>Ga0209429_10000616_pt1 | contig 23677 bp, 20 predicted proteins | sample BarGraNGADG00212_3_FD_184493 | JGI IMG/M metagenome (GOLD analysis project Ga0209429, IMG submission 184493) | Arctic peat soil microbial communities from Barrow, Alaska - Barrow Graham LP Ref core NGADG0004-212 (SPAdes) (version 2) | ecosystem: Environmental > Terrestrial > Soil > Wetlands >...
ACGACCCGGCCACCGACGGCACCCTGATCCACACCGACCTGCACTACTCGAACGTGCTGGCGGCCGAGCGCGAACCGTGGCTGGTGATCGACCCCAAGCCACTGTCCGGGGACCCGGCTTTCGAGGTCGCCCCGCTGCTGTGGAACCGGTGGGACGAGGCCGTGGCCACCGGGGACCTTCGGGCTGCGCTGCGTCGGCGCCTCGACCTGGTGGCCGAGGTCGCCGGCCTTGACCGGGACCGCGTGCGCGACTGGGCGATCGTGCGCCTGATGAACAACGCCCTGTGGGAGATCGAGGAGGCGGCAGGGCGTCCCGGCGGCCTGAGCACCGCCGGCCGCGAGTGGCTGACCACCTCGGTCACCGTGGTCAAGGCCGTGCAGGACTGAGCGCCGCCTCCCTGGGCGGCAGGTCGCGAGCGCGGTGCGCTTGGACGCGTCCCCACGGATGCGGACCGCTGGACTCGCCGACCCGAACCTCCTCCTGAACGGCGACACCCCACGACTCATCGACGAGTGGCGGCTCGGCCCCGCGGTCCGGTTGCCCGTCCGACCGTCACCGAGCGGCGTCGATCTCCGCAAGCCAACGGTTCACCGCAGCCACCGCGACATCGAGCGAGAGTGTCACACCACCGTCAGCAGCGGCACGGGCGTAGTCGTTCGGCCAGTGGGGGTGAGCCACGACGACACACGGCCACGACCGTGGTGAGCGCCCCAGGGTGACCGCTTCCTCGGCGCGGTGCTCGAAGACTCTCACGATCGCCTCCCGGATCTCGGCGAGAGTCGGTGTGCCGTCCAGGGTCACGAGGTCGCGTAGGAGGAGGAGGTCCACGACGTCCCGGGGGCGGTCGTTCACCCACGTCGGGGGGTCGTGCGGGTCGGAGCACGCATGAACCTTCTGCGCGATCTGATAGCGCATCGCCAGGACGACCAGCTCGTCCGGCCCGCGCAGCCCGAAGCCGTCCAGTGCGGGTGCGATGACCGTCTCCGGGGTGTCGCCGGCGCCGCCCTCATCCGGCGCGAGCTCGACCTGAACCTTGCGCCACATCTGGCCTCGAAGGCTCACGGACACGGTCAGGCGTCGAGGCTTCACCACGCGTGTGGGGGTGTCGACTACCTCAACCTCGGAGCGCGTCATCGTGAACGGCTCCCAGGACTGCGCCAGCACGTCGTCGAGAGCGACGACGAACCTGGCGATGTCACCCCGGATGAGCCCGTCGATGTCGCTGGTGGCGCGAGCGGTCAGGCCGAGGCGATGCTGCAACATCGTCCCGCCCTTGAGCAGGAAGCTCGGAGTGCCGGTGTGGTCAACGGCCTGCTGCAAGGCTGCGATCACCACCGTCGACGCGACGAGCCACCCCATGCGCCCACCGGCGGCGGGAACACCGAGCGAGCGCTCCGCATGCGCGATCCACTGGTTCAGGATCGCCACGCTCTTGGGTTGCTGGCCCTTCGGCTTCAGCTGCGACAGGGGACGGACGAGCCCGTCCGTGGGGTCATCGGTTGGCTGGGGCATCACGAGCCTCCAGGGCGTCGGTCAACCGGGTCAGGTCGTCGGGGCGGACCGCGCCGGTGCGCGTCCCGCGGTCCAGCGCCTGGCGCAGCAGGTACGTGGGCGTCCCGTACGCGATGCACTGCTCGATCGCGGTAGGCAACGTCACGATCGGCATCAGCTCCCACCACGTCACCTGCTCAGGCGTCAGGACCTGCTCATGGATCACGTACAGATCGGTGTCTGCGCGTCGGATGCGCCGACCTCGGGGAACGGTCACGTGGTACCTGGAGGGGTTCACGTCGGACACCTCGTAGACCGTCAGCGCGGTCTCGTGGCTGAGCGCGGCATCGCGGTGCCCGGTGCGCAGGAGCGCGACCTCGTACTGCTCGAACTGCGCCCCGGGCAGGTGCGGGTACCGGTAGATGCCGTGAGCGACCCGCTCGACCCGTCCGCGCGCGACAAGGTTGTCCACGGCAGCTGGGGTCAACCCATGGGCGACGGCCTGCTGACGTGTGATGATCCCGTTCTGAGACTCCGCCAGGTCGCGAAGCACGTCTCGTGCGAGTTCCCGTCCGTCGGCAGGCATGTCAAAACCCTATCACTTGTGATGTGGTTTTGGCACGACGGGTGCGCGGGTGCGAGCGAGCTCCCGCGGCCCATCATGCTCGGCAAGGTCGACGGCCAGGAGCAGTAGCGGCACCGACGCCTCGTCATCGCCCGCCGGCAATAGCCCGGGCGATGGCGAGCCACCCACGCCACGCCCCTGACCTGCACAAACACTCTGTGCGCCTGGACAGATTCGAACTGCCGACACCCGCTTTAGGAGAGCGGCGCGTCCCAGCCCCGCACCTGCAGCGGGCGCGGGCCCGATCGTCACAGCTCCAGCAGCATCCTCGTGTTGCCAAGGATGTTCGGCTTGACGTGCGCCAGCTCGAGGAACTCCGCGACGCCGTCGTCGTGCGAGCGCAACAGCTCGGCGAACACGTCCGGGTCGACGGGGGTCCCGTCGATCGTCCGGAACCCGTGGTGGGAGAAGAAGTCCACCTCGAAGGTCAGGCAGAACACCCGCCGCAGGCCGAGTTCCCGGGCGCGTTCCAGCAGCGCGGTCAACAGGGCGTGCCCGACGCCGCGTCGCCGCCGGTCCGGGTGCACGGCCAGCGTGCGCACCTCGCCGAGGTCGGACCACATCACGTGCAGGGCGCCGCAGCCGATCACCGCGCCGGTGTCGTCCGTGGCGACGTAGAACTCCTGCACCGCCTCGAAGTACCCGACGAGCTCCTTGGCGAGCAGGATCCGCTCGGCCGCGTACGGCTGGACGAGGTCGCGGATGGCCGGGACGTCCCGCGGCATCGCGGGGCGGACAGTGAGGGTGGTCAACGGCTCGGTCACGCCAACACCGTAGCGCCGGCCCGCGTCGCCCCCGGCCGGCCCGCCCCGGCCGGCCCGCGTCGCCCCCGGCCCGCGTCGCCCCCGGCCGGCCCGGCGCCCTGCCAGGATGGGGGCATGCGGATCACGGTGACCGGGGCGTACGGCAAGGCAGGCCGCGCGGTGGTGGCGGACCTGCTCGAGCACGGCCACCAGGTGGTGCCGACCGACCTCGTCGGCGCTCCCGGTGCCGAGGCCGGGCTCGGTGCCGACCTGGTGATCGCGGACCTGACCGACTACGGGCAGGCGGTCGAGGTGCTCGCGGGGAGCGACGCCGTCGTGCACCTGGGGAACATCCCGGCGCCGGGTCGGACCACCGAGCCCGAGACCCTGCGCATCAACACCACCATCAACTCCAACGTCTTCCTGGCGGCCGCCCGGCTGGGCCTGGGCAAGGTCGTGTGGGCCTCCAGCGAGACGACCCTCGGGCTGCCGTTCGACGTCCCGCCCCGGTACGCCCCGGTGGACGAGGCGCACTTCCCGCTTCCCACCTCGACCTACGCCCTGTCCAAGGTGCTCGGTGAGGAGACCGCCCGGCACGTCGCCGAGTGGTCGGGGATCCCGTTCGTCGGCCTGCGGATCTCCAACATCCACCGGCCCCAGGACTACGCGGGCGTCCCGGCGTACTGGTCCGACGTCGCCAACCGGCGCTGGAACCTGTGGGGATACGTTGACGTGCGCGACGTCGCGCAGGCGTGCCGACTCGGGGTGGAGGTCGCCACGACCGGCTCGCAGAACGTGATCGTCGCCGCCGCGGACACGATCATGAACACCCCCTCGCGTGAGCTGCTCGCCCGGGTGTTCCCGGGGGTGCCGCTGACCAGGGAGATCGGGGAGTTCGAGACCCTGCTGGCCATCGACGCGGCGCGCGACCTGCTCGGCTACTCCCCCGCGCACTCCTGGCGCGACCACGTGGCGGGCTGAGCCCTGCTGTGAGCGGCGTCGCGACGGCACTGGGCACCATGGCGGCGATCGTCGTCGTCGGCTGGCTGCTCGGTCGGTACCGGGTGCTCGGCGAGAACGCCGCCCCGGTGCTGGCCCGGACCACCTTCACGGTCGCGATCCCGGCGCTCCTGGTGGTGACGATCGCGCACGCCGACCTGCACCTGCTGCTCTCCCGGGTGGCCGTCGTCACGGTGGCGAGCACCACTGCGGTGATCCTGGTCGCGGTGGCCGTGCTCCGGGGGGTGTGGCGGCTCGGCATCGGCGACGCCACCGTTGCGACGCTCTCGGCGTCGTACCTGAATGCGGTCCACCTTGGCATCCCGATCGCCGTGTACGTGGTCGGTGACGCGGTGGCGGTCGTGCCCACCCTGCTCTTCCAGCTGCTCGTGCTGGCGCCGGTGGCGTTCACGCTCCTTGACCGGGCGCACCTGACGGAGCCGCCGACACCCGACGCGGCCTGGCCGCAGGACGACGCCGCAGCCTCCGTCACGCCGGACCACTCGGCCCCCGAGGCCCCCGAGGCCCCCGAGGCCGCCGAGGCCCCGACCCCGGCCGGTGCCGTCCGCCGCGCCGACGTGCTGCTCCGCACGATCCGGAACCCGATCATCGTCGCGGCCCTGGTCGGCGTCCTGCTCGCCGTGGCGCCGTGGCAGTTGCCCGAGGTGGTCTTCGAACCGTTCCGGCTGGTCGGGGCCGCCGCGGCGCCGATGGCACTGGTGGCCTTCGGGATGTCCCTCGCGGTGCGTCGGCCGGCCGGCCGACGGTGGATCAGCCGTGAGCTGGGCCTGGTGATGGTGCTGCGGGCCGTCGTGCACCCGGTGCTGGCAGCGGTGGTCGGGCACGCCCTTGGCCTGGACCGGCCGGCCCTGCTCGCCGTCGTGACCATGGCGGCCCTCCCGACGGCGCAGAACGTGCTGGTCTACGCCCTGCAGTACGGCCGCGGTCAGGCGTTGGCGCGCGACGCCGGGCTGGCCACGACGCTGCTCACGATCCCGGTGATGCTGGTGATCGCCGCGACGCTCGGCTGAGCGCCGGCGCGGACGGCGCCCTCCACCCTGCTGATGTCACCGACCGGGCGGTCCTTGCAGCCGGGTCGCAGTGCCCTACCGGTCCACGCGCGCGCTGCCGCCACCAGCCAGCTTGAGCACCTCCGCCTTGGTCGCCATCGAGGTGTCGCCCGGCGTGGTCATGGCCAGGGCACCGTGCGCGGCCCCGTACTCCACGGCTGTCTGCAAGCCGGCGCCGTCGAGCAGGCCGGAGATCAGGCCGGAGGCGAACGAGTCACCGCCACCCACTCGGTCCAGGATCTCCATCCGCTCCCGGTGGGTGGCGCGCACGACGCCGGTCGGCCGCGACCAGGTGGGAGAGGTTCTCGTCGACGCCCGGCACCTCGAAGCCGAGGGCGGCGGTGAAGTCCTCCTCGTTGCCGATCATCACGTCCACGTGCGGCGCGATCATCCGGTTGACCTCCTGGGCCCGGTCCTGGCCGCCGACCGCCTGCCACAGGCTGGGCCGATAGTTCAGGTCGTAGGAGACGACGGTCCCGTGCCGCCGGGCCGCGGTCACCGCCTCGACCACGGTCTGCGCCGTCGTCTCGCTGAGCGCGGCGAAGATCCCGCCGGTGTGCAGCCAGCGCACCCCGAGCTCGCCGAACAGGTAGTCCCAGTCGACGTCGACCGGCGCCGGCTGCGAAGCGGCGGTGTGCCCCCGGTCGGAGACGCCGACGGCGCCGCGCACCCCGAAGCCGCGCTCAGTGAAGTTCAGACCGTTGCGCACCGCCCGGCCGACGCCGTCGTACGGCACCCAGCGGATGAACGAGGTGTCCACGCCCCCGCGAGGATGAGGTCCTCGATCAGGCGCCCGACCTCGTTGTCGGCGAGCGCGGTGACCACGGCGGTCCGCAGCCCGAACGCCCGGCGCAGGCCGCGCGCGACGTTGTACTCTCCGCCGCCCTCCTAGGGCCGGAACGAGCGGGCGGTTCGGATCCGGCCCTCCCCCGGGTCGAGGCGGAGCATCACCTCAGCCAGCGCGACGGCGTCGTACCGGCACGTCCCGGCCGGGCGGATCCGGAGGATCTCAGCGGGGCTGTGCGTCCCTTTGTGGCCGGTCATCAGATCACCTGCTGGGCAAGGGCTACGGCCTGCGCCGTCAGCCGCCGGACCTCGTCGAAGTCGCCGGCCCGGATGCGGTCCCTCGGCACCATCCACGAACCGCCGACCGCAGCAACCGCGGGGATGCTGAGGTACTCGCCGAGGTCGTCCGGCCCGACGCCGCCGGTCGGTACGAAGGTCACGCCGCCGAAGGGCGCGGCGAGCGCCGCGATGGCCCGGGCGCCACCGGAGGCGCCGGCCGGGAAGAACTTCACGGTGGTCAGGCCCAGCTCCATCGCGGCCTGGATCTCGGTCGCGGTGACCGCACCGGGCAGCGGGAGGACCCCGTGCTCCCGGCAGCGCTCCACGACCGCCCGGCTCAAGCCCGGCGAGACCACGAACGTCGCTCCCGCGGCAACGGCCTGATCCACCTGGTCCGGGGTGAGGACGGTGCCGGCGCCGACCAGGATGTCGCCGCGGTCGGCCAGGACCCGAATGGCATCGGCGGCGGCGGCCGTGCGGAAGGTCACCTCGGCCACCGGGAGGCCGCCGTCGACCAGGGCGTCCCCGAGCCGCCCGGCGTCGGCCGCGTCGTCGAGGACCACCACCGGGACGAGGCGGGTAACGCACAGGGTGTCGAGGGTGGTCATCGCGTCTTCCTTCCGCTGCGGTGCGGCATGAAACGGATTGCACCGGCCGCGCCGCCGTTCATCGTGTCGTGCACGACGGTCCAGAACAAGTCCTGATCGATGCTGGAACGTGCCCATGTCTCGTTCGAGCCGTTGTCGCACTGCCGTGAAACGTGGTGAAATGCCCTTCGCACCGATTCACACCCGTCGGAGGTCCGGATGGTCACGCTACGCGACGTCGCCCAGGCGGCCGGTGTCTCTTCGGCCACCGCCTCCCGTGCGCTCTCCCACCCCGGCCGGGTGACGCCGGTCCGCCGGGCCCGGGTGGAACGCGCCGCCACCGAGCTCAGCTACCGCCGGGTGAGCACGACGCCCGCCCCGCGCCGGCTCGGCCTGGTGGTCCCGGACCTGCACAACCCCTACTTCTCCGGAGTCACCAAGGGGATCCAGCACCGGGCCCGGCTGGCCGGGCTCTCCCTGCTGATCGCGGACTCCGACGAGGACCCGCACCTGGAGGTCGAGCTCGTCCAGCAGATGGCGCCGCAGGTGGACGCCATCGTGCTCTGCTCCCCGCGGATGCCGGACCACGCGCTGACAAGCCTGGTGATCGAGCCGCCGATCGTCCTGGTGAACCGTGAGTGCGCCGGCATGCCGTCGGTGGTCGTGGACAACGCCAGCGGCATCCGGCAGGCCGTCCGCCACCTGCACGCCCTCGGCCACCGGCGCATCGCCTACGCCGGCGGCAAGCACGGCAGCTGGTCGGAGCGCGAGCGCAGCGAGGGGATCACGGCGTCCGCCCAGGAGGCCGGGATCGAGGCGATCCACCTGGGCAACTTCCCGACGACGTTCGCCGGCGGCGTCGCCGTCGCCGACCTGGTGGCCGCCAGCGGCGTCTCTGCGGTGGTGGCCCACAACGACCTGATGGCCGTCGGAATCCTTGACCGGCTGCGCCAGCGCGGCACCCTCGTGCCCGAGCAGGTCTGCGTCGTCGGCTTCGACGACGTGCCCGCGGCCACCTACGTCTCGCCGGCGCTGACCACCATCCAGGTACCGCTGGACCTGCTGGGGCGGATCGCCGTCGACCTGCTGATCTCCCCGGACTCCGTTCCGGACGTCGACCGGGGCATGTGCCGGATGGCGGTCTCGCTCGTCGTCCGGGGCTCGACCGGCCCGGCGACGCAGACCCGGCGGGCCACCACCGGGGCGGACACCGCCGACCTGCGTGCGCTGTGACGCACACCCAACCGATCGAAGACCCGATGCCCGGCCCCACCGCCGCGTCCATCCGCACCGCCGAGGTCGTCGTCACCAGCCCGGGCCGCAACTTCGTGACGCTGCGGGTGGTGACCACCGACGGCGTCGTCGGGCTGGGTGACGCGACGCTGAACGGGCGCGAACTCGCGGTCGCCTCGTACCTGACCGACCACGTGGTGCCCCTGCTGGTCGGCCGCGACGCCCACCGGATCGAGGACACCTGGCAGTTCCTGTACCGCAGCGCCTACTGGCGGCGGGGCCCGGTCACCATGGCCGCGATCGCCGCGGTGGACATGGCCCTGTGGGACATCAAGGCCCGCCGGGCCGGCATGCCGCTGTACCAGCTGCTCGGCGGTGCCTCGCGCACCGGGATCATGGCCTACGGGCACGCGTCCGGCCGGGACGTCCCCGAGCTGCTCGACTCGATCCGCGCCCAGATGGCCGAGGGCTTCCGCTCGATCCGGGTGCAGACCTCGGTCCCCGGCATCGACAAGCTGTACGGCGTCGCCGCCCAGCCGTCGAACTCCGGGCGCTACGACTACGAGCCGGCCCAGCGTGCCCCGCTGCCGGCCGAGGAGGACTGGGACTCGAGCGCGTACCTGCGCCACGTCCCCGGGGTCTTCGAGGCCGTCCGCAACGAGTTCGGCCCCGAGCTGCCGCTGCTGCACGACGCCCACCACCGGCTGACTCCCATCCAGGCGGCCCGGTTGGGCAAGGCGCTCGAGCCGTACGACCTGTTCTGGCTCGAGGACTGCACCCCCGCGGAGAACCAGGACGCGCTCCGCCTGGTCCGGGCGCACACCACCACCCCACTGGCGATCGGTGAGGTGTTCAACACCGTCTGGGACTACCAGACGCTCATCCGTGACCAGCTCATCGACTACGTGCGTTCCTCCGCCACGCACGCTGGGGGCATCACTGGGCTGCGCCGGATCCTCGACTTCGCGGCCCAGTACCAGATCAAGTCCGGCATCCACGGACCCACCGACGTCTCGCCGGTGGGCATGGCCGCGGCCCTGCACCTGGACCTGGCCATCCACAACTTCGGCATCCAGGAGTACATGGTGCACAGCCCGGCCACCGACGAGGTGTTCGGCTCCTCGTTCACCTGGGCCGACGGGTACCTGCACCCGGGGGACCAGCCCGGTCTGGGCGTGACCTACGACGACGCCGCCGCCGCCCGCCACCCGTACCAGGCGGCCTACCTGCCGTTCAACCGGCTCAAGGACGGCACCGTCCATGACTGGTGAGACCCTGGCCGGCCAGCCTCCGGTCCACCCCGCCTGGCTGCCCGACGACGCCCTTGCCGCCCTCGGACGCAGGCGGGTCGCCGTCGTCGGGGACGGGCCGCTGGTGGCGACCGTGCGCGAGGAGGTCACCCGCGCGGTCGGCGCGCACGGGGGCGCCCTGACCGACGCTGCCGACGCGCCGGAGGGCGCGGACGTGCTGCTCGCGATCACTCCCTGGGCCGACCTGGGACCGGAGGGGTACGACGTCGGGCGGGACCGCGACCGCCTGGTGGTCCGGGCGACGGGCGACCACGGCCTGCTGCACGGGTTGTTCCACGTGGTCCGCCACGGCGAGGCGGCGTTCGCCGGCGAGCCCCCGCCGGGCCTGGCCGGCCGGTTCGAGCCCACGCAGCCGATCCGGATGCTCGACCACTGGGACAACATGACGGTCCACCCGGTGATGGGCCAGGTCGAGCGCGGCTACGCGGGCAACTCGATCTTCTACGCCGGCGGACGGGTGCGCGCCGATCTGAGCCGGGTCGCGCAGTACGCCCGGCTGCTCGCGAGCATCGGGATCAACGCGGTCGGGCTGAACAACGTCAACGTGCACGCGACCGAGGCGCGACTGCTGACCGACCACCTGGCCGATGTCGCGCGGCTCGCGGCGGTGTTCCGGCCGTACGGCATCCGGGTGTTCGGGTCGGTGTCCTTCGCCGCGCCGATGACGGTCGGCGGGCTGCCGTCCGCCGATCCTCTCGACCCGGCCGTCCAGCGCTGGTGGGCCGAGGTGACCAGCCGGGTCTACGCGGTGATCCCGGACTTCGGCGGGTACGTGGTCAAGGCCGACTCGGAGGGCCAGCCCGGCCCGTTCGGCTACGGCCGGGACCACGCCGACGGCGCGAACCTGCTGGCCAGGGCGCTCGCGCCGCACGGCGGCACGGTGTTCTGGCGCGCCTTCGTCTACAACCACCGCCAGGACTGGCGCGACCGGACCACCGACCGGGCCCGCGCCGCCTACGACCACTTCGCCTCGCTGGACGGCCGGTTCGACGACAACGTGGTGCTGCAGGTCAAGTACGGCCCGATCGACTTCCAGGCCCGCGAACCCGTGTCCCCGGTGCTCGCGGCCATGCCCGCCACGCGCCTGGCCGTCGAGCTGCAGGTGACCCAGGAGTACACCGGCCAGCAGCGGCACGTGTGCTGGCTGGTCCCTCAGTGGAGCGAGGTGCTCGGCTTCGCGCCCTGGGGGCCCGACGGCGCCACGGTGGGCGGGATCGCAGCAGGCCACGGACCGGGCCGACGCTCCGGCGGCGTCGTCGCGGTCTCGAACGTGGGCGACGACCCCTTCTGGACCGGCCACCCGCTCGCCCAGGCGAACCTCTACGGGTACGGGCGACTGGCCTGGGACCCGACGGCCGAGGCGGCCCGGGTGCTCGACGAGTGGATCGCGCTCACCTTCGGCGACGACCCGGACGTCGGGTCCGCGCTGCACGCGATCATGGACGAGTCCTGGCACACCTACGAGCGGTACACCGCCCCGCTCGGGGTCGGGTTCATGGTCCGGCCCGGCCAGCACTACGGCCCCGACGTGGACGGCTACGAGTACACCCCATGGGGGACCTACCACTTCGCGGACCGGGACGGCATCGGGGTGGACCGGACCCGGGCGACCGGCACCGGGTTCACCGGCCAGTACCCGCCGCCGTGGCGGGACGTCTACGAGTCGCTCGAGGACTGCCCGGACGAGCTGCTGCTCTTCTTCCACCACGTCCCCTACGGGCACCGGCTGCACTCCGGGCGCACGGTGGTCCAGCACGTCTACGACACGCACTTCGCCGGCGTGGAGCAGGTCGAGGAGATGGCGCGGGCATGGGCGGGCCTGGCGGGCCGGGTGCCCGACGCGACCTTCGCGCGGGTCACCGACCGGCTCGCCGAGCAGCTGCGCAGCGCGCGGGAATGGCGCGACCAGGTCAACACCTACGTGTTCCGCAAGTCCGGGGTGCCGGACGCTACCGGCCGCACCATCTACTGAGCGGGGCGGGCGCACGGCGGCGGGCGTACGACAGCGTCCGTGACGCGGCCATTGGCCGTGCACGAGGCCCGCGCCGTCGGACCCGGCTCGTAGGGTGTGCGAGTGCAGAAGTGGCCAGCGGACGACGAACCGCCATACGACGAGCCTCCGACCGACCTTCCGTACGGCCCTCCGTACGACGACGCGCCGCCGGCCGACCTCGCGTACGACGCCGCCGCACCGGAGCTCGGGCCGACCCGCACCGCAACCGTCAGCACCGCGGCCGTTCGCACCGCTGCCGGTCGCACCGCTGCCGTTCGCACCGCAGCGCGCCGCGGCCGCACGCTCCCGCTGCCCGACGACGGGCCGCGCCCGACCCCGCTCGACGTGCTCCACCGGGTCTTCGGGTACGAGTCCTTCCGCGGCGCGCAGGCAGAGGTCATCGACACCCTCGTCGCCGGCGGGGACGCCCTCGTCCTGATGCCGACCGGCGGTGGGAAGTCGCTCTGCTACCAGATCCCGGCGCTCGTCCGCCCCGGGACCGGCGTCGTCGTGTCCCCGCTGATCGCCCTCATGCAGGACCAGGTGGACGCCCTGTCCGCACTCGGGGTGCGGGCCGGGTTCCTCAACTCGACGCAGGACCCCGTCGAGCGCGACCGGGTCGAGCGCGCCTTCCTCGACGGCGAGCTCGACCTGCTCTACCTCGCACCGGAACGGCTCCGCGTACCGAGCACCATGGACCTGCTCGACCAGGGCCGGATCGCCCTGTTCGCGATCGACGAGGCGCACTGCGTGTCCCAGTGGGGGCACGACTTCCGCCCCGACTACCTCCAGCTCTCCGTGCTGCACGACCGCTGGCCCGACGTCCCGCGGATCGCCCTCACCGCGACCGCGACCGCTGCCACGCACGCGGAGATCACCGCGCGTCTGCACCTCGAGGACGCTCGGCACGTCGTCGCGAGCTTCGACCGGCCGAACATCCGGTACCGCATCGCGCCGAAGGAGAGCCCGCGGGCCCAGCTCCTCGACCTGATCCGCACCGAGCACCCCGGCGACGCCGGCATCGTCTACTGCCTGTCCCGCGCGTCGGTCGAGCAGACCGCCATCTACCTGACCGAGCACGGTGTCCCGGCCCTGCCGTACCACGCGGGTCTCGACCGCCGGGTGCGCTCGACGAACCAGTCCCGCTTCCTGCGCGAGGACGGCCTGGTGATGGTTGCGACCATCGCCTTCGGCATGGGCATCGACAAGCCCGACGTGCGGTTCGTCGCCCACCTCGACCTGCCCAAGTCGGTGGAGGGCTACTACCAGGAGACCGGCCGGGCCGGACGTGACGGGCTCCCCTCGACGGCATGGCTGGCGTACGGGCTGGCCGACGTCGTCCAGCTCCGCCGCCTCATCGACACGTCTGAGGGCGACGCCGTCCACCGCCGCCGGTTGTCCGCGCACCTGGACGCGATGCTCGCCCTGTGCGAGACGGTCGAGTGCCGGCGGGTCCAGATGCTCGCCTACTTCGGCCAGGAGTCCGCGCCGTGCGGCAACTGCGACACGTGCCTGGAGCCGCCGCAGACCTGGGACGGCACCGTCGCCGCGCAGAAGCTGCTCTCCACGATCGTCCGTCTGGAACGCGAACGGGGGCAGCGGTACGGCGCCGGGCACCTGATCGACATCCTGCTCGGCAAGACCACACCCCGCGTGGCGCAGCTCGGCCACGGGACGCTCAGCGTGTTCGGGGTGGGCGCGGACCTGTCCGACGGCGAGTGGCGGGGCGTCGTCCGCCAGCTCCTCGCCCAGGGCCTCATCGGGGTGGACACCGACGGCTTCGGGACCCTGCGTGCCACCGATACCAGCGACGCCGTGCTGTCCGGGGCCCGACAGGTACCGCTGCGCCGCGCACCCGCCCGGCCGGCGCGGGCCGCCGCCACCGGTCGCCGGGCCGGCGCATCGGCAGCAGCCGCCGACCTCGACGACACCCAGACCGAGACGTTCGAGCGGTTGCGCGGGTGGCGCGCCGCGACGGCCAAGGAGCAGGGCGTCCCGGCGTACGTCGTCTTCCACGACGCCACCCTGCGCGAGCTGGTGCTCCGTCTCCCGACGACGCTCGCCGAGCTCGCCACCGTCTCGGGGATCGGTGCCGTCAAGGTCGACCGGTACGGGGCCCGGGTCCTCGAGGCCCTCACCGCCTGACCGGGCGCCGAGCGGTGGCCGGACCTGCGGAGGTCAGGCCTGCGGCGGGGCCTCGTCGTCGGGCGGCGCGACGAAGCGCCGCTGGACGTCGGCAACCATGGGCCGGGCGTTGCGCCACAGCAGGAACGTGAACACCGACCCGAGGGCGACGAGCACCCAGTCCGAGGTGAACAGCACGACGCCGGTCGCCAACACCGCGAGCGACAGCACCCCGAGCGTCACGAGCGGACGACCGAACAGGTAGTACCTGGCGATGCGCGCGGCGTCCCGCAGCCGGAAGGCGAAGAGCGACACGACGACGACGACGTGCACGGTCCAGAGGACGACGACGAGCCCGATGACCGCGTTGAGGATCCCGACGCCGCTCGGCAGCCCGGTGGCCCCGAGGTTGGCGAGGTTGATCCCGACGACGGTAAGCACGAGGAGGGCCGGCACCCAGACGCGCAGCGCGTCGAGCACGTTGAGGCGGTAGCCCCGCCAGAAGTGCCGCGCCGGCGAGAGGTCGCGGTCGGAGTCGAACCGCCGCCACGCGAAGAGAGCGCCGCTGACCGCCGGCCCCAGCGGGACGACCGCGAGCGCGGCGAGCGGGATGTTGCTCGCGTCGCGGTCCAGCAGCGGGATCGCGATGATCGCCGGCATCGACGTCAGCACGAGCATGGCCTCGACGACCATGAACCAGTAGACGGCAGCCGACCACCGGGACAGGGGACCGGGCACGGGCTCCGCCGGGTCCAGGCGCTCGGTCACCCAGCCGCCTCCGCCGCGGGATCCACCCGGAGCACCAGCACGTCCGTCGGCGCGAGCCTGAGGCGCTCCCCCGCCGCCACCCGGCGGCCGGTGAGCAGGTCCGTCCCGCTCACGTGCGCGGGGACCTCGACCACGGTGTCACCGTGGTGCAGCAGGACGTCCACCTGGCCGGCGTCGGTCCGGCGTGAGGCGAGCTCGAGGCCGGGCACGTCCGCATAGGGGCCCACCAGGCCGTGCCGCTCGAGGACGGTACGCATCACCCAGCCCACCCCGACCTGGTCCAGCAGGGTGCCGACGTACCACCCCTCACCTTGCCCGTGCGCGTTCCGGGTGACGGCGGGCATACCCGCGTAGAAGTTGGCGCCGTAGGTGCCGACGACCTCGGCGCCCTCACCCAGCACCAGGTCGAAGACGAGCTCCGCCCGGCTCACCAGGGAGTCGGACGTCCCCGGCAGGGCGAGCGTCACGGGGTTGGCTTCTCCCGGCGGCTGGGCGTCCGTCTCGTCGACGCGGACACCCAGGAGGTCCTTCATGGGTCCGGGCACGTCGGCGAGAAAGGCGTTGTCGTCCTCGTCGACGCGTCCGGACAGCACGGTCGTGACCACCGTGCCGCCGGCCGCCGCGACCGCCGCCAGCCGGTCCGCGAGGTCGCCCTTGACCATGTGCAGCAACGGTGCGACCACGACGTCGTAGCCGGTCAGGTCGGCGGTGACCGGCACCACGTCCATCTGGGCACCCGCCTCCCACAGGGCCCGGTGGTACGTCATGACGACCGCCGGGTAGCGCACGTGGCGGTTCGGCCCGTCGGAGATCTCCACGGCCCACCACGAGTCCCAGTCGAAGAGGAGCGCGACCCGTGCCGGGGTCCGGCCACCCAGCAGGGCGCCGCCCGCCCGCTCGAGCTCGCCACCCAGGTCGGCCACCTCCCGGAACGTCCGGGTGTCCGTCCGGCCGGAGTGCCCGAGGACCGCGCCGTGGTACTTCTCGCAGGCACCGCGGGACTGGCGCATCTGGAAGTACAGGACGGCGTCGGCGCCGTGCGCCACCGCCTGCCAGGACCAGAGGCGCAGGACACCCGGCCGCTTGACCGGGTTGACGTCCCGGCTGGCCGTGACCGACGGCGTTTGTTCCATCAGCCAGAACGGCTGCCCGCCCTTGAGCCCACGCATGAGGTCGTGGGTCAGGGCCATGCGCGCGGCGGAGCGGTCGTCCGGCGGGTAGTTGTCCCACGAGGCGAAGTCCAGGTCGGCAGCCCAGCGGTGGTAGTCGATCGGGCGGTACATCCCCATGAAATTGGTCGTCACCGGGCGGTCCGAGTGCTCGCGGACGGCGGCCTTCTCCTCCCGGAACGTGCGCAGCAGGGTGTCCGAGGTGAACCGCAGGTAGTCCAGGGTGATGCCCTGGAATGCCGTGTGGTCCGGGCCGCGCCAGTGCTCCGACAGCACGCTCGGCGGCACCACCTGAGCCCAGTCGGTGAAGCGGTGCGACCAGAACGTCGTGTTCCACGCCGAGTTCAGCCGGTCGAGGTCGCCGTACCGCGCGCGCAACCACTCCCGGAACTCCGCCGCGCACAGGTCGCAGTAGCAGGCGCCGCCGTACTCGTTGTTGATGTGCCAGGCGATCACCGCCGGGTGGCCGGCGAAGCGCTCGGCGACCCGGCCGGCCAGCCGGGCGGCGAGCCGTCGGTACACCGGGGAGCTCGGGCAGGCGTTGTGCCGTTGGCCGTACACGTGCCGCCGGCCCTCGAAGTCAGTGCGGTTGACCTCCGGGTACGCGTGCGCCAGCCACGGCGGGAGCGCGCCCGTCCCGGTCGCCAGGCACACCTGACGCCCCTCGGCGTGCGCCCGGTCGAGGATGCGCTCGAGCACCGTGAGGTCGTAGGTGTCCTCGTCGGGCTGGGTCAGAGCCCAGGCGAACACGCCGACCGTCAGGGTGTCGATTCGGGCCAGCGAGAAGGCGGCATGGTCGACATCCCACACGTCGTCGGGCCACTGCTCGGGGCTGTAGTCGCCGCCGTACGGCATCCGGGCGGTCGTCGGCAGGGTCACCGGCGCTCCTTCTCGTACCCGGGGATGCGGGCGTCGTCGATCCACGACGGCGCCTCGTCCCGGACCGGCGTCACCTCGACCACCGTCACCTCGTGGCGCCCCAGCGTGAGGTCGAGGTCCGCCCGGCCGTCGACGACGGGGACGTCGTGGTGACGCACCGACGGCTCGGAGCACGCGTGGAGGACGTCGAGCTGCCGAGGGGTCGGGTCCGCGGGCCGACCCATCTCGCGCCAGGCGGTCCAGGCGTTCCCCGACTCCTCGTCGACGCTCCGGCGAAGCACGGAGGCTGCGCCCGGGCCGCCCTGACCACCGGCGCCAGAGACGCCGTCGGGCACCGGGACGGACAGCCGCAGCTCGTGGCGCTCCTCGCCACCGTCCACCGGGTTCCACGCGAGGACCGTGACCCGCCCGTCGTCGTGCCGGGTGACCAGGTGGTCCTGGCCACGGGAGAGGACCTGCGGGCCGAGCCGGGCCATGAACGCGTACAGGTGGAAGGTCGGCTTCCGGATCTCTCGGTGCGCGAGGAGGCCGAACCCGCCGTGGAAGAGCGCCGTCGGCACGTCCGCCTCCTCGAACACGTCACTCACGGTCCAGTAGGAGAAGGAGTCGACGAGGTCGCCGCCGGCGGCCAGGACGGGCGCCAGGTAGGCGGCGTTGTACGCGGTGTCGTGCACCGGGTTGTCCGGGCGGTAGGAGGTGTTGAACTCCGTGACGTGCACCGGCAGGTCGGCCAGGGCAGTGTCCCGCAGGTGCTCGCGCGGCGCGGCGAACTGGTCGAGCAGCCGCTGCGCCGGCCGCAGGTCCTGGTAGACGCCGAACGGCACGTGCTGGGCCGCCTCGGAGCTGTAGGCGTGCGCGCTGACGAAGTCGACCGGCACCTCGCGTGCGGTGACGAAGTCCGCGAACGGCGCCCACCAGGCCGCGCCGCCCGGGGCCAGCGCCGGCCCGCCCACCTGCAGCTCGGCGTCGACGTCCTTGACCGTGCGCGCCGTCGCCTCGTAGAGGCGGAAGTACTCGTCCCGGTCGGCGTCCTGCCAGAACTGGGGGAGGTTGGGCTCGTTCCAGACCTCGATCGGCCAGCGCCGCACCTCCGGCGCGCCGTACCGGGCGACGAAGTGCCGGAGCGTCGCGTCGACCAGCTGCTGCCACTCGGGGTAGGACCGCGGCGGGGTCACGTTGCCCTTCCACCAGAACACCGTCTGGTCGCCGGACGCGAGGCCGGAGGGCATGAAGCCCAGCTCGAGGAACGGCCGCAGCCCGAGCTCGAGGTATCCGTCGACCACCTGGTCGAGGTAGGTGAACGCGTGCCGGACGTGCCGGGTGCCCGCGACCTCGTCCGTGCGGTACACGCCCATGTCGTCGTGGAACATGCCGTGCCCTCGGACGAGCTCGAACCCGATCTCGCGCTGGGCGACGGCCAGCGCGCGGGCGTGCCCGGACCGGAGCGAGAGGCTCATCCGGCCGGTGCCGACGCACCGGCGCCAGGCGGGGGACAGGGGGCTGACGGGGGACTGCGGGACGACGAGGCTCATGGCGACCATCCTCTCTGCTGCGGCGCGGTCCCGCAGTCCGGTCCGGCGGGGGGCCGCCGTCCGGTTCTGCCGACCCAGCCGCTCACGGGCGCCGGCCCGGTCACGCGTGGCGAACGCGACCGGGCCGGCAGGGTGACGACGACCGTCCGAAGCCTCAGCCGTTCTCCTCCGCGTAGCGCTGCTGCGCCCCGTTGACGATCTCGACATAGGCCGACATGTTCTGCCCCTCGAGCTCGGCCACGTACGCGTCCCACTCACTCAGGTCACGCTGGCCGGTGATGAAGGCGAGGGTGTTCTGCAGGGTGTAGTCGACCAGCGCCGTCTGGTACAGGCTCGCCTGCTCCCGCTCGAGCTCGTCGAGCGGCCACGGTGGCGGTAGGGGCGCCAGCTCCTTGGCGCTCATGGCGTCCTGCCAGTCAGCTTCCTCCTGACTGATGAACGTGCGAACGAGCTCAGTCGTGGAGCCGTGTGCGAGCGAGAACACCCCGTTGAAGAACCCGTAGTCGGTCTGCAGGTTGGTGGTGCCGCCCGGGTTCTGACCGAGGAAGTCGACGTCCGCGGCCAGCACCCGGGTGCCGTCGGCGGCACGGTCGTAGGTCACGCCCTCGACGCCCCACCGCGCGAACTCCAGGCCCTCGTCGGAGTAGTACAGCCAGTCGAGGAACTGCATCATCGCGACGAAGTTGTCGTTCTCCAGCGCGTCGCTCGAGATCATGAAGCCGTTCTCGATCCGCAGCCCGTTCATCAGGTCGCCCGCCGGGCCGGCCGGCACCAGGATCTTGCGCAGGTCGAACGGCTGTCCGGCGAGCGAGGTCTCCAACGTGGTCCGGGCGCCGATGAGCTCCTGGGCGTTGGTGCCGATGGCGTAGGACTCCTGGTTGGCGAGCTTCTGGATCGCCTGGGCGTCGTCCTGGGTGAAGCTCTCCGGATCCAACAGACCGTCGGCGACCAGACCCGCGAAGTACTCGACCATGTCCCGATACTCGTCGGTCGCGCCGGCGTACTCGAACTCGCCGGCGTCCTCGTTCCAGGTCACGCCCTGACCGAAGCCCCAGCCGGCGACGGTGCCGAACGAGCCGGAGGCGATGCTGAGCAGCGAGTTGCCCTGCCAGCGGTCGGAGAAGACGTAGCTCCCGCCCTTGGCCTCCTTGATCGCAGCGAGGACGTCCGCGAAGTCGTCCCAGGTCTCCGGCTGTTCGAGCCCGAGCTCGTCGAGCACGTCGAACCGAAGAGCGATCGAGTAGTCGTAGCGCATCTGCTCGTACAGGCCGGGCAGCATGTAGTACTTCCCGTCGGCCTGGCGCAGCGTGTCGATCTCGGGCCCGAGGTTCCACCGCTCGACCTTGTCCTGGAAGTTGGGCATGAGGTCGACGTAGTCGCTGATCGGGAGGATCGCTCCTGACGCGACGAATGGCGCCTCCTGGCCGGGGTACGTCACCGAGATGATGTCGGGCGCGTCACCCGCGCCGATCAGCAGCGACCGTCGCTCTTCCCAGTCGGACAGCGGCGCCGTCGTGATGTCGAACGTGACATTCTGGTTCGCCTCGACGGTCTGGAAGAAGAGCCAGTCCTCGTTGAGCGGGTAGTTCGGGTGGTCGCGGTACAGCATGGAGAGCACCACCGGTTCGGTGGCCACGAAGGTGTCCCCGACGCCGAAATCCTCCATGGCGCCGACCATGCCGAGGTCTGAGGCGACGGCGTCGCCGTCCGTGCCCTCGTCGCCCTTGTCGTTCCCGCCCCCGCCCCCGCATGCAGCAAGTCCGAGTACCAGAACGGTCGCGGTCAGCGCACCGATCGAGCGTCTGCGCAGAGTCCTCATCTCAATACCTTCCGTCGCACAAGTGGTCCGATCACGTCGTGGCAGTGCCTCGGGCAGTGGCGGCCGGCCTCACCCCTTCACGGCGCCGAGCATCACGCCCGAGACGAAGTACTTCTGGATGAAGGGGTAGAGGCACAGAATCGGCAGGACGGTGAGCACCATGGTCACCGACTGGATGCTCGCCTCGCTCTGGGCGAGGCCCTCCGAGGCGACCCCACCGGCCACGGAGTTCGCGGTGCTCGCACCGGCGAGGAGATTCCGCAGGTAGACCGTGACCGGGTACAGCTCCGCGTTGTCCATGTACAGGAATGCCGAGAACCAGGAGTTCCAGAAGGTCACCGCGTAGAAGAGCACCATCGTCGCGATGACGGCCTTGCTCAGTGGCAGGACGATCCGCCGGAGGGTCCCGTACGTGCCCAGGCCGTCGAGCGCGGCGGCCTCCTCGAGCTCCTCGGGCATGTTCTCGAAGAAGGACTTCATCACCAGCAGGTTGAAGACGCTGATTGCGTTGGGCACGACGATCGCCCAGATGCTGTTGGTGAAGCCGAGCGCGTTGATGAGGACGTAGTTCGGGATCAGGCCACCGTTGAAGAACATCGTGAACACGGCGACGCCGATGAAGAATGAGCGGCCCCGGAGCCGCTTCTTGGCCAGCGCGTACGCGTACGTCGTCGTCAGCACCATGGCGATCGACGTGGCAACGACCGTGTAGACGACGGTGTTCTTGTAGTTGATCCAGAACAGGTGGTCGGCCATGACCGTCTTGTACGTGTCGATGTTGAACCCGCGCGGGATCAGGTTCACCTGCCCGGCGTTGATGTAGCCCTCGCTGCTGAAGGACTGCGCCACGATGTTGACGAACGGGTAGATCATCACCGCGCACGCCAGGATGAGCACGACAGCGTTGACCACCCGGAACACCGAGTATCCCGCGGTGTCCTTGACCACCGTTGGGCGGGTCTGCACGATGCGCTCGCGCAGTGAGGTCGGGTCGACGGTCACCACAGGGTCGATGGTCACCACAGGCTCGTCCCCACGGTTCGGCGCGAGATCGCGTTGGCGGACAGGATCAGGGTCAGACCGATGAGCGACTCGAACAGGCCGATGGCCGTCGCGTAGCTGAAGTTGCTGGAGACGATGCCGACCCGGTAGAGGTACGTCGAGATGACGTCGGCGGTCGGGTAGGTGAGCGGGTTGTAGAGCAGCAGGACCTTCTCGAAACCCACCGCCATGAACGCCCCGGTATTGAGGATCAGCAGGGTGATCATGGTCGGCCGGATCCCCGGCAACGTGATGTGCCAGGTCTGCTGCCACCGGTTCGCGCCGTCGATCCGGGATGCCTCGTAGAGGTTGTTGTCGATCGTGGTGAGAGCCGCGAGGTAGAGGATCGTGCCCCAGCCGATGGTCTGCCAGGCCTCGGACGAGACGTAGACCGCCCGGAACCAGTCGGCCTGCTGCATGAAGTTGATCGCGTCGCCGCCCAGCCGCTCGACGATCTGGTTGACCGTGCCCTGCAGGGAGAAGATCTGGAAGATCATGCCGGCGACGATGACGATCGACATGAAGTGCGGCAGGTAGGAGATCGTCTGGGCCAGACGCTTGAACCGCCGCGAGCGCAGCTCGTTGAGCATGAGGGCCAGCACGATCGGCAAGGGGAAGACGAAGATCAGGGTCAGCCCACCGAGGATGACGGTGTTCTGGAACACGTCCCAGAACTTCCCGTCGTGGATGAACAGCTCGACGTAGTGCAGGCCCACCCACTCGTCGCCGAAGATGCTGCCCCCCGGCCGGAAGCGGCGGAACGCGATCACGTTCCCCGCTATCGGCAGGTACCGGAACACCAGCAGGAAGAGGAGCGGGAGGACGAGGAGGGAGTACAGCTGCCAGTCCCGACGAACCGTCGCGCGCCAGCCGAGCCCGTTCCTGCGCCCGGTCCGCGGCGGGACGGTGCCCGCGCCGGCGACGCGGGGGACAGCGGGGGACGGCCCGGACAGCGAACCGCTGCCCGGCGTGGCCGCCGGATCCTGCACCGTCGTCATGATCACCTCCGCTCACCACAATGTGAGACGCGAAAGTATCGGGAAATGCACCGACACTCAGCGCTGTCGCGCACCCTAGGTTGAACGGGTGAAACGGTCAAGACCGCCTTCGCGGATCAGTGCTCGCCCGTGCCAGGACGGCGGGATCGGTGCCGAAACGGCCCCATCCCCGCAGCGACGGACGCCTTGGCCAGATGCACAAGTCAGCCCGCTTCCCGGCCAGCAGTGCTACGTTGACCCCGAAACTTGCGGCACTCCGAGAGGCGGATCCGTGGGCGCTGACGGCGCGACGACAATCGCTGGCATTGCCGCTGAGGCGGGCGTCTCCGTCCCGACCGTCTCCAAGGTTCTCAACGGCCGGCCGGACGTGTCGGTGGCGACCAGGGCGCGCGTGGAGGCCATCATCGAGCGCCACCAGTACCGACGACGACGCCCGCGCACCGGCTCCGGCCTCCGGCTCATCGAGCTCGTCATCCCCGAGCTGGACTTCGCCTGGGCGGTCGAGCTGATCAAGGGCGTCGAGAAGGTGGCCGCCGCCGCCCGGGTGGGCGTCGTGCTGTCCGAGTTCGGCGGCGCGCACCGGCCACCCCAGGAGTGGCTCGACGACGTGCTCGCCCGCCCGCCGCTCGGCGTCATCCTCGTGCTCTCCGGCCTCGACGTCTCCCAGCGCCGCCAGCTCGCCGCCCGCGCCATCCCCGTGGTGGTGGTGGACACCGCGGGCGAGCCGCCCCTCGACGTGCCCACCGTCGGCTCCGCCAACTGGAACGGCGGGCTGGCCGCCACGCGGCACCTGCTCGGCCTCGGCCACCGCCGGATCGCCGTCATCTCCGGCCCGGCCGACGTGATGTGCAGCCGGGCCCGGATCGACGGCTACCGCACCGCGCTGGAGGAGGCCGGCGTCGCGGTCGACCCGGCCCTGGTCCGGCACGGCGACTTCTTCGTCGGGGGCGGCTACCTGCACGGGGCTGAGCTGCTCGCCCTGCCCGACCCCCCGACGGCGATCTTCGCCGGCAGCGACCTGCAGGCGCTCGGCGTCCTTCGCGCGGCGCGCGAACAGGGCCTGCGGGTGCCGGAGGACCTCTCGGTGGTCGGCTACGACGACCTGCCCGTCGCGGCCTGGATCGGCCCGCCGCTCACCACCGTGCGCCAGCCCCTGCAAGAGATGGCCGCGACGGCCGCCCGCATGGTGCTCGACCTGGCGCGCGGCGAGCAGCCCACCAACCTGCGGATCGACCTGGCCACCGAGCTGGTGATCCGGGAGAGCACCGCGCCGCCGTGCCGGTGATCATCCGCTGATCACCGGACGCTGACCGCGGCGTCGAGCCCCCGGCGTCTGGCGCCCTACCGATCCGTGCCGTCGACGGCGTGCTCCTCGATCGCGGCGAGCTCGTCGTCGCTCAGCGGGCCGGCGGCCAGCGCCGCCACGTTGTCCTCCAGCTGGGCCACCCCGCTCGCTCCGATCAGCGCCGACGTGACCCGCGGGTCGCGCAGCACCCAGGCGAGGGCGAGCTGGGCCAGCGACTGCCCTCGCTGCTGCGCGATCTCGTCCAGGGCCCGGGCCCGGGCCAGGTACGTCGCGGTGATGTTCTCGGCGTTCAGCCACTGCCCATGCGTGGCGCGCGACCCCTCCGGCACCTTCCCGGACAGGTAGCGGCCGGTGAGTAGGCCCTGGGCGAGCGGGCTGAACACGATCACGCCGATGCCCAGGTCACCGACGGCGTCGAGCAGGGATTCGGACTCCCCCTCGCCGACCAGCTCCACGTGCCGGTTGAACATGGAGTAGCTGGGCTGGTGGATCAGCAGCGGGATGCCACCACCCCTCCGCGACGACCGCGCCGTGGCGCACGACCATGAGGCTGTGCAGGTCGGCGCCCTCGACCGCGTCGAGGAGGTCGAGCACCCCCGCGCCGAGACACCCTGCTCGTGCGGCGCACTCCGGGGCAGGCGGCGTCCGATCCAGGTCGGTCTCCCAACGGGCTCAGGACGGGGCCGCGAGCCGGCCGACGATGTCGCCCAGGTACGTCGAGCCGAACGAGACGTTCACGTCAGCCCGCACCGCGACCTCCGTGTCACCGAAGATCGCCTCGAGGGTGAGCATGAACGCCGTCTCGTGCAGGCGGATCGATGCGAGCATCGTGTCCGGGGCCGGCCACACCACGCCGGCGACCACCGGCTCCGCACGCCCCGGGTGGTGCGGGTCGAAGTCGTCGTGTGCGGTGGGCAGGTGGCCG
>Ga0209429_10000618_pt1 | contig 23622 bp, 23 predicted proteins | sample BarGraNGADG00212_3_FD_184493 | JGI IMG/M metagenome (GOLD analysis project Ga0209429, IMG submission 184493) | Arctic peat soil microbial communities from Barrow, Alaska - Barrow Graham LP Ref core NGADG0004-212 (SPAdes) (version 2) | ecosystem: Environmental > Terrestrial > Soil > Wetlands >...
TTTGAGTATCACTGGGCAAAGCAGCAAATCTGGCTTTGAACGGATTTCAAAATAAGCTATAATCATAGTAGTTCTTATTGATTCAGATGTGAATGGCTGCATAATTATATCAGTCTTGCTGTATTTGTGGCAAGCAAGAGAGGAAATATAAGATGTCAGAAATAGGAGACACCCGCCTTGCGGTATTAATTGATGCTGATAATGTATCGGCAAGCTACATTAAGCCCATGATTGAGGAGCTTGCCCGTTACGGCAATCCTACAATAAAGAGAATATACGGGGATTGGACCAAGCCCAATCTCGGCAGCTGGAAGACGGTTTTGCTTGATTATGCTTTCCAGCCGATCCAGCAGTTCGGATATACGACAGGGAAGAATGCAACAGATTCAGCGATGATCATTGATGCTATGGATATTTTGTATTCCGAGAAAGTGGCAGGATTCTGTCTTGTATCAAGCGACAGTGATTTTACCAGACTTGCAACACGTCTTCGTGAAGCCGGCAAGATTGTTTATGGAATAGGGGAGAAGAAGACGCCGTCTCCGTTTATCGCGGCATGCGACCGCTTTATTTATCTGGAGATCCTTGGGGTCAATCCTGCAGAAGAGTATTCCAATCAGCGTGAACCGCAGGAATCCTCATCGTCAAGGACATCGTCGCAGGATGAGAAGTTTACTAAGGCACCTGCCGCACAAATGGCTTCCCGATCAATCGGACCGATTGACAAGGCGACGATCAACCTGATTCTCAGCTCCATCGATGATCTTGCGGATGATAACGGCTGGGCCTTCCTTGGTGCCGTCGGCAACCTGGTCCTTAAGAAGAAACCTTCATTTGATTCAAGGAATTTTGGTTTTGCCAAGCTCTCCCAGATGATTCGTTCCATTGAAGGCATAGAGTGTGAGGAACGGATTAACGAGAAGAATCCACTTGTCACCCTGATTTATATCCGCAATGAGGAGGATGTCTGAGAATGACAAGGGCGAGCGGAGCACTCCTGCATATTTCTTCATTGCCCGGACCTTTCGGTACCGGATGTTTCGGGCAAGAGGCCCTTGCCTTTGCCGGTCTGCTTAAAGAGTCCGGATTTTCATATTGGCAGGTACTGCCGTTTTCACAGCCCGGGATGGGTGATTCACCTTATCAGAGCTTCTCGGCTTTCGCCGGGAATCTGTTTTTCATCGATCCAAGGCAGCTTCATGAAGAGAATCTTATTTCGGACAGCGATCTTGAAGAGGCAAAGTACGACGGGTCAGTCCACTCGGTAAATTATCCCTGGCTCAGGGATAACAGGGAGAATCTCCTGCGCAAAGCATACACGAATATCAATGAAGAGATAATCACTGAAATGGAGAGTTTCCGGCTCAAAAACAAGTGGCTTGATGATGTTGCCTTATTTGAGACGATCAGGGATATTGAAAACGGCAAGGCATGGTGGGAATGGGAGAATTCCGGACTTCGCATGCATGAGAAATCAGCAATCGACGGGATTAGAAATACACATCAGAAAGAATATTTATATTATTGTTTTGTTCAATATGAATTTTTCCGTCAGTGGATGAGTTTGAAAGAAAAAATAAATGAGAAGGGTATTTCCATAATTGGCGATATTCCGATTTACGTTTCTGCAGACAGTGCGGATGTCTGGGCTGGCACCCGCCTTTTTCAGGTGAATCCAGACCATAGTTTTTCACATGTTGCCGGTGTACCGCCGGATTATTTTTGCGTGGATGGCCAGCTGTGGGGTAATCCCCTGTACGATTGGGATGAGCATGCCAAGGAAGGTTATACCTGGTGGATGCAGCGCCTTGCCGTGAATTTCACACTCTATGACAAGATTAGAATTGATCATTTCCGCGGATTCTGCTCTTACTGGAGTGTTGATGCAGAGGAGGAGACCGCAAGAAACGGCCGGTGGAAAAAGGGACCTGGTATGGATCTTTTCCGGAAAGTGGCCGAGATATTTCCTGATTCCCCGATTATAGCGGAAGACCTGGGTGAAATTGACGATGAAGTCCGGGACTTTCTTGCAGCTACCGGGTTCCCGGGCATGCATGTCATCGAGTTTGGATTTGATCCGAACGGTGACAGCACCAACCTTCCGCACAATTACGAGAAGAATTCCGTAGCATATACGGGTACACACGATAACAACACGCTCTTAGGGTGGCTTTGGGAAGCAGCTCCCGAAGTACTTGCATTTGCTATGAAATACTGTAATGCTCCTGATCCTGACTGGGGAAAAGGCGGACCGCAAAGCACATCATGCCGGGCAATGATCCGTCAGGTCTGGCAGTCCCATGCGGATCTCGTTATTGCGCCGGTTCAGGATTTAACCGGATACGGCAAAGATGCACGTATGAATGTTCCCGGAACTCCTACAGGCAACTGGAGATTCCGAATATCGCAGGAGGGGATCGACTCCATCGACACAAAGTGGCTTAGCGGGTTGAACAGTCTGTACCGCAGATAGTAACTGTATGCACGACTGCCCCTGTCAGCCGGTTATTTTCCATCATTTTGGACGGGTTCATAGACAATACAGCCTACTTCGTCATCCATGTCCCAGACAAATGTACTTTTGCCTGGATATTTGTGGATCATCCAGAAGACGGCCAGGTCACCTCCGGAACCGAATATCATGGAAAGGGCCGCCAGGAAAACCAGAATGTTCCCTGTGATAAACGACGCGAGGGCCAGAGGAAGGCATATTGTAAAAAGCGGGGCCAACAGGCTTCTCCGATATGCTGAGGCAGTAATGACTTCTGTGCAGTGACAATACGGTGTGGCATATTTTATTCCGAAAACAATGCTTTTCCGGCCCTGTTCACAGCCGCGGAGAAAGAAGACGGCATGAGTTATTTCGTGTAAAACGATCAGTATGAAAAAACCGGCAAAATATAGAAACAGACCCAGCAGAAGGGAAGAGATATTTCCGCCGATCGAAAAAGACAAACGATACTCAGCACCGCTGCGCAGTGAGTTGATGGCTAAAAAGCTTGCGATATACACGATGACTAACGGAATGGGATATGCAATCGCAACAAGGTTTGCCTTCAGGATAGACATCGAGTATTTTTTCCCAGTATATAAATCAGGCGTAAAAATTTCTTTAAGCATGTTTTCCTCCTGTTTTCCAATAAGTTTACCACAAAATGAAATTTTTTTGAAAAGTACCTTGACAGACACAGTATATCGAATTAATATCTACAATGACAGAGGAAATACTGTGAAAGGAGAATACACTATGTCAATCACTTCAGATCTGCTTAGAGGGCATACGGATACGATTATTCTAAACCGCCTTTTACATAAGGATAGTTATGGATATGAAATCAATAAATCCATTCAGGAAAAGACCGACAACCGGTATGAACTCAAAGAAGCAACACTTTATTCGGCTTTCCGAAGGCTCGAAGAAGCAGGGATGATCACTTCATACTGGGGAGATGAGACGACAGGGGCAAGACGCAGGTATTACTGCGCCACCGCACTTGGCCGCCAGGTCTACCTGAAGAACAAAGAGGATTGGGAAGAGACGAAAGAGATCATTGATCAATTGCTCAAGGAGGAAGAACAATGAATGAGAGGATTAAGACACATGTGGAGGGTCTTTTTGCAGGATCGCCGCAAACCCCCAAGATTTTGGATTTAAAGGAAGAACTTCTGGCAAATCTCAACAGTAAGTATGATGATTTGCTGACCGGGGGATTCACACCGGATGATGCATACCGCACAGTTATAGCCGGGATCGGGGATATCTCTGAACTTGTGCGCCAGATTCAGAACGAATCTGCCTTTAACAGCCATTATCCTATGAAAGAAAAAAAGAAAAGTGCTCTGTTCGTTGCCATAGCAGTTGGTCTTTATATTATTTCACCGATGTGTGTCGTAGTTTTTGACGATCCGGGTATCCTGATGATGTTTGCACTTATCGCTGCAGCAACAGGGCTTCTGATATATAACGGGATGACACGCCCGCGTTATGTCAAAGAGGACGAAACGATTGTGGAAGAATTTAAGCAGTGGAAAAGTGAGTCAAGTGAAAAGCGGCATTTAAGGAGATCGATCTCCTCCGTCCTGTGGCCACTGATTGTAGTAATCTACCTGGCATTCAGTTTCTACTTCGGAGCCTGGGCATTTTCATGGATTATCTTCATAATCGGAGTATTCGTCGAAGGTGTTATCAAACTGATATTTGATTTGAAGGAGTGACCGACATGAAAACTTTTAAACTTGTCCAATTAATTGTGTGGCTGCTTATCATTGCATTTCTAGTGACCGTACTGGTCCTGTTTGTTCTGGGTAAAACAAATTTCTCTTTTTTCATGAAAAACGAAAAACAAATTGAACTCCTGCAGCAGACGGAAAACGTCAATGAAATCACCGGTATAAAATTTGATCTGCACAGTACGGATGTCGTTATCAAACCGTCGGATTCGGGAGAAATCTCTATCAATTACCGCGGCCCTGAATCCCTTAAGGATAAAGTTGATCTGGACGTATCCGTTATCGACGGTCAGCTTACCATCACACAGGATTCCCCCATGCGGAACTGGTTCTTCGGTATGTGGAATTTTACATCGAGAATTCTTGTCGTAACGCTGCCGGAAAGTTATGCAGATGACCTTATCATCGGCAATACTTCCGGCGACCTCACCATAACAGGCGACTATACAATTGCAAATTTTACATCCAGTCTGACCTCCGGAGATGTGAATGTTGAAGAAATCCTTTGTTCAGATTTTCATCTCGACAGTACATCGGGTGATGTTACTCTGGGCAGTGTTGCGGCACAGGATCTCGATATCTCACTTACTTCAGGTCAAATTGATGCCAAAGAGCTCAAGGGAGACGGAAGTATCGGAACTATTTCAGGTGACATCCGCGTTGGCAGCCTTACCGGAAATGTTCAAATCTCCGCCACTTCCGGTGATGTCACTGTGTCTGCGCTTTCCGGAAGCGGCAGCGTAACTTGTTCCTCAGGTGATATTGGTGTTACCGTTGCGGCATCCTCGGGTGATCTGTCGATTAAGACAACCTCAGGCAGCGTCAGTGTCATGCTTGGTAAGGATTCTGCCTATCAGATTGCCGCCCACTGCACAAGCGGAGACGTTTCCGCGAATTTCCCTCTAACCTACTCGGATGGAAATAATGATGCATCAGGACTGTTTGGAAATACGGCAGCGAATATTCTTAAAATTAATACTACAGCGGGTGACATCAAACTTGCTGCCTGATTCGTTGTCTCGGATAGTGGCAGACAGTAAGAAAAAAACCGAACACCAGAAAACAGCACATACAAATGAGGGTATGTGCTGTTTTTCTGTTGTATCAATAATCATTTTATCTCTAAATTGATGATATACTGAATGTATGAAATAAAGTAACTTTACATATATAAGTTGCTTCAATGGTAACGGGATGCGTGAACAGGATGCGTGTAATAGGAGAATTGATATGATTCGAAAAATGGAAGCGCAAGGGCTTAGGATAGTAAATACTATTTTCTTTTTACTAATGATCATTGTGAATGTTGTTGCAGAAATACTACCACTCAATCATGTAACCACTGCAGAGGTATCTGCGCGTCATGATACACTGCTGACTCCCCCGGGATTTACTTTTGCAATCTGGGGCTTGATTTACGTCTGGCTTTTCCTTTTTATTCTGTTCCAGAACGGACTTTTTCACAAGAAGGGAGAAGGGGATAATCCGGATATTATTCGTGCGGTCAGTGCATTCTTCATTGTTTCCAGTATATTGAATATCGGCTGGATTATAGCATGGCATTTTGAGTATATATCCCTGAGCTGTATCCTGATATTTGCTATGTGGGCCTCCCTGATTTTTGCATACAGCAGGATAAAAAAGGAAGCATCGAGCGGAAGAGAACACTTTTTTATCCATATGCCGTTCAGTGTATATGTAGCCTGGATTTCAGTGGCAATGACTATCAACTTCATTGCCATGATTAAGGATGCTGCCCCGCAGCTTCTGGGGCTTTCTGAGACATCATGGTCGAAGATATTTATTATCGGTATCGCTCTTTTGACTGAGTTCATACTGATCAGATTCAGGGACTTTATATTTGCATTTACAGCCCTTTGGGCTTTTGGAGGAATTTTGTACCATTACGCTGTTGATATCAGCAAACAGAATTTGCAGTCGGATATGCTGCTGTTACTGGCGGTTACCATTGGTGTGCTTCTTATCTCTCTTCTTATTACTGCCTGGGTGCAGCGTTACAAGCCTTATATGTCGTAAGGCCCCGGGTATCGGAATCTTTACCATTGAATCTTTCTTTTGCCCCATGCGGACTCGTTTCCGGTCTATCGTATGTATGTACACATCCTCGACACGCTCGCCGAATGCGGTAGAGGAATATGATACAACGGCTGAGTAAGCGTTTCTGGCATACATCTGAGCGGTATCAGGATCAGCCAGTAAATCGTGCAGGATACAGGGAATGTCGTCCGGCGAATCAAAGAGTCTTCCGTCCACACGATCCCTGAGGATTTTCTTGATACAGTCGTCTCTTCGGGCAACAATGGGAATGCCTGCAGCCATCGCTTCATAATAGGTAAGACCCTGCGTTTCGGTGGTGGAACAGCAGAGAAAAACATCGCCGAGCTGATAATAAGACCCGATATCGCGATAGGGGGCAGAGCCGAGAAAGATCACCCGGTTCGAGACATGCAGTGACACAGACAACTCTTCAAGCTTCTCTTTATCCGGCCCCGTGCCGACAATAAGGAGTCTTGCTTCCGGCGTTTTCCTGAGAATGGCAGGCATCTGTAAAATGATCTGATCCACACTCTTTTCCTGAGCAAGCCTGCCAAGGCTCAGAATGATCGGCCACGACAGGTCGATATTCAATTTGTGTTTGAGTGCATTGATCTCCTCTTTCGGATGATTTTCTTTCATGAAAGGCGTCAGATTGATACCGGTAGGAATCACATAGATTGGCTTTTTAACGCCGTATTCCCGCAGGGAATTGGCAACTTTCTCCGTCGGTACAATAATTGATGAAGCAAAACTGCAGAATGACTTGCTATACTGCCGTGCCATTGCAGGTGTGGCCAGTTTGCCATGTGCTATATAATGCGTGTAATCTTCAAGCATAGTGTGATAAGTGTGTACGATTGGAATCCGAAATGATGTTGATGCACCAATAGCCATAAATCCCATGAAAAATTCGCTTTGTGTGTGAATAATATCAATCTTGAATTTCTTGATGAGACGGATAAGTCTTATGGAAAACGGGTAGGCTGCGCGCTGGGGCTTGATAAAAACGATAGGTATACTTGGGAATCGATATACCGAGGCATCTGCCTGTGTATTTTTAAGCAGAGAACGCGGTTCGGATACCGTAAAAACATATACATTATGTCCGCGCTTCTTAAGTTCCTCGGAGAGTGTGTAGACGGAAGAGGTCACTCCATTTATGTCAGGAAAATAAGTGTCGGTAAAGATGGCAATATTCATGAATTTCTCCCTCATATTGTGTTTCAGTTTGAATACAGTATAATACGAACCGATTCAAATGTCGTGACGAATTTGTCACACTTCCTCTTTACCAATAAGGGGACTTGCTTTACAATGCTAAAGTGGTACTTGAGTAAATGAGTTTGTTTATACGTATGGGATAGCAACAGGAGGATTATATGAAGATATCCAGAGGAATGGCACTTATTTTAGCAACGGTTATGACGGGTTCACTTCTTATTACAGGCTGCTCAGCAACAACGAAAACAACGAGTGCCGCAACTACGGCAGCCGTCGTGACAACAGCGGATACTACCGCTGCCGGAGTGGAGAGCACAGCAGCGGAGAGCACCGCCGCTGTTGCAACAGATGATTCGCTGACAAAAGTTAAGGCAGCAGGAACTCTTATTCTTGGACTTGATTCCGCATTCCCTCCAATGGGCTTTATAAATGACAAGAATGAAATCGTGGGATTTGATATTGACCTTGCCAGAGAAGTCACTTCACGCATGGGCGTTGAATTGAAGCTTCAGCCTATTGACTGGTCCTCCAATATCCTGGAACTGAATTCCGGAAACATTGACTGTATCTGGAACGGTTTTTCGATATCTGAAGAAAGAAAAGCTGAAGTCAATTTCACCGACGCTTACATGCAGAACCGTCAGGTTGTTATAGTACGCGGTGATTCCGGTATCAATACACTCGCAGACATGGCCGGAAAAACACTCTGTCTTCAGGCGGGTTCAAGCGCGTCTGATGCGTTGGCCTCAAACGCAGATTTCAAAGCCTCTTTAAAAGAAGTGGTTGAACTCTCTGATAACGTAACCGCCTTTATGGAGCTCGAAGGCAAGACATCCGATGCCATTCTGATGGATGAGATCGTAGCTGCTTACTATATCACCCAAAATGCCAAGGATTATAAAATCCTTGATGAATCCCTGGCCGATGAGCAGTACGGCGTAGGCTTCCGCCTGGCAGACCAATCACTCCGTGATGAAGTCAACAACCAGCTCAAAGCAATGGCAGCTGACGGAACACTTGCTGAGATTTCCAACACATGGTTCGGTAAGGATGTTACCGTAATCAAGTAATCCTCAAAGGATCAAATTAGAATGATGAACTATTCTATAATGCTCTCCGCTATTAACTATTCTTCAATGATTGCGTTTCTTCTTGACGGAACTGTTAAGGCGGTCGAATTGTTCTTTTTAACGATCGTGCTGTCCTTGCCGCTGGGTCTGCTGGTGGCAAGGCTGCGCATGGTCAAATTCAAGGTGATTTTGCTTCCTGTCAAATTCTACCTGCTGATCATGAGGGGTACGCCGCTCATCCTGCAGCTGATGTTTTTCATGTACTTTCCTCCGCTGGTTTTTGGTATCGGGGTTGACCGTTTTATGGTGGCCGTCTTTAGCTTTACCATCAATTACGCAGCATATTTTGCTGAGATTTTCCGGGGCGGCATCGAATCCATTCCGGTTGGACAGCAGGAAGCTGCCTACGTACTGGGGCTTTCTCCGTTTCAGACTTTTACCCGGATTACTGTGCCTCAGGTCGTAAAGAGAATCATACCCACGATTGCAGGCGAAAGTATGACGCTGGTAAAGGATACGGCACTGGCATCGGTCATCGGCGTAACGGAACTTTTCCGGAATGCGGGAAGCCTGAAGGCCACCTATTCTTCGGTCATCCCTTTTGCGGTCGCCGCTCTTTTTTATCTGGTCATGAACAGTGTCGTTTCCGCATTTTTCTCGCAAATTGAGAAAAAATTGAATTACTATAAAGGCTGATACCTGTAAGGAGTGCATTTCATGCCAATGGATGAAATACTGAGCGTATCACATGTCAGTAAAAGTTTTGGTGAACTTGATGTCCTTAAGGATATGTCCCTTTCCGTATCGCGCGGGGAGGTCGTCTCTGTCATTGGACCTTCAGGTTCCGGTAAATCTACTCTTCTGCGTGTGGTTAACCAGCTGGAACGGGCAGAGAGCGGGGATATAAGTGTCTGCGGACAGGTGCTGTGCCATAACGATGATAAAGGACGTGCGGTGTATTCGGATAAAGCGACTTTAAAAGCCATTCGACTTTCCATCGGCCTTGTATTCCAGAGCTTTCATCTGTTTCCGCATTACAGCATTTTGAAAAATGTTACGGAGGCACCGGTCCAGGTTCTCAAAAAGAGCCGTGAAGAAGCGGAGGATACTGCACGGGTACTGCTGAAAAAACTTGGACTTTCGGACAAAGAATCCGCTTATCCGTATCAGTTGTCCGGCGGTCAGCAGCAGCGTGCAGCGATTGCCAGGACACTTGCAATGAACCCGCAGATGATATTTTTTGACGAGCCAACCTCGGCACTGGACCCTGAGCTGACCGGTGAAGTACTTAAGGTAATCCGTTCCCTTGCGGATGAGCATATGACAATGGTTGTGGTAACGCATGAGATGGCGTTTGCAGGTGAATTGTCAGACCGAATTATCTTTATGGATCAGGGGATCATCATTGAAGAGGGGACTCCTGATGCTGTCTTTTCTTCTGAACATGAGAGAACAAAGCAGTTTCTGCAGCATTACTCCAAGTAATTGTGTTCTTTCATTCTCTTCTGTACTGTAAAGCGCAGACCTGCTGTCGGAAATATTCAATTGCATACTAATCAACTGCATTTTTAAGATAGAATATGGCAAGCTGCGTTCTGCTTTTCAGACGCAGCTTTTCTAATAACACACTGATTGCATTCCTGACGGTTCCTTCACTGATATACTGCTGTTCGGCAATCTCCCGATTGCTGCACCCCTCTGCGATCAGTGCGAGAATAGTCTGTTCTTTTGCAGTAATACCCATTGCTGCAAAATTTACCTGTTCCTTTGGTCTGCTGTCCATAAAGTGCGGCAGACGGGCGATAATATCTTCACCGAATACATTCTGACCGGCCATAACTGCTTTAAGGGACGGGACAATACTCTCGAATTTCTGTTTGAGAAGATATCCTTTGGCACCCATGCGGAGAGCTTTAATTATGTAATCATCATCAGAGAATGTGGTCAGGAAAAGAATCCGTGCATCAGGATACAGGGACAGAATATTCTCACCTGCGGTAAGACCTGTGACTTTCTTCATCCTGATATCCATTAAAAGGACATCCGGATGGTGCTCCTGATACAAGGCAAGGGCATCTTCACCGTCACTTCCGAGTGCGGCGACAGTTACTTCAGGATCCGTCTGCAGAATCGTTCGCAGTGACTGTGATACAAGAGGATCATCATCAATAATTACAACTTTCATCGCATCTCCTTTGGTATAGATACAAAGATTTCGAATCCGGGGTTCTTCCGGATCACGACATTGCCGCCGAGAGCATCCACGCGTTTTTTGATACCCTGAAGCCCCATGCCGTCTGAAAAAGAAGCCGGGTCAATGATTACGGATTCATCAGACTTTTTTGACGGATCACTTCCGTTATCACGGATGATCAGCTGATAGAGAGCCGGGTGTTCGAGCATGCTGACGGATACTTCGGTGGCGTTGGAATGATGTGTTATATTTGCAAGACCTTCCTTTAGAGTAGACAGGAAAGCATAGAGGGTCTTTTTTGGGGGCTGTGTGTTTATCTGATATCGTAAAGTTACCGGACAGAAAAGGAACTCGCTGATCTTTTTACGGACTTCATCATACAGATCGAATGAATCGTCATGGAGGTTATGGATACTCGACCTGACATCATCCATCCCTGCAGAAAGGGACTTCTGGAGTACAATCAGGCTCTCCCTGGCTGAATCATCCTTGCATGTTGCGATCAGTGCACCTGTCTGCAGGAGAGAGCTCGTAAGCACATGGCCGATGCTGTCATGCAGTTCGCCTGCAATACGATTTCTTTCATTGAGCGTCGCCAGGTGCACTTCATAATCCTGCCTTTCCAGAAGATCCCGGTTGGCATTTTCGAGCTGCAGCTGCTTTTCGGTAATTTCATCACGCAGCAGATTGTAGTCATTCTTCTTTTTTTCATTGAGAAGGGTTCTGCTTCGAAGGATGCAGGCGAGGCCGATGAAAGACAATATACACGGAAAAAAAAGAATTTTGGTTCCGGAAATGAACTGGAAAGCAGGGATGACTGCCAGAGCAATAAACCACTGCCATCTGGTACTGCATAATTCATAGGCAAAAACAGGAAGGAAAAAAGCAGCGCTCGGTATCAAAAGACTTATAATAGCCACGGCACAGAAAACAAGAAAATAATAGATATCACCCTCAAATAAGCTGCCGAGGGACGTCAGGATTATAACGGCAAGTACGAGGACAACAGCATATTTATTACTTGTATTTGTAAGATACAAAGTCATACAAAGTATGAATAATATCAATTTATCCAGAAGAGATGTCATGTTATATCCTTTCCGATCGGATTTGCGGCAATACCGTGCAGGACATAAGGAAAGGTACGGTACCCGTATATATTTTATCATGTCCCGCATGGTAAAGAACATATGACATTTGTCATGGCAAGTAAGGAGCTTTGTCACTGTGAAGGGAAGTTAGCGTTCTATACAATGGAAGCAAGGTAAGGAAATATGTGTCAGACAGACGGAAGTCTGCAAAAGGAGGATGTATGGTAGTTAAAGTTTCCAATCTGGTTAAGAGATACGGAGATCTTATAGCCCTTGATCATTTTCAGCTCGATGTCCGGCAAGGCGAGATTTTCGGACTGCTTGGCCCGAACGGATCAGGCAAAACGACAGCGATCAATTGTATTCTGTCGCTTCTGAGTTTCGACAAGGGTGAAATTGAAGTCTTCGACAAAAAGATGACGCCAGGTTCGTATGACATTAAAAGAGACATCGGCATAGTCATGCAGAATGTCGCAGTTATTGACGAGCTGACCGTTTTTGAGAATATTGATTATTTCTGCGGTCTGTATGTACCGGAAAAGGCAATCCGCAAAGGCCTTGTGGAAGAAGCAATCGAATTTGTCGGCCTTAACGATTTCAGAAAATTCTATCCCAAAAAATTGAGCGGCGGTCTTCTGCGGCGTCTCAACATTGCATGCGGAATTGCACATAAGCCGAAGCTGATCATTCTTGATGAGCCGACGGTGGCCGTCGACCCGCAGAGTAGGAACAACATCCTTGAGGGAATCGTCCGGTTGAATCAGCAGGGTGCCACAGTCATTTATACCTCGCATTATATGGAAGAAGTCGAACAGATCTGTACACGCATCGGCATCATGGATAAGGGCCGCATCATTGCAATGGGCAGCAAAGAAGATTTGAAGGGTATGATCTGTATCGGTGAAAAAATAACAATCGAATTCCTTTCCGGTGATCCCCGGGATCATATTGAATGGGTCCAGGAACTTCCTTTTATCGCATCGGTTTCGACTCAGAACAATAATCTCCTGATTACCACGGAAAGAGGGCACAACGGACTGAGCAGTATACTTTCTGCGGTTCATGACAAAGGAATCCAGGTCGGCCGGGTCTACTGTGAACTTCCGACCCTAAATGACGTATTCCTTGAGATCACCGGCAAAGAGTTAAGAGACTAGAAAGGAGGAATGACAGGTGTTTTGGCATATTTTTAAATACCGCCTTAAAAGCACGGTTCGCGACGTGCAGACCATTTTCTGGACACTGGCATTTCCCATTATCCTGGTTTCTTTTTTTGCGATGGCATTTTCTAATCTCGAAAACGCCTCAGTGTATAATACGATTAAAATCGGTCTTGTAAACACACAGGCTTACATGGACGATACTGTGTTCCAGTCCCATATTACATCGGCATCCGCAGATAAGGATCCGCTCTTTGCCGTAACGATGTACGATACGAAGGAACAGGCTTCTGCAGCACTTGCAGACAAACAGATTTCCGGCTTCATTCTGGAAGATGCCGCACTGCATCTTACAATAAGAAGCACCGGTATTGATCAGACAATTATGAAAGAATTTCTCGACTGGTATCTGCAGACGGTATCTTCCGTCGAAAATATCATAGCGGATAATCCTGCCGCCGGTATGAAGATATCCGGTATCCTGTCTGAAAATATCACGTATATCACGGATACAAACACAAATACAAACAAGCCCAACAATGTACTGACTTACTACTATGCCCTGATAGCCATGACATGCCTTTACGGAGCCTTCATGGGCACAAAGGAAGTTACGGCTGTACAGGCTAATCAATCCGCTCAGGCGGCACGGCTAAATCTGGCACCGGTCCATAAGCTGAGGGTTTTCCTGAGCTCACTGTGTGCTGTAACACTGATTCAGTATCTTTCCATTCTGCTGCTTGTAGCATATATGGCACTCATTCTTAAGATAGACTTCGGAAATCAGATCGGATACATACTTCTTGCATCGTTTGCCGGCTGCTGCGCAGGTGTTTCCTTTGGCGCGGTTGTTGGAGCAGCGTCTAAGAAGGGAGAGGGCATCAAAACAGGCATTATTATATCCGCTTCTATGGCTATGTCATTTCTGGCCGGCCTGATGTCTGCCCCGATGAAGTATATTGCTACCAAGAGCTTTCCCATTCTTGCCTATATCAATCCCGCCAATCTGATTGCGGATGCGTTCTATTCACTTTATTACTACAATACATATGACAGATATTTCCTCAATGTCGGGCTTCTGTTTGCCTTTTCCTTTGTCTTCTATGTGATTGTATATTTACTCATGAGGGGGCAGCAGTATGAAAGTATTTAAGGTATATTTCAAAATCATTAAGAAAAATCTTTCGATGCTCTCAATCTACATTGTTATTTTTATGCTCTTTGCGCTGATTCTTACTCTTTCAGGTACAGGAGGTTCAACAAATACTTTCTCGGAGACCAGAAGCCGTGTCATGATTATTGATCAGGACAAATCCTCACCGCTGACGGACGGACTCATCGCTTACGTCACAGAAAAAAGCGATATCGTTGCACCGGCAAAAGATGAACAGGCCATCCAGGATGCACTTTTCTATGAAGATGCAGTGTATGTTCTTACCATTCCCCAGGGCTTTTCTGAGGATTTTCTTTCAGGCAGCCATTCCCTGTCATTAGGCAAACGGACAGCCCCGAATTCAACAGCAGGTGTTCAGCTTGATATGCTGATCGAAAAATACTTGAATGAATTTAATCTGTACGTAGAAGCCAAAGGTATCAAAGCATCGGATGGGTCGGCGCTTACAGAAACGGCAGCCCTTGTGAAGGCCGATCTCCAAAAAGAAACGGATGTTGTATGGGTAGGTGCGGCACCAACGAGTTCTATTACGAAAGCATCATACTTCTTCAGTTATCTGCCCTATTCGCTGCTTTCAATTATGATTCTTGCCATATCATCGATCATGCAGGTATTCTCAAAAGGAGACCTCAAAAAGCGTATGCAGTGCGCCCCGACGCCGGCTACAAGAATTAACCTTGAATTACTTCTGGGCAATCTGTGTTTTGCGGTCGTAGTATGGTTTTTTATGATGATTATCAGTTTGCTGCTGACGGGGACGGGCATTTCCGATGTCAGAATGCAGATGATGTTACTCAATGCCTTTGTCTTCACAATGACAGCGCTTAGTCTTAGCTTCCTTCTGGGGCATCTGATCCGCGGTCCCGGGGCTCAGCATTCCGTAGCTAATGTCATTGCCCTCGGAACAAGCTTTATCAGCGGCGTGTTTGTACCGCAGGCCCTCCTTGGAGATACGGTGAAGTACATCGCAAGCTTCACACCGACGTATTGGTATGTAACAGCGGTAGGGGATATTACGGCATTATCGTCCTTTTCCTGGACCGAAACACAGTCAATTTATATGGGGATGCTGATTCAGCTCGCATTTGCAGCAGCCTTTGTTATCATGGCGCTTGTTATCGGAAGACAGAGAAAGAGAAGAACCGTGTAATGAATACAGACAAATTGTCACAGTAACACTCAAAAAGAAAGATATCATAAATCGTGAACGTTAAAACACTGCAGGCACAACAAAGCGCCTGCAGTGTTTTCATATGTTCCGTTTGACTCAGAGGCTTTTTTCCGCCAGTGAAGCAAGCTGACTTCTTTCGACCTGCCGGAGAGTCACATGTCCCGTTATTGCATGATGCTTCATTCTTTCGACAACGTATACCAGACCGTTTGATTTTGAATCCACCAGCACATTGTCAATTTGATTGTCGGAAGGGTCTCCGAGAAATATGAATTTCGATCGCTCACCGGCCCGTGTAAGCATCAGCTTGGCTAAGTGCGGTGTGATTTCCTGTGCTTCATCAACAATTACGATAGCATCCGAAATGGTTCTTCCGCGCATGTATGTAAAGGTCTTGATTTCAAATATCCCCCGTCTCCTGAAATCTTCAATAAACTGTTCAACCTGCGCTCCGTCATCGGGCCGTTTGCTGCGCTTGCCTCCCGATAATTCTTTGTCTGTCGTCATAAGGTTATCAATTGCATCATAAAAACTCCCCATCCAGGGACGCAGCTTTTCCTCTTCCGTTCCCGGAAGGTAACCGATATCATTTCCGGCCGGCACGGTTGGCCTTACAAATACTATTTTCCGGTATTCACGCTGTTCAAGTACTTTCTCAAGTGCAACAGCAGTTGCAAGAATCGTCTTTCCGCTTCCGGCGCCGCCTGTGATGGACACAAACGGAATACCCGGGTCCATCAGAAGTTCAAAAGCCATTTTCTGTTCCATATTGAGAGGGCGAAGTCCCCACGCAGTATGCTTGGAATACTTAAGCGGAACCAGGTTTGTCCCGTCAAATCTGGCCAGTGATGTGTGGGAACTATTCTCCCGCGAAGTCAGGACTGCAAATTGATTGGGAAGAAATACTGCATTTTTCGGAGGCTTTACACCGCCTTCATAAATATGGTTCAAAAGTTTCTCGGATACGGTCAAATTCAAATATCCTGTATAGAGTTCGTCGGTTTTAATTTTATCAGTCTCATAATCCTGCGTAGGTATTCCGCATACTTCGGCTTTTATCCGAAGACATACGTCTTTTGAAACCAGAAAAGTTTCCCGGTCGGAGGATTCGTCACGGACCTTAATCGCGCAGGCAAGAATTTCGTTGTCATTTTTCTGTGATTCAAAAAGAAGAGGTGTCCGTTTTTCAGGTGACGGATCCGATGTTACAGGCACGGCAGGGAAGGGGAGGGTCCTTGATTCCGGGAAAGCTACATGAAGGGTAACGCCATTGGATAATTCGATGCCCTGACTTACACTCTGACGACCCATTCCGTCAATCCTTCTGTGAAGGGTGCGTACTGCTTCCCGTGCCTGGTATCCGGTCAGTCCTTCTTTTGATTTCAGATGGTCGAGTTCCTCCAGAACAGTAATTGGTATATAGACATGGTTGCCGGTAAAATTCAAAAAGCAGCCGGGGTCGTGCAGAAGTACATTTGTATCCAGAATATAATTTTTTTGTCGGGTGTCTTTTCTCGGCATTCCTGCAGGCTTTTTTGATGCTTCCCTGACCGGTGAATCCATAACAGGTTTTAACTCTGGTTTTCCACTCATGCTTTAACCTCCCGTGCAATTGAATACTGCAGCAAAAAAGCGCCGCCTCTTAACAGAGAGCGACGCTTCAGTGACATATTCAATTTGCCTGTACCAATTTTTCTGTAAGATCCGGATAGCTGCACATTTGTCATTGTAAACCCTCATCTTGCAAGGACTTATTTGCCATGTGTCAATCTTTCCTTCAGAATAAACCTCCGTATCTGTATCGGCAATGCCGTTTGGGTGTTTTTCCGACAATCTTACAAAGTTCTAACATAAGTCTTATTCTACATCCTGTAAAGCATCGAGGCCTTCTTCACCGGTGCGTACCTTTATTACATTCTCAACATTGTATACAAAGATCTTACCGTCACCGATGTGTCCTGTATAAAGGACTTTTTTCGCGGTATCAATGACAAGTCTGACAGGAACTTTTGCAACAACGATTTCGACCTGGACTTTAGGAAGCAGATTGATTTCCGTCTCGACACCACGATAGAATTCGTGTTTGCCTTTCTGGATGCCGCAGCCCAGAACCTGCGTCACTGTCATACCGGTAATGCCGATTTCGTTCATGGCTTCCTTAAGGATTTCGAACTTGCTCTGCTTGATGATAATATCGATCTTGGATATCTTCACATCAGAGGCCATTGATGTAGCTGGAGTGGAGAGAAGCTCGACAGGAACCGCCTTATCAATGGAAACAGGGGCAGAAGGCAACTTTACAGATTTCTTAGAGGCGATATAGTCGGTAAATCTTTCCAGTTGTTTGATCGGTGCATTGTCGGCTGAATCATAATCGAGTTCAGAGCGCGTCAGCGGGCTGTCAGGATAGGCAAGTACGCCCATTTCAGGAACATCAAGTCCTTCGAGTTCATCTTCCGGAGCAGCACGCAGGCCCCAGACTTTATCAAGTACCTTGAAGAATACAAAGGAAACACCAAAGCCCCAGATAAGGAGAACTGCGACTGCGATAAGCTGTGCAAGGAGCTGTGAGGCATCGCCGAAGAATAATCCTTTGACGCCGCCTGCAATACCGTTGAATCCGTCGCCGTAGGAGCCGTCCGCAAACAGTCCCAGTGAGATAACACCCCAGAATCCGTTCACACCATGTACGGATATTGCGCCGACCGGATCATCAAGCTTGAGCTTGTTTTCTACGAACGAAACAGACAGACAGACGAGGAAGCCGGCAACAATGCCAATGATGAGAGCTGAGATTGCGTTAACAAATGCGCAGGGTGCTGTAATCGCTACAAGTCCTGCCAGTGCCCCGTTTGCCGTCATGGAAGGATCCGGTTTGCCGAATTTGATCCACATATAACCCATTGCGACCAGGCCGCCGATTGCACCGGCTATCATTGTATTGGTCGCGACGACGGAAAGTCTGAAGTCGGTAGCGTTCAAAGTTGATCCGGCATTGAATGAGAACCAGCAGAAGAAGAGGATAATCGTACCAATAATTGCCATAGGTATATTATGTCCGGGGAAGGCACGGGCTGTTCCGTCCTTCTTGAATTTACCTATTCTTGGTCCGAGGACAATGGCTCCTGAAAGAGCAATCATTCCGCCCATGGAGTGAACAACCGCGGAACCTGCGAAGTCAACGACACCATGACCGATTCCGAAGTTCTTGCCAAGTGTTGCCATCCAGCCGCCGCCCCATACCCAGTTTGCAAAGAACGGATACAGGAACATGGAGATGAAGAATGACGTGATTACCATAGCTGAGTATTTGACCCGCTCGGCCATTGCGCCGGTCGGAATGGTTACTGTTGTATCCATAAATACCATCTGGAAGAAGAACAGGGCATAAATGCCTGCGTCGTATGTACCCAGAAGGCCAAATCCCTTATAACCCATGATTCCGCCGAGTCCGGGGATAGATACAAGGGCATTCAGAGCTGCTCCTCCGGAACCCAGGCCTCCTGCTCCGCCTGAACCGCCCATCTGCAAGGCAAATCCAACGAGGAAATAGCCGATTGCACCGACCAGGAACACCATAAAGTTCATGGTCATTGTATGAGCTGCATTTTTGCCGCGGCAGAAGCCGGTCTCAACCATTGCGAACCCGCACTGGAAGAAGAAGACCATAAATGCACAGATCATGACCCATGCATAATTGGATCCGAAGTAGCCTTTGTTTGCTGTTGTAGCTACGTCGGTCAGTGTCTCACTGCCGGAGAGTGCCGTATAACTGGCGCCTGTCGAGTCGGCCGCTGAGGAATCCCCCTTGAGTGCATACCCGATGCCCATGATGACCGCAATGATGATCACGGCAATCAATATGATGCCCAAATACTTCTTTTTGTTTTTCATAACATCTCACCTCATCTTTTATTCTGCCAATCAATCCTTACCTGTGATTTGGCTGGGGTTTGTGTGCCTTGTCTGACTTGAAATTGCTCCAGGAAAACCTCGATGTTCCTTTGTAGACCTCAGCTTTTAATTTTTGAACCGACAAAAGATACCTTACACCAAGGAATACAATTACCACTCCAAAAACCATACCGTGAATCTCGGAATTCATAACAAGAAAGCTGATATTGTTCAAAATACTGTAAACACTAAAAGCTGCTCCAAGAATAATGATGAGAAGTGAAGTAATGAAAAGAACGGCAATTGAAGCTACCTTTGTGCTGTCAACTGCGGGCTTATATTCTTGATTCTTCATGATGTTACCTCCTTCCCTCTGGTATATATATTTGCAGAAAACGAAAATGCCCAGACCGGAAATCCGATCTAAGCATCTTTGCTTACTTCAAACATACATACTGAAAAATGTATAAACAAAAAGCGCTGAGTCCCGATAGACCCAGCGCTTTTGCTGTATATACAACAATTTATCATGATTGAAAATGAAAGTCAACAAAATAATCCTGCAAATTATAATAAAATTATAGAAAAATAATTCAAAAAGGCACGATTATGACTGGTGATATGAATTGTGTGCAAAAATACTTGCAAAATCCCGGCATTAAGATTCCATAAGCTGTGGCCTGTGAAAATAGTACCCCTGCAGATAATCGACTCCGATTTCTTTGCAGGCATCGGCAATTTCTCTTGTCTCTACACCTTCAGCAAGGGTTTTGATGCTGTTCTCCCGGCAGAAATCCACGATACTCCTGGCAATGCTTTTAGAAGTCGCATTTTTATCAATTTTGGAAATAATTGACTTATCCATTTTGATAACATCAATCGGCAAGTCACTGACATATTGATAGGAAGAGTAACCTGTACCAAAATCATCAATCGCCACCCTGATATTATGATCCCTGAGTAAAGTCAGATATTTAATCATATCAGCCACATCGACCAGACATCTTTCGGTTACCTCAATCAGTATTCGCTCAGGACTTACCTGTGCATTTTCGATAGCGTCAAACAAATAGTTCAGGCTCCCCGCAGAAAAGTCCTTCAGGGAAAAATTAATCGATACGATCCAGGAAGTATCCCTGTTTTCCTTAACAAATTCCAGAGCACGGGAAATCATATATCGTGTAAGATCACGTATCAGATCTGTCTTTTCAATGATCGGGATAAATAATTCAGGGCTGATATTTGTGTTATCGTCCTTTTTCCAACGGGCGAGCATTTCTGCACCATAGATTTCTTCTGTGTCTGTACTGTAGACGTACTGATATGCAGCTTCAATGCTGTGATTGGCAAGAGACGCAGTAAAGCTGCTTGCAACGCTGAGGATATCCCGATAATGAGATTCAAGGGAAAGATCATAAAAACTCGAGTCAAGATCATTTGCCTTGGCAAAACTGTAGGCGATGAGAGCCTGCCGCATCCCGCTCAAAGTGGCTGTATCGCCGGGTATTTCCGTAATTCCCATCTGTATTTCTATGTATATCGGTATGCTGTCAACAATCAGTATTGATTTGTTGAGCTTTTCGATACCGGCAAGGATGCTGTCGGCGCTGGCACCTGATGAGCTGTGCGTGATTTTAAGAATGAACTGCATACCGGCATACTGATACAGTTCTGTATTTGCATGCGAATACAGTATTTCGCTGAGTTTCTCAACGAATTTCTCGATAATAGTATTGCCGAAATTGTATCCGAGGAAGCTCATTTTATCCTCGAAATCTTTCACTGTCAGTACTGCAATTGTCCTGGGACTGCCATCGGGAACGTCTTCCTGTCTGATTGCTTCAATGTTCTGAAGACCGCTGATCGGGTCGTGCGTCAGCATACTGCGGATATGCTCCTTTCAACATTGATCAGTCGGGTGAGTACGGTCTCGAACTGTCTGTCCTGATCCGGGGTCCGTTTTGCCGGTCCTTTGATCCTTCCGCCGGAATTTCTGATTTTTTTGGCGGAATACCGCGCAAAAAGAAGAGCATCCATGTTCGAATCATCGTAAATCATTCCGTTCTGACTGACCGCGATTCCTTTTCTGGCAAGACACATGGCGGCCAGGCCGTAATCCTGGGTAATAACAATATCGCCGGTCTGTACCATGTTAACCAGTGCAAAATCGACACTGTCCGGTCCTTTGGATACGGTAACCGTTTTTGCGCCTTCTTTTTCGAAAACGTGTGAAGTGTCACAGATTATCAGACACTCAATACTGTTTTGGCGGGCGATCCGTACCGCAATATCTACTACAGGGCAGCCGTCGGCATCTATCAGAATATGCATGTAAAATCCCCCCGATTATTTAATTCATTATTTTCTTATGGCTTCTAATATAATCACAACAGCTTACTAGTTTATCACACTCCTTCTTTACGGCTTGTTCTTTATCCCTCGATTTTTTAAAATACAGGAAAGGATACCCGAATCGGCGCAAAAAAGGTGCATGTTCGTATGCGGGGTGTCTATTTTGATGATATCTATAGTATTATCTTTCATCTTGTGTAATTATATTGGAACGTGATATTTGGACCGCTGCGATGTATTTGCGCACTATTTTGGCAAATACACCGTCAAATTTCATGCAATTACTGCATGCTATTGATATAATAATAGAATTACTATTGATATAATAATAGAATTACTAAAGTAATATATCTTGCATTTATCCGCTGAAAACACAAGTTTTCATTACATACATAACGAATAAGAAGCTATCCGAAAGAGGACCATGCTTCTGAACAATGCTGCGACGCTGTATTCAACCGCGTCATAAGGAGGAACAATGGCATATACACATGAACAGATGCTGGAAAAGATGCAGGCCGCATCACAGGAAATGAGTACATTCTATCAGCAGCCTTTTATTAACTATCAGGGTTTTGAAAAGGGTGTTGAAAAAGCAAAGGGCCGGGCATACAGCGAAGACATTGCCGATTACCTGCTCAGCAACCCGACAGTATTCGACGGTGTTTCCGTGCTTACCAGAACAACCAGTTATAAAGTAGCGGGTCATGACGGCGTCACGGAAAGTCCTGACTCCAACCGTGCTGAAGAACGCATCGCCCTTGGCATGTTCGGCAATGAATATGAGAATATCGGTAAAGTCATCGATTACCAGACACCGCTCAAGAATGCACGTACTGATAAGCATATCGGAAAAATTGATCTGCTGACTGAGACCGACAATGAGATTTGGCTTATTGAACTCAAAAAATATGACAGCGATGAGACACTGCTGCGCTGTGTACTGGAAGCGTATACGAATTTTAGAATGGTTGATGCGGATAAATTGAGACAGGACTTCGGACTTGATGCCGCTAAGCCCATTCGGCCGGCCGCGATTGTATTCCGTGATCAGGAGCAGCACGAGAGTTATCAGAAGGCAGATTCTGCCGTACGGAAGCTCATGGCAGCCCTTGACGTCCATCTCTTTGTCATCGCAAAAGAGAATAAGGAATATCTTGTTGATAAGGCCTGATCCCCGGTTTTAGCATTTTATATAATCAATCCAAAGGGGAATCTGATATGAGCATATTCAGTTTTATGGCAAACCCGGAAAAGAAAAGAAATGCCAATATCGATTTGGCGGAGGCACTTCTTTCGGCGCAGGCTTTGCCGGAAGAGGGAAACCCAAACAAACAGATCGGGAAAATCCTGAAACAGTGCTCAACACGACAAGCTATACTGGAAAAAGTTATTGAGCTGTGCGGAGAACCGGAAACACCCCGCCAAAGGTATATCTGTGCGGTTGCCTATACAAGAGGCAAAGCGGACTATAGGGATAAAGCCATTTTGGCCCTCGAGGCATACCTTGCCAATCAGCCGTACGAACAAGCTTATAAGAATGCGCACCATACATGGGGCAACAAATCATTCCCGCCTGATGATGAGAAGAAGATTCATCAGGCAGATATGTATGCTCATCTGGGTAAAGCGTATGAAGACAACCACTGCTTCAGTCAGGCGCTCGCCAGCTACAACAAAGAGCTCGAGCTGACCCCATTTTCCGCGGCAGCTTATTGTCGTATTTCATCGACCCATGTAAAGAAGAACCAGATGACATCCGCAATGAACATTCTGCTGAGTGCCAGGAAGTCACATTACTATAAACCGATCAAATATAAGACTTCATCCGGTGATACAGTCCTGGATGATACTTTCAGAAAAGTGATAGACAACCATATCATTGATCTTGAGAAGAAAATCGAAAACGGATATGTCTATGTGCCGAAGAAAAGGAAAGGATAAAGTCCCGTCCGTTATCATTTCACCGGGACACACCTGAGGATCAGCTGCAATGCAGCCTCGCCG
>Ga0209429_10000619_pt1 | contig 23613 bp, 38 predicted proteins | sample BarGraNGADG00212_3_FD_184493 | JGI IMG/M metagenome (GOLD analysis project Ga0209429, IMG submission 184493) | Arctic peat soil microbial communities from Barrow, Alaska - Barrow Graham LP Ref core NGADG0004-212 (SPAdes) (version 2) | ecosystem: Environmental > Terrestrial > Soil > Wetlands >...
CAAGCCCCGCAAGAAGGGGAAGCGGAAGGCGAAGAAATGAGTCATACGTTCAGCAAGGCAGCGTATATCATCAATATGTGTCGCACCCTAGGCTTGAATGGCGGGGATAATTCCTGGATTGGGCTAAAGGTTCGGCGTAAGACACTTCGCTTGAACCGTTGGGGCAGAAGGAAATCATGAGTAGCTACCAACCGAAGTTCCGGCATAGAGCCGAAAAGAAGAGTTATGTGTGTGCCAAGTGTGGCAAGGTTCTTACTCCGAAAGAGGCTTGTTTCTATGTGGACGGGAACAACTGTGCCATTACGCAGGGTGCGAGGCCACTATGCCCTGAATGCTATGCCAAAACCTATGGGAGCATAACATGACCCCCCTTGTGGACGTGGCAACCCGCGCGGGCTACACCGTCATCAGCAACAACTCTCCGACGGTGATGGAGTTGGCGGGAAACGGTGAATGGTTCAAGGTAGAGAAAGCCTGTCGACGGTTCATCTTGCATACTCATTTCGGACACGCGTATGACCACTATACGGTAGTCAGGCGTAATGCAGATGGAACGCGCGAATTACGGGATGTAGGCGTCAATGGTGTCAGATACGGAAATCTGCCCCCAGTGGGGTTCAAGGAGAAGCGCAAATATTATGGGTTGGGAATCCGTGGCGCCCGGAAAGAGGGTCACAGGTTCAGTAGCTGTATGTCGGTACATGGGGCCAAGGTGTATCTCGGGATGTATGATACGGCACGGGAAGCGGGAATAGCTCGAGATAAATACGTCACGGACCATAACCTTTTGGTGACGCTGAACTATCCACAAGAGGAATTGGTGACGGCATAACCCTGAAACCCTCGTTCTTGCCTTGCACGGCGGGCGTTTTCTGGTATAATATATAGCGTGACGAAAGACGTAGCTTTGTGCCGGCAAGCACAAAACAGGAAGCATTTAACGGAATCATTGACCCCTGACTACGCATACCCTCAATCGGGCTGCGCGGTTGGGGGTTTTTCCATGAGCAGGGAACAAATGAGTACATCCGGGACCTCGACACGATATGTTCCTGCGGGCGCTATCGGTCCAGTCCGAACTCGGTCCCGGCGTTCCCTTTCGTTCCAACCCTATAGGGTAATTGGGGGTCTGCGGTAATGGGCAAGGTCCGGCACGATTGGCTAAGCATCCAAGCAGAATACACTAACGCAGTTCCAGCTATTAGCCAAGTTGACCTATGCCATAAGTACGGTATCAATCCCGTAACAATGTGCCGGAAGGCTAAGAAAGAAAACTGGGAGTTCCAGCGTGACCGTTTTGTTGCCCGACTGTCAGAACAGACGTCTGAGAACAAAGCCGTAGCGGTTGCCAGCGAGGGTAAGGCATGGGACGATCGTTGCCTCGTCATGGCGAAGAAGATCATGGACTTGGCAGATGAAGAGGTTGCCGGACATCCCGCCAAAGATCGTCAGGGTAACGTCATTGTTGATTCAGATGGCAAGCCGTGGCTGTTCCGTACTCCATCCAAAGATGTGGCAAGCGCGGTCAAGGCCATACAGGAAATAGGCAAGGCGGCGCTTGGCGATAAGGGCGACAATGGTTCTGTTGCCGTGTTTATGGTGGCGCTAGAGACGGCAACGAAAAAGAAGGCAACAATTGAGTGATAGATTGGACGCCGATAGCATGTGTAGTGTTCTAGAATCATTCGGCTATATCCGCACACAGGACGGTCTCTTGCCATTGCATCTGTTCCCATGGCAACGCGAGTACGTCAAGACCGTTCTGTCACATGAGCGGGTTGCGGTGTTGAAGTCTCGCGACATTGGTTCATCTACTATTGCCGTTTGTCTCTACACCCTCATGGCATTACGTCAAGGTGGCGACTTTGTTATTGCCAGTTACAAAAAGGACAGCGCAAAGGCTCTGTTTGAGACAGCAAGGACGTTTATAACCAACCTTGCTGAATCATGGGGGCCGCTTGCCAAGTTAAAAACCGATACGGATTATCATCTCGTACTCGCTAACGGCTCCCATATCACCGCTATGGAAATGTCCGAAAGGGTCGGGAGATCGTTCAGGGCAAAGTATCTGTTGGCTTCTGAGCTTGCCTTCTGGAACAACCCACGTGATAGCTGGGCCGCTATAACCGGTTCGGGCGTAGCTGGAATGTCAGTGACCGCAGAGAGCACCCCCAATCCCGGCCCCGAGGGTTCCCTATTTGAGAGTTTGCTGGACAACCCCGCGTGGTATCGGATGGAGCAGGACTATGCGGGCAACCCCTCTCACGATGAGAAATGGAAGGTTGCAAAATTGGCAGAGCTGGATGGCGATGAGGAAAGGTTCGCGCAGGAATACACCTGTAGTCTGAACAAAGCCTCGATGAACAAGTCTGTCATTCCCCTTGCCTCAATCATTGCCGCTATGGGGCGCGTTCCCACTGGCCCCGATCTGCCCCATGTTCTCGGAATTGACGTCGCTAGATTTGGCAGCGACAACAGTGTTTTCACCGTTCGTCATGGGAACGCGGTTGTTAGACCTCAGGAAATCATACATGGCATGGACACGATGCAGGTGGCTAAGCATGGCAGAGATATGGCGGCAGAAGACATGAGTGAGTCCGTGAACGTTGATGTGATTGGGATAGGCGCTGGTGTTGTCGACGCGCTCAATGACATGGGTGTTCAAGGCGTCAATGGTGTCAATGTCGCAGAGCAAGCATGGGACTCTGAGAAGTTTGCCAATCGCAAGGCCGAACTGTACTGGGGTCTCAGAGAGCGCTTTCTCAATGACGACATCTGCATACCCGATGATCAAGACTTGAAGCGCGAGTTGATGGTGACGTTTGACTATACCATCACTGGCAAGATTGCCATTCAATCAAAGGATAAGGTCAAGGAATCGCTAGGGCGTTCACCTGACAGGGCAGAGTCGTTGATGCTCGCATTTGCCCCCCAAATGTGTGTGGTGGCATGATGAACGAAATCATTTGTGCTGATTGCCTAGACATCCTGAAGTCCATGCCCGACAAGTCAGTTGATCTTGTGCTGACTGACCCGCCGTATGGAATAGGTGTGGACTATGGAGACTATGAGGATAGTCAGGACAACTTGCGTGAGCTGATTGCCAAGTTCATGCCAGAGGTATTGCGCGTTGGCAAGGTTGTTGCACTTACTCCCGGCAACAAGAACATTTTTCTGTACCCAAAGCCTGATTGGATTCTGTCGTGGGTGGTTCCTGCCGGTACAGGTGTGTCCTGCTGGGGTTTTGTCTGCTGGCATGCGATATTGGTATACGGCAAAGACCCATATCTTGTGAACAATCTAGGCTCACGGCCCGACATTATTATCGGAGACAACCTGAAGGTTAATCATGACCACCCGTGCGCTAAACCGTTAAACGTGTGGAAGAAGATTCTGGAGCGGTGTTCTGTAAAAGAATCGGACGTTGTGCTTGACCCCTTCGTTGGCTCTGGAACAACCTGCATCGCAGCAAAGATACTCGGCAGGAAGTACATCGGGATTGAGATCAGTCCAGTTTACGCCGCCATTGCGCGGAAACGTGTTGAACAAGCGCAGTATGAAGAGCGCCTGTTTGCTGTGACGGCATAAGGAGCGGCAATGGCTAACTGGTTACAACGACTGCGTGGCAAGAGTGAGGTATTGGGCGCTGTTGCCTTCAACGATATTATGTCTGTCCTCTATCCAGACAAGGGGCAAGCCATTATCACCGACGCTCGAACGGGTGTAGACAAATCCGTGTGGGTGTATCGTGCAGTTTCAACGGTTTGCACCCGCATTGGCTCCCTACCGTGGCACCTTTACTCTGGTGACAAAATCCACACAGGCGATGACGCTGTTTTCACTAGACCCAACCCCAACCAAACAGGTACGGAGTGGGTTGAACGTATTATTGCGTGGGAACTGCTCAATGGAACTGGCATGGTCTATGCAGAGAAACCCCTTGCACTGGGACTTACTGTACTGGATGCCGATATGTTGCGCTCTGACCATGGGAACCTAGTATACCGTGAACTTAGCCCAACTGGAACGCCTACTGACCGTCAACTGGATAAGTCGCGTATTGTGCTGTTCCCCAACTTCAGCATCACTGGACAATTGGGATTGAGCGAACTACGTCCGATTCTTGATACCGCCAACATGGACGAGGGCGCGAAGCAAGTCTGGAACAACCAGATGTCCTCAGGTGGTGCCTTAGCCGGACTGATGACCACCGACTTCAAGTTGACGGGGCCGGAATTGATGGCGGCGAAGAAGGCATGGGAGGAAAAGTATTCGGGTATTCAGAAGGCGGGCGGCATTGGCTGGCTTTCTGCTGGTTACCACTTTGAGAAACTGGGAATCTCAGCAGCAGATCTGAAACTGTTGGAAGTCTCGAAGGTAACTCGCGAGGAAATCGGGGCGGCGTTCGGAGTGCCTGGCGTGTTTTTGAACGATACGCAAAGCGTGGACTACAGCAACGCTCAGACGCAAGAGCGCATCCTCTACTCGAATACCATTATCCCCAAAGCTGACAGACTAGCGGACCGGATTACCACGTTCCTGTTGCCGCTGTTGCCAGGACTGAAGGGGCTGACGTTCCGGTTTGACTATACCGGTATTGAGTGTCTACAGGTCAACCGGCTAGAGCGGGCGCAGAGTGATGAGATAGAGTTCCGTTCCGGAAAGCTGACCATCAACGAGGCGCGGATACGGGATGGATTGAAGAAGGTTGCGTGGGGCGATGTGTACTGGGCGTCCGCTATGTTGGTTCCCATTACGACCTCTGACCTTCCCGAGCCGCCCCCACCTGTTGCGCTTCCTGCAACAACCCCGGCAGATGTTCCTGTTGTGCCACCCGCCGTGCCACCTGATGCCAATTCTGGCCCCGTGGCTGAGCCGAAGGGGTTCAAGGCGTTGCATAGTCCGGAAGCGCGACAATTGATTGGCAAATCGTTCCTGTCGCGTACTGCCCCGCAGGAAAAGAAGTTCATGCAGACGACAATGGGTGTGTTCCATAAGCAAGAGAAACGCATCATTGCATGGCTGGATGGGCAGAAAGCGGTCAAGGTTCCTGTTGAGATATTCGATGAGGTAGAGATGCTTGCCGAATGGAGGCCGCTGTTCCTTGCGTTTGGTATGGCCTCTTCTGAGGCGACTGCCGCAAGGTATGAATGGGCCGTAGTTGACCCATCGGTCATCAAGAGATGGATTGACTCTCGGGGCGCGAAGTACAGCAAGTATGTCAATGAGACATCAAACAACGAGATCATGAACATTCTTGCGTCCGACCGTGCCAATGGGTTGTCCATTCCCGACATGGTGAATCACATCAAGGGTTATTTCGATGTGAACGCCAAGTCTCGCGCTGAAGCAATTGCCCGCACGCAGGTAATAGGCGCGAACAACTATGCCGATGTAGAGACATACAAGGCCAATGGCGTAGAGAAAAAGGAATGGCTGGCCACTGGCGATGACCGCACAAGAGACTCACACGCTGCGGCAGATGGTCAAGTCGTTGGCGTAAATGAGCCATTTATCGTAGGCGGTTCAAGTTTGCAATATCCCGGTGATCCAGACGGCCCCGCTGAAGAGGTTGTCTCATGCCGGTGCACAGAAATTCCGGTCATATAGCCATGGTCAAGGGAACGCATATGACTGTTGAATCAAGGGCATTGATCTCGAAAGCGAATCTTGGAAAGCATATGTCCATGAGTGCGAGAGAGAAGATTGCCGCCGCTAAGTTTGGGCACATTGTATCTGAGGAAACAAGGCAGAGGATTAGCGCGGGCAGGAAGGGGATACCTTGCTCAGAAGCGGCAAAAGAAGCTACTCGCAAATTGCACACTGGGGAACGCAAGTCGGCAGAGACTCGGGCGAAAATGTCTGCCCATCAACTGGGGGCGGGCAATCATCAATGGAGGGGCGGGGTCACACCAGAAGAGAAGGCGGCGCGGAATCGCCCGGAGTATGCTGCGTGGCGCACCGCCGTATTCGAGCGCGACGATTATACCTGTCCAATTTGCAACAAGCGTGGGGCTGATCTTGAGGCGCACCATATTCAGAACTTTTCGGCGCACAAAGATGAACGCCTTGATGTTGCAAATGGCGTGACGATGTGTGTTCCATGCCATGAACGATTCCACCTGATTTTTGGCAAGAGGCACAATACCCTGCAAGAATTGCAGACGTTTGTAATGGCACTGGAGGCATGACATGGACGCTACACAAATGAAGCGCTTTTACTTTCCCGTTATCAAAGGTGAGACGATAGGCAATATCTCGTCTTGCATTATCACGACAAACGCACTCGATCGCCAAGGGGAAATTGTAGAGCCGGATGGCGCGAGCCTGGAAAACTACATGAGCAACCCTGTTGTCCTCTATGGTCACGCCTATCAGGGTATGGAGTCTATACCCGTTGGTCGCGCCATCTCTATGGAGATTTACCATGAAGGCGACACAAAGGGTATCCGGGCAAGCTGGGAGTGGCAGCAAGACGATGTTACCCCGCTTATCTCGGCAGTTCACAAAAGCTGGGAGAGGGGTTTCATTAATACCGCCTCTATTGGTTTTCTGGCGAACGAGTATCAGGAAAATCACGTTGCCAAGTGGGAGATGCTAGAGTACAGCCTCGTTCCTGTTCCCGCTAACCCAACGGCCCTGAGAATCAATGGGTTCACGGATGGCGAAATCAAGGCGCTCGGGGTTGATGTGACACCCGAAACGCTGATTGCTGACCTTGAAGCCTTGGTTACGACCAAGGAGGGGCGCGTGTTGTCGGCTAAGAACCGCACCCTTATTTCAGATTGTGTTTCATCGCTGAACGCCTTGCTTGCTGCTTCCGACACGACCGAGCCGAAAGCTGAATCATGGCTTGAGGTGTTGTATAAGGAGTTTGTGGGAAACAAATGAAGCCTTTGGCATTGAGGGGACATAGATTGACCGAAGAGAACAAGGCCGCATTGTTAAAGTCACACCTTGGAATTAAGCAATCCCCCGAATGGAATGCCCACAATGCCGCATCGCGTACGGGTCCGCTTAGTCATAATTGGAAGGGCGGGGTTACCCCACAAAAAGAGCTTATCCGAGCAAGCGCGCCCTATGCAAATTGGCGCACTGCCGTGTTTGAACGCGACGATTTCACCTGTGCAATTTGTGGTGAGCGCGGCAAGAAACTGCAAGCACATCACACGGATTGCTTTGCAGATTTTCCAGAGAAGCGATTGGACGTGGATAACGGTATCACGTTCTGTGTGGACTGCCACAAACAATTCCATCTTCAGTATGGAACAAGACACAATCGCCGGTGGCAGGCCGATGAGTTTGTGCTAGAGGCACTGAGCAAGAGTACGCCAGGAGGCGCGCAGCCCATGCCATTAGATGATTTATTTGCAACGTTAGAAGTTGAGCAAGTGACCTAGGAGGTCTATTGTGACTGACGAAGAGAAGAAAGTAGAACTGCTTGATGAACTGAAGAAGAGTGGGGATTTTGTTACCCGCTCGGACATGCACATTGAGCTGATGGACGCCCTTAAAGATGTGCAGCCCGTCAGACCGAGTGCGTTTGACGCTACCACGGTTTCACAGAAAGCCATTGTTGACCGCGAGGTTGCCAACTGGTACAGGGTTGTGCTTGGCGAGCACAAGGAATGGGAATCGACCACGACCGCAGTTGGACTTGAACTTGTGCCCTCCATCGTTTATGGTCGTATCATCGAAAAGCTGGACAATACGTTTGTCCGCAAACTCGTGACCCATTATCCGGGCGACAAGGGCGTCATTCCTGTTGAGAACCTCCAGCCGATTGCCCTCCGTATGGCAAGCCCTCGCGCTGCGACTGCTGCGGTGACGATGACCTACAATCCAATCTCCTATGCAACCGCTGGGGCAACTGCCTGGATCCTTGTGGACAACAAGCTGATCCGCAATGCCACTATGAACCTTGTGACGTACATCGAGAACGCCATGGTTCGCGCCATTGCGCGTCTCGAACGGACTGAGTTCATCACGGGCGCGGGCGGAACTGCCTTCACTGGCCTTCGCACCGGTGCCACGAACCACGACGCAACTGCGGGCATTGATACTCTTGCAGAGCTTACCCTTGCACAGATCACCGCTGATTACTGGGCACTGGGTGTTGATTACCGCGACAACGCGACATGGGTTATGCCTGGCTCCGTTATCGCAAAGATTCAGAGCCTGAACATCGTGGCCACGCCCCTGTTTGATCTTCCGAACAGAACCATCCTGGGCCGCCCCTTTGTCGAAGCTCCCGAAGCATTGTTCGAGTCTCCTGCCGATAAGAAGATTTACTCGTACTTCGGTGATTTCTCCTACTTCTACATGGAAGAGGACGGCCAGGTTCAATTAAAACGGAACGATCAGGGCCTTTCACTCACGACTGCCGATCAGACCGTTATCGTTGCACAGGCAGAAACCGATGGTCAGGTTGTTCTTGCCGAAGCCATCAACGCGAACGCCTACAACACTGCTTAGTAACTGACGCACTATCGGGGGCAGCCAATAACTGCCCCCATCCGAGGTGAATATGAAGTATCGCGTATTGAATATGCCGGTGAACGCAGAGGGCTACAAAATGGGGGATACCGTAGAGTATGACCCCGAGGTTGCGGCTCTCTTGCTGAAGAAAGGCTACATTGAGCCCCTCGACATGGATGAGGCTAGGCAGGACAAACAACTACGGACATATCATAAAAAGGAGTACAAATGAGTTGGGAATCACTCAATGCTAAGAATGAACCCTATCTGATTCAGGACGGGGCGGGCGTGCGTGTCCAGCGGTTGCATGGCTGGCGCTATGCTTTGACTGCGGCTCAGGCCACGGCCACAACCGCCACGGCTATTCATGCCGCCATTACACAGCAAGACGGTGTAGCACAGACCATTACCACGAACATCACACAACCGACCTGTCCTCGCTGCCTTTCTGTCACGGGCGGGCATGCTGATTGTGCGGGCGTAGTCACGATCACGGGAACCAACATTAATGGAGATGTTATTACCGAGTCAATCACACAGAATGGCGTAGCAAAAGTGTTGGGTGCCAAGGCGTTCAAGTCTGTCACAAAGCTTGCCATTCCTGCGCGTTCATCTGCCAACGTCCCCACGGTTACCATTGGGGATTCAGACATCCTCGGGCTGCCGCTCATGCTTACTGCTGCAACCGACGTTCTGACCTGCTCAATCAATGGAACACTGGAAACGGTTGCGGGCGTATCGGTCAGTTCAACAGTTATCTGCTCAAACACGGTCGATCCCACGGGCGCACTCGCGGGCACCATCGTCATCTTCACGGGCGTCGTTTATTCATAAGGAGTTGCTATGCCGTCAGCGCTGAAGGCTATTACTTCATTCACGTTTGCAGGACTTTCGCCGGCTGTTGTTGGCACGGTCAATGAAGTAACTCACACCATTAGCGCTACCGTGCCTTATGGAACCTCCGTGACGGCACTGGTACCCACCATCGTCCAGACAGGCACCTCGGTTGCACCGCTGTCTGGCGTGGCCCAGGACTTTACTGTGCCTGTTACCTATGTCGTCACGGGGTCCGATGCATTAACGCGGGACTACGTGGTTACAGTCATATCGAGTCTAGCCCTGTTGAAGCAATACCTGATGCTCGGGGCAGATGATGTGAGCAGGGATACGCTCATTATGGGTATGTGGAATGGGGCAATCGAAACGATAGAGAATGAGCTGGGATATACGGTCTCGCTCCATGCGATTGAATATCAGTTCGCGGGGAACATTGAAATTACCCTTCCCGAACCGGCTTACTCATCGCTCATAGTCAAGTATCGCAACGATCTGACTGACACCGCTGGAACAACGGACACAACGCTCACGGCATGGGTTGACTATTACCCCTACGCGCGGCACATTGAGCTGATATCTTATCGCTGTTCAGATCCCCGAATCATTATCACCTATGTCGGTGGCTGGCCCTCATTACCGGCCCCTCTGGAAAATGCTGCCCGCATGTTGGTTGCGTATCAGCTCCAACTTGTCACAACGGCACAACCTGGCACATTCATTGACAAGCGCATACCTGCTGACGTGACGAAGGTTTTGGAACCCTTTATGCCGCTCACGTTACCATGAACGACATACAAAATAGGAGGGCATGATGGGAATATGGCATGTTGTCGGGCAATGGTTAGTTGGCAGCGATACGACACTGCTCATCTCTGCCGCAGGTGCCGAACTTATCAATGACGCCGACGCAGCGGCACAGAGAGCAACGCTTGGTCTTGATGCCGACCTTGCAACGCTCTCATTGCCAGCAAGTACAACCATTACCGCCGCCGCTCAGACCGTTCTTGATGATACGACCGTAGTGGCCATGCTTGCAACACTGGGTGGGGCTCCTTCTGCCACTGCTGTTGTTGGCCCCGCTTCTGTCGTTACTGATGGAGGCCTTGCCGTATTTGATACTACCACGGGCAAACTCATCAAGGATGGTAGCGTTCTCGGCCCATCGGTATCGCCGGAGGGGCACCATGTGACGGTTACCATGCCCAATATACAGAATTCTCCCTCTGGAACGCTGGGCTTGCACATTAGCAAGGACGCATTGGTTGCCACGCCAGCCGGACTCATGTTTGATATTGCAGGCTCCACTATTTGGGAAATGGGTCTTGACTCCGATACCACCGATATGGTTGTTCTTTCTACACCGACTGGAGGGCTAGTAGACCAAATACGGGTTTCTCAGGATGCTGCCGGTGTTCCGTATATGGTGTTCGGCCCCTCCGTTGGGAGTCCATCGCACATTGCAAGGCTTAAGCTTATTACTGATAGTAATGATACGACCTGCGCAGATGCGCTCCTGCTTGAATATGGCGCCAGTGCGTCAAACACTGGCTTCATCAAGTGCTATCGCGCAGACACCGCCGAAGTTGTCTTTAAGGTCGACACTGGCAAAGCGGGTGGGGTTAAAGGACAGACAACTATTGGGAATGCAGACCCCACGGGCTACGCTTCGGATAGTGCGTTACGCATCTCCTCTCCCAATGCTGGGACTTGCGGAATCTACCTTAACAACACTGTCGCTGGCGGCAAGGCTTACAGTATTGTTGCTTCTATTCCCGGCGTAACCAATGGGGCGGGTTTCAGTATCGTTGATTGTGGTGTACCGGCCGTTCGTTTGGCGATAACGGGCGCGGGCAATGTCGGTATTGGAACTGGAACCCCCTTATCCGAACTCTGCGTTAATGGCGGGCTTCACGTTGGCGGAGATTCCGATGTGGGAGACAACAACTTCCTTGTAGATGGGAATTGCGCCGCCGCCCAGTTCCGCCTCTCCGCTCTCAATACCGCCCCCGCCAATGCGGGAGCTACGGGAACGCTCGGAGAAATCCGCATTACTGCCAATACGATCTATGTTTGCGCGGCAACAAATACGTGGGTTAAGGCAGCACTCGCAACATGGGCCTAAACCGCCCCGAACGAAGGGAGATAACGCACATGACAAAAGAACAGATGACCGAACGCTTGACCAAGCTTCAACAGGACAGACAGACATTGGCCGCCAACATTGACCAAGCAGTTGCAAGGCTGCATGCAATGGAGGGGCAGATTCAACTGCTGACCGAACTGACTCAAGTGGAAACTCCAAAAGTCGAGGTTCCGAAGGAAGAATGAAGTTCCCGGCATGGTTGAAGGCCCTAGCGTGGGCTATTCTGGCCGCCGTAGCAGTGGCGGATGTAATTCTTTTACTGGCCTAGGAGGTCAACAATGGACGCAAACACTCAAATCATCGTCAGAACGGAAATCGTAGGGCAGGGCACCGTTGACCCCAACATCTACCGTGGAAAGCTCGGGAGTACAAAAGACTTCAACTTCGTACCACAGAAAGGCTGGAAGGTTGCAACGGTCTATCTGCGTCCTCTCTCGCAGAAGGAAGGAAGGACGCCAGAGTACAAGTACGGCCACCAGATTTCCACCGAACCTGGGTACTTGCTTCCCGATGGGACGCCACTCTACAATCATTCTGACGAAGGGCTTCACCTGTCCATCGGGCCCGATGGTGTGGCAAAGCTGAACACCATCAATGGCGACATAGAGCACATCCTTCGTGTCGAGTTTGTTCCTGACGGTTCAGTTCCGCCTTCCTACAATGGCCCGACGCTGGAAGAGATGGACGTGAAGGCTGAGATTGCGGCGATCAAGGCACGTTTGACGAAGGCCGGACTGTAAACTTGTGGGGCGGCTGATCCCGCCAACACTGGAGGGTGAGATGGGAATCGATGACGAGAAGTTCCAACATAACGCAGAACTGGTAGAGGCAAATGCCGATGCCATAGCGACGTTCAGAAAGGATATGGCAGCTTCAGAGGACAAACGGGAATCCAAATTGAACGGAATGACCGTCATCCTCAATAACGTGGTCAAGGTTCTCGATCAGATAACGTTTCGGATGGATACGCCGCAAATTGGATTGTCTGACAGGCTCAATGCGCTCGACGCAAGTCAGAAGGAGATGGCAAAACTATTGGGCGAAGTTGATGCCGTCCTCGGCCCGTTGGTTGAGCGTTCCCTACAAACGCGAAAGTATATGGACTGGATTATCGGTGGTGTTGTTGTTTACATCCTTACACGATTGCTGCCGTACATCGGGCAGTTGCTTCAGGTGAAATAGGCTCACAGAGCCAAGGGAGACTCACATGGAAGATGAAGAGTTGACGCAAAAACAGAGACACCTAAATAAAATCAACAACGTCAATGACAGCCCTGAACTTGTGGCGGTTGTGCAGTATGATGAAGGAACGAAGGAGACCGTTTGCCTTCTGAACAACCAGACCCTTAAGCACGGCGATGAAGTGGACTATCGCGGCAAAAAGTTTCTTGTTGGCGTTCAGGTCGAGAGCCTTGGCGAAGTTCCCGATGAGGTTGATCACGGCAAGATTGACCATGTGGTTTCATCGGAAGCATGGGATCCAAAGGAACTCACCAACGTCACGACCTCTGCTACATTCTATGGCACGAAGCCTGGCCGCACCGTTACTGGCGCTGTTGTTAGTTTGGTCATCGGCGGTACCGTGGTCAAACAAACCTCCGACGACGCAGGAAAGGGTAGCTTCGTTGTCTGCAAGCCCGATGAAGAAAGCGACGGTGAACCCGTTATCCTCAGACGTTGGCGCTTCGTGGTTCCCAATACCGTCTGGGGATTCAATGCTGCTCCTAAACCTGGCAGGAGACCAGCCGACGAGTAGGGATGCGAATCTATCTGTCGCCAAGCGGCCAAATCCATAACAGTTACGTTCTCGGCGGCACGAACGAGGCAGTGCAGATGGAGGGCGTCGCTAGCCGTATCAAGGCCATACTTGATACCGAGTATACCTGTGAGACCACCATGGCGACGCTCTCCCTTATCGAATTGGCTGCGCGAGCAAAAGAGGCAAAGGACAAGGGGTGCAATGTCTACCTTGCGATTCATTCCAATTCAGGCGACGGCAAGGCAACGGGGGCAATGGCGTTCTACACCCCCGCCTATGCCCTTTCTAAGACCCTGGCAACAAACATCGTCAAGGAGCTGAACATTGTATGCCCTATCGCAAATACTCGCGCCCTGCCCGTACAGGATGGGATGTTGCAGTTTGGCGGCGGCGGCATGGGAGAGATCCGTGAACCGGCAAGTCTCGGGCTTATTTCAGTACTGGCAGAGACCAATTTTCACGACAACCCGCAGACAGCGCAGTGGATTATCAACAATAAGGATACCATCGCGCGGGCATACACACGCGCGCTTGCAGACACATTTGGGATCGCAAGAAAGCCGACATTATCTCCAGCACAACAGTGGGCAATAGATCAAGGTATATTCGGTGCACCCGTCGACTGGAACGCACAAGTAACCTACAACACCCTTGCCTGGGCATTCATGAAGGCAAGAGGTAAAATATAAGGAGGTCCGCATGCCTATTGATTGGACGCCAGTTGTCCTAGCAATCATCGCGCTCATCAGCTCGGTTATTGTCACGCTGGTCCCCGTGTTCATCACGGCATTTATCGAAGCGCACACGGCAAAGCTTTTACAGTTGAAGGCTCTTGCAGAAAATAACGAACTCATTGCGCAGAACGCCGTCCTGCTTATTCAGCAGACGTTTGGCGCATTGGCTAACTCAGTAAAATTACAGTTAGCGTTCCAGCGGGCAAATGAGGCGCTGTTAAAGGTGGGAGTAAATCTACCCCCCGATGCCATCAGAGACCTACTCAATACCGCCGTTGGTGCAATGAAGTTGGCGTGGGGAACAGATTGGGCTGCGCTTGGCGAACCAAAGCCAGAAACCCCAATACCCGATCAACCCATTCCACAAGAAACTCCGGCGGCTCCCACTGCTGACTTGCAGGGCTAGGAATAGCAGTATGCTGTTAGTGGCAGCTATCTCTGCCAAGCCAGAATGAAATTGAGGCCTTCGATTCCGCACGGCAATGCCGAAGGCCTCGTGTGAGTGCTATCTGTGCCATTAAGCACAGACGAGGAGGCGACCTTTGGAGTCACCGGTCCCCATGTCAGGACGTAGCCCCTGGCACAATTCCCCTTATACCATAAGTTGTTTATTTTTGCAACCGTTGTCATTCACAATATCTACAGAGAAGGTTGACGAATAGTGGTAGTCATCACGGTTCTGAAAGTTCCGAAAAAGCTCCTGGAGGTGTATGCTGGCGCGGATGGGATCATTCCCAGCGGGATTACCTTGACCCCAAAGGGCGACGGGTTCCGCAAGCTGGAAGTGATGATTCAGGAAAAGATGTCTCGGTATCGGACGCGTCTTGTTCTTGCCCATGAACTCTATCATTGCTTCCAACACCTGACTGATTGTGCAATGGAAGAAAAGAACAGCAACGAAATTGACGAAGTAATGGTGGCGGCACTCGTGGAAAAGAAGCGGAGACGTCATGGTCCTGCTTGAAAAAGAGGACAAGCGGAACTTCGTGTACCTGTTACCCCTTGGTGATGTCCACTGTGGCTCTGCTCAGTCTGACCTGAAAAAATTTGAAGGCTATCTCGATTGGGCTAAACGTGAGAAAGCGTACATTTTTCTCATGGGGGATCTGTACGACACGGTGACAAAAGATGGGGTAAGCGATCTGTTCGATTGCAACATGAACCTCCAGGAGTCAAAGCATTACCTCCGAGATCGGTTACGTCCCGTGAAAGACCTCATCGTTGGGGCAATCCGCGGGAATCACGAAGCGAGACTGATGCGCTATGCCCACTGTGACTTGATTGAGGACCTGTGCGATGATCTTGAAGTTCCTTATGGGAAACTGTCTGCTGTCGTTCGCTTTCGGATAGGACATACGCCACGCAAGGGGTACGAATCCACGAGAGTCAACTACCTTGGGTATTTCCATCACACGCGCGGGGGTGGGGCAACCCCTGGGGGCAAAGTCAACCGCGTGGCGAAGCTTACGGAGATTGCCGAGGGCATGGACTTTCTGGTTGGGGCACATAACCATCAAGAGGCGGCGTTGCCTATCGATCGTTGGCGCGTCCATACTGACTCATCTGGTTCAGCTCGGTTACAATCCGACAAGGTGTTTCTCATTGATAGCGGCTCATTCCTTAATTGGAACGAGTCGTATGCAGAAGAACAGGGGTTACCTCCAAGCCATACGGGTTGTCCAAGGATTAGGCTGGATGGCGTGAGGAAGGATATACACGTCAGCGAATGACGCAGTAATACAATGTAATACAGTTTGGTCCATAGGGTCAGAACACGGTGGCCACATCACCCAGCGAGGTGACTAAGGCAACGGGTCCCGCTAGACCCGACCTCCTACCCATATCTTCCAGAGGTCTTCACTAGGATCGGGCGCACCAAGCCAGGCGGGGCGAACGGCCCGAAATGCTGGGGTTCAAGTTCCCTGCTATGGGTAGTGTTTGACACAACCGTAGGCTACTGGTATTTGATATACTAGTAGCCTATTTTTATGTCAAGTCGTTCCACCTTTAGGCATAAACCTTAGTATTTATGGAGCAGAACGGCACTATCCGATAGAATTATTCACCTTTCGTTATGCTTGCATTCCCCGCTATATGTGGTATAATAAATATAGCAATCCAAGAGTCATCAGTGTTCGGATTGTTGGAGAGTGTGACATGGAAGATTTTGAGAGAGAGGGTCGGAACGCATATATGCGGGAATATCGGAAAACACCAAACGGCAAGATCGCCGTTGCGAAAGCGCAAAAGAAACACTATCGGGCGCATCCAGAATACAATGCCAACTATGAAAAATTACACGCCTATGACATGGCGCTCCGTAGACAGGGATTGACGACCGATGACTATGCCGAAATGTTCATTGCACAGGGTGGCAAGTGCGCCTCTTGTGGAAAGGAACCGCCGCTCCGTGCGGGCAAACCTTGTCGCCTGTGCGTAGATCACGACCATAAGACCGGCAAGGTACGCGGACTTCTGTGTTGGCGGTGCAACATGGCACTGGGAAACGTAGACGACAGCCCCGAGACGCTTCAGAAGTTGCATGACTACTTGACGCACTCTGCGTAACACATATTGGGTTACACGCTTCATGAATTGGCTTAAGGTATCTGCCATTTATACGCTTGACCGCATACAAGTCAAATGTGCGCTTAATGCACATTGCCCTGAGTAAGTGCATATTTTGCACCAACTTGTATGCAGATGTATTACATTGTAGTTTCCCCTCGAAGACGTAGGTATTCTTTACTTCCCCGCACGCCTTTAGCAACTATGTGTGCGCGGTTGGCAACTTTCTGACTACAACATAATATCAGATGGTTCGAACCTACGAGGATTCCTCGTTAGTTGCCAAGCGGCTCCCACCATTTTGTCCACGTCGGCAAAATGGGAAAGTACTACAACGCGTAGCCGGTTCGAACTGTCCTATTTTCCCGGACAGTTGCGCAAGGCTTAAGAAATCCTTAAGGGTTGTGACAACTCGTCACGGTTTGCCCCTGAAAAGTGTGACCAAACACACTTATTGGGCCGTACTTCTGTGTTGCCCGTTCCGGCTGGTTACCATTATTGTATATAAATGGTAACGGACTTGCAGATCGATAACCCATCGATTTCGATGTGTTTAGAATTTCCATGTCAAACTTGTCCCCATTTATATCCAATTTCAGGGACAGAACCATTTCCATTTTGGAAATACCTCAATAAGTGCCAATTTGCGGGGCTTTCCCGAACAGAGACGAGTACCAGTTGCTTTTAGACCCCTTCATGCGCGTAGCGGGCTTAAAACGCGTTACAGGGTATATTATGGCGCATTTGCCGCAGTTACAACATTGTGCTATACTAAAACGGCGTAGCACCTTCCCCTACTTCGGCAAGAGTGGGGGTTTTTCTATACCCGCTCATCACTGTGAAGATTGTCTTCATATTGTGTCATTGACATGGACATTGGAAAACAGATATTGGTATCAGCAAAGCAACCGCAACACGAACCTTGACAATCAAACACGGCTCCCGATCCTAGCCACCAAGGTGGGTACTCGGTCCTAGAATACGCCACAAAATCTAACATGGAGATGAGACATGAAGCGTATGACAGTCTTAACCGGTTATCGTATGGAGGTCTTGAAGCAACACGATCGCAAGAAGTACGACAGAGTGAACGCAATGATTAGCGACGGTCTTAAGGTTAAGTCTGATGACGTTGACTGGAACTCCACTATTGGCAAACCCGAACCCAAACCCGAGCCTGACCGTTGCGCGTGGGTATGCCCCGTAACGTGTCGGGCTTGCAAGATTGTTGATTGTGCCGACAGGCTGGCGGGAGGCGAGAAATGAACAACGAACAGAAGGCATGTATCGAACAAAACCCCATTGGCATAGCTCGCTCTTATCACTATGAGCGCTTCTCTGATGGTGGACGTAGGGAGGCCGAATTGACCGTAACTTCTGCCATTGGTGAGCCTGTCACCATTGAAGGCAACTGCCAAACCATTGATGAGCTGGAAATTGCAGTGGCGCGGCTCATCGCAACCGCCCGCAAGGAGGTGTCACATGGAAAAGCAGTACAACCCACTAGAGAATTGGCGCACGCATGAAAGCCTGACGATGCTTGGCGCAGCCCGTAGGTGTGGCTGGGGGGTGGCGACATGGAAACGGATGGAGATGTCGCCAGACAAATCTCGCGTCACAACGCAACGCATTTTTCATCTGCAAGACGTAACGCGAATCAACTTGGAAACACTCATTGATTACTTTGCACAAAAGGAGGTAGTGTAATGTTTACACCCGACACAAAACTAGCAGACGATTACGTCATCCCAGCTGGCAGTTACGCGGCCAGACTCTACATGCTTGTCGATCTCGGACACCAATATGTCCAGTACCCCGGTAAGGAGGGCGCTTGGAGCCGCAAGATCCGGCTTGGATGGGAGATTCCCGAGCTGACGGCAGAGTTTGAGGACAAAGAGACTCACGAAAAGGAGATCAAGCCTCGCGTCATCGGTCGTGAGTATACCCTGTCCTATTATGCCTCTGCTCACCTGAAGGTTGATATCCAGTCATGGATTGGACGCGACCTGACAGCAGACGAACAGGAAAAGGGCTACAATTTGCCCGGACTGCTGGGCAAGACCTGTATGCTCTCTGTTGCGCATAAAGAGGGCAAGAACAAGGATGGTCAGGCAAAGACCTTTGCCAATGTTGCCGGTATCATGGCTTGCCCGCGTGGGCTGTCTGTGCCGGAACAGTTCAATCCGACAATGCTCTATGAAATCGACAACGACCCCGGCAATAAGGTATTCGATAATCTGTATGAGTGGCTGCAACTGAAAATCAAGAAGGCAAGAGAGTTCCAGCCCGAGACAGAGACTGAACCTGAGACCGAACCGACAGCAGAAGAGCTTGCTGATACGTCCGCTCCCTTCGAGTTTCCCGATGAACCAGCCGTACCGGTTACGCCCCCCGAGACCTATGTCTACGGCCCCAAGTCCTACAGTCGCGCTGAGTGGCTGGACTCACTCCATCAAGCGTCCAAGGTTGCCAGTCTGACCGAGCCGGTAGATATGGACAAACTCGGGCATGACGATCTTCAGGCTGCCGGTGTTGTGATGATTCGACAGCTTCAGGACTGGAGCGCCACGAACAAGAAGAAAGCAGCGAAGGTGACGTGATGATTGAAATGGGCAAGAGGTACCAGACCCGTGACGGGCGGGCGGTGAGGATTCTGTGTGTGAATGGACCAAACCATTCGTGGCCCGTTATCGGTTTTGTTGGGGATGAACGTCAAGTTGATTGGTGGACTGCGAACGGATTTCACGGTAGCGCGGTCAATAATCGTGACGACCTCATTCCCGTCCCCACGAAGCATGAGGGGTGGATTGTGGTGACCAACCTCAATGCTTTTCGTAATAGCAGCGAATGTTGGTCAATGTCTCATTCCACCCTCTATCACACGCGTAGGGAGGCCGAGGAATCCATCAGCAATCCTGTTCTGCGGGTTGCTCACGTCACTTGGGAGTCGTGATGAAATGGTCACAACAGAGCAAGCCCCAAGTGTGGAAACAGTCGTCGCTATGGTGGCTCTACTTCAGGGCCGCCCGCAAGCTGAGGTGTTGGAACAACTGTATGAGACCGGACAGCAATCAGTCGTCGACGACCCATCAGCATACGGGCTGGTAGGCACGCCATGCTGACAGAAGTTATCGCCATTGTTGCTCTTGTGTTTGGCTTTGCTGGTTTTGTATTCGGTCTGATTTGTCTGCTCGATTTGATGAGGCGGTGACATGAACAAGCGTGTCTATTTGTGCTTCGATTGCAAATATTGGCTCAGGCTGAAGAACTTTGGAAAACTGGCACCTTACTGCACCGCCTCCGGGGTCAAGGTCTGGCAGCGTTCACCACTGACGCGCTGCAACAATCACATACCAATAAAGGTGAGGGCATGAAACATGATATTACCATCGTGTTTGACGATGGCGCAAATCTAACCGTAAAGAATATCCTGTTTACTATCGGCGATCACCTTCTATATGTGGATGGATTTGCCGACGAACCCAACAAAATGGCGGTGTATCCAATGTGTCACATATTTTCGATAGTAACGAAACCGACAGAGGGAGTGAGAGCATGAGCGAGAAAATTATCCGCACGTTGACCATCAAAGCAGAAGGTGACCTTGGGGTTGTTCCCAGTGTTGCCGATGTCATTCAGGCTTGCGTAAGGATGCACAGTGAGAATGGAAGGGAAACGGGCGACCTCTACTTTGAGGATTTGCACGTCACCTATTCCTATGCTGAACACAAGGTTGTCCACAAGGGACCGAAAAAGAAATATGCGGCTAATTCCTGCGAAGCCATGGGGATGGACTAGCCATGCTGACACCTCCCTGCAACACGCAAGCGAACGAGTATATCGATAAGATGTTTGCAGCTCTGGCAACGCTTGGTACTCTCAATGAGTTGTACCGTGTTGAGCTGGACGACTCAATCAACAAGTCTGCTGCGTTCAAGCTGCTCTATGCCACGGTGCTGATTGAGGAATCGACTGCTGCCGAAAAGGTAACAGTTGACAAGCTGAAAGCAAAAGTCACCGGGCGCGTCAATGTTGCCGAAAAGGTTGCCGACATTGCCGAAGCGCTGTGCAAGGGAACCAGAGAAGCCATGGATCTTCAACGTGAAATAATTGGTGTCTGTCAAAGCGCATTGGCGTATTCTCGTGCTGAATTTGGGAGTACACCAAATGCCGATCCAATCTGGAACACCAATCACGTAACCTAGTTCCTGCCTTGACTTGCAACACTTTTGTGGTATAATAAATATGGCAGCTAGTGCGGCTTTATAACCCGCGCGAATACGGACTCAATCCCGCCGCTGCCACAGTCAAAACGATTGAGAAAGGATTGAGTGAGAGACATGAGACTAGGAAGTCATCAAACAGAAGAATCCAAGGCAAAGAATTCCATGGCGCACCTAGGGCGTACCATGTCCCCGAGTGCGCGGGCAAAGATATCTGCGGCAAACGCCGGAAAATCTTTATCACCCGAGACTCGAGCAAGAATATCTATGGCACAAATGGGGAATGGGAATTGCCTTGGACAACACTGTTCAGATGAAACCAAAGCAAAGATTTCTGCCGCAAACAGTAATCCATCTGCTGAGACTAGAGCAAAGATTTCATTAGCGCGCTGGAAAGGTGGCAAGCAGATAAACAACGCCAAAATGCACGCTAAGCGCCGCATTCTTGGCTTTACTTCCCTAAACTCTTGGTTTAAGGGTTGCGAAGGCCACCATGTAGACAACGAACTGGTTATCTTCATTCCTAGAGAACTTCATTGCAGCATCTCACACAATCAGTGGACCGGTCGCAACATGGCCGTCATCAATTCTCTAGCATTTGAATGGTTGGCAAAGGAGGAACAATGTCAACTTTAGACACATTGCAATTACGCAAGCACGACTTGCGGCAAGACCTTGTCCACACAGCTAAAACCTATGGCAAGGCTGCCAGGGAGACGACGAAGGTGTGGCATAAGATACAAGAGGTCCAGCGGGCAGAGAACTATCTGAGGCGAGCGTGAGTGAGGAATTGTTCCCTGAACCGCTTAAGCCCTTGGAATGTTGGGATCCCGAGACGGGCGATTTTGTGATTGGGGCACATGGCTGGTTTCAGCGATCGCCCGTTTATGGCCCCGATAGGGCGGGCAAGTATTGGGCACTCTATGGAGATAAAGAGGGGCCGGACAATCATTGCTTTGTCTGCGTGTCCTCTGCCCCTACAGGGGAATATGCTCTTGCTTGCCCTCCAGGGGACACATGGGAGAGGAAAAAGAGATTGCCCTCTAGCATTAACCGCGATTTGTGAACCCGCCAATGCTAGACTGCGTTCTGAGTAGTTGCCAAATATGCACATACCCCCGGAAGGCAACAACAGAGGATTCATCTGTGGTTCAACCCCACCATACGGGGGGCGGTATACGGTACACTGCTGCCTTGCACCGCGAAGCCTTTGTGGTATACTAATAACGGCGGCTAGTGTGGGAATGATCCCCTGCACGACACTGGACCTGACCCCAGGCCGCCACATATCAGAAAGGTCAGGAAGGGCCAGGTGAAAAACAAATGTCTGCATATAACAAAATCGTTCAAGCACAGTATTATGTAGATCATCGTGAAGAAAGAAAGGCATGCAGATTGGCTTACTATGCTACCCATCGAGAAGAAGAAAAAGCAAGGGGGCGGGTCTGGTATGCTCTGCATCGAGAGCAAGGAAAGGCCACTAGTATGGCTTGGGAAAAGGGCCATCCTGCTCAGGTTGGAGCCTGGCGCACCATCCATCCAGAAAAATTGCGTCTATATGCTGCCAAGCACAAAGCAAAACGCCGTACGCTTGGCTTTGTGCCAATGAATACATATTTTGAGGGCTGCGAGGCTCATCATCTTGACCATGATCATATTGTCTACATGCCAAAAGCTTTACATCGCAGCATTTTCCATCGACAGCGTGACGGTCAGGGCATGGAGAAAATCAATGCTCTGGCCCTTCAATGGCTAGCACAAAACCCATGAGTCGTGATAATCCACAGCTTGAAGACGGCTACTTGAAAGTTGTCAATTCTGTTGCCGAAGCCCTTGCCCGTACCCAGCTATCGGGGTATGAATCGAGAATCTTGTGGTTCCTGTGGCGCAAGACCTACGGGTGGGGCAAGAAGACCGACCTTATCCCCCTCAGTCAGTTCGTGGACGGCACCGGGATCAACAAGAGACACGTCATCAATACCATATCCCGATTGGTCAAACGGGGCATCATTTTTAAGGATGGTACCGAAATCCGTACCAGAAAACCAGCAACGTATGAATTCAACAAACATTTTGGTGAATGGAAAGATGTACCGAAATCCGTACCAGTGCCGAATACGGTACCGGAATCTGTACCCAAATTGGTACCGAAATCGGCACCCTCAATAGATAGAGTACTTTCAATAGAAAAAGGATTAAAGAGTAGTCTTTTGCCAAAACCCCTCGATTCAACGAACTACCAAGGATTTGAAGACGCCTGGATTTCCATCTGCGTTTCTGCTGGACTTCATGGTGTCCGGGATTGGAGTACCTGGCATGAGCGGATTAAGGGGGCATGGAACAGGATTGCTGCTAGTAAGGATTCGTCATGGTCTGTCCTGTCTCCCCTGGAACGTATCTGTGACTTGTTTACTCATGCCGCCAAGATTCCTTTCTTGGCTGGCGATAACAGTCGGAAGTGGAAGGCAGACCTAGAGTTCGTCCTAAGGCCCCTTTCGATTGACCGGATTATGGGGGGCTATTATTGCGATATGGTACAGTCTGAACCATTGAAGCCAATTCCAGTCCGGACGGCTGAAGAGGATCGGCTGCAACGAGAGCGGGGGCTGGCGTGGTTAGACCCGGATAAGGTCAAAGAGGAAGTTAAAGATGAGAGGTAGGGCAATTGTGGCAAAGGAGGCCAAGCATGACTGCTAGCAAGATGGAGATACTGCGAGGGGAGATTCTTCTTTCATCAGTTGATGACATCCTGAATATGTTGAATATGCTTGCCGCCGCCCGCGAGGACGAACAACAGAAGCAGAAAGAAGCCGTAATCTGGCTCTACAAATGGACGCTAGATGGCAAGCACTATGTTCTTGCGCACAGTGA
>Ga0209429_10000620_pt1 | contig 23570 bp, 23 predicted proteins | sample BarGraNGADG00212_3_FD_184493 | JGI IMG/M metagenome (GOLD analysis project Ga0209429, IMG submission 184493) | Arctic peat soil microbial communities from Barrow, Alaska - Barrow Graham LP Ref core NGADG0004-212 (SPAdes) (version 2) | ecosystem: Environmental > Terrestrial > Soil > Wetlands >...
ACTTTTAAAAAGCGCATCGACCGACCGCTCTGTCGATAGAGGACGGCTTAAGACTAATTGCGTCAAGGTGGAGACTTGTACTACCTTGATGCGGTTAGTACAAGCCGTACAATGAGGAAGACAGTGGGAGGTTAAATCTTTGCAGAACGAATTTGAAATTATTTATGTTTTGCTGAGAACGTTTAAGGATTACTATCTAGTAAATATATTTTTGGTTGAGTTAATGTGCTATATGTTATCGATTGCATTGCCAACTTCGCCAACCCAATTTGTGTATATACCGCTCCGTAACCTTGCGTTTTGTCATCATCCTGCTTATACTAATTTTATAGATATACATTGATTAATATAATTAATTAGGAGTAACGTTTAATGGTTAAGTTAAGCTTCGCTAATAAGAACAAACTACCGTCTAACAATTCAAAAGATTTTCGCTCTTGCAGAAGCTTAACAGATATGGTACTCTCTCTCTCTCTCTCTCATAGTTCGATAGTTGATCGCTTTAAAAAACGTCACACTGAACCATCATATTTTAGGCAAACTTCACGTGGGTTTACAATCGTCGAACTCCTAGTAGTAATAGTTGTCATCGGTATCCTCGCTGCCATAACTCTAGTCTCCTATACCGGGATATCCAGTCGAGCCAATATAGCCGTAATGCAATCAGACTTATCTAATTCTGCCGATCAACTAAAAATCTATCAAGCTTTCAATGGCTCTTATCCAACTACCTTAGATTCTAATTATTGTCCATCAGCTCCAACAGCTGATACAACTCTCTGTCTTAAAGCGAGCCCTAATAATACCTATACCTATACATCTAATGGTACTACCTTTGCTTTAACTGAAACTAATGCTAATGGTATGGTATATAACGTAACTGACAGTACTGGTCCAGTTGCTAGTGCAATAATCACCGGTTCGCCATACATCCAAACCATCACTGCAGCTAGCTGCCCATCAACTCGCACCCAAGTTCAGGATGCCCGTGACGGTCACACCTATTGGATTCAAAAGCTTGCCGATAACAAATGTTGGATGCTGACTAACCTTGGCTACGCTGGCAGTGGCACTAATACCTACAGTGATACAAAAACTCTAACAGATGGCACTGGCGGTTCCACCACCTATACCGTCGCTAGCTATTACGTTACACCATCCACAACTAACTTCACCACTGAACCAACCGCCCCCAGCACTTCAACCACTGGCACTGGCCAATACGGCTATCTGTACAACTTTTGTGGTGCCAATGGTGGTCAAACTGGTAACGGAGCGTGTAGCAGTACCGACTCGACCGTAGTCAACACTACTATATCTATTTGTCCAGCTGGCTGGCGTTTGCCAACAGGTAATGGTGGTGAGTTTGGCGCGCTCAACACAGCCATTAATGGCGGTTCAACCACTACCGATGCCGGCTTAATCGGCACTCCTTGGCTCGCGCAGCGAGGTGGCCTCTGGAGTAGTGGGTTTCTCCTTCAGGGTAGCAGCGGCTACTACTGGTCGTCTACCCAGTTCTCAGCCTCTAGCGCCTACTACCTTGTATTCAGCAGCACTGGCGTCTACCCGGCCAATAGCAACATTAGGTACAACGGCTTTGCGGTGCGGTGTGTAGCGGTTTAGCCTTTCCCCTAGATTTGAATGAATAAGAATTTGAAAGCAGTCTAATCAGGAAGCTACCCGCCCAAAGGGCGAGTAGCTGACAGATTAGACTGCTAATTAATAACAGGTAAGGCAAAGTTTATGGATGAAGACAAAAGTTACGAAAAACTAAAAACAGTGCCTGACCACATTCGGTATGAATTTACCAATCAAGATTCAATTGCACTAAGAAAAAACGGGGTATATTATAAAGCCGTCGGTAATTCGGCGATTATGTTAAAAATTCTTGGCGCTAAAACCAAGATTCGTTCAAATTTTAACACTTTTTACGAGCAAGAAGTATTAGAGATGAGCCTGCACGGCAGCAAGTTTGACGAAATTAAAAATTATTTGCAAACACTTAGTTCAAAAACCCTGCGCGAAGACAATTTGTTCTATATCATTCGGTTAAAATCACCGATTAACGCTAAAAGAATTAAACGTGCCCGCGCCAGCGGCGATTTGCGTACAGAAGTCACCGAAGACATTTTGTTGAAACGACGGCACAGTACGCCTTTATCAAAAGAAGTTAGGGAGATTTTCAAAGAAGTGGGTTTACTGGTTAGCGCGATGAAAAGCCAAGATGGTCAGATATTAGGCCTTGCGCTATTGAACGAGGTAATCGATTTGCAGCGGGCGGTGCGCGTTTTGACGCGAACCGAAATGCCGTCAGGCAAATTAAAATTGGCGGTTGATGATGCTGCCGACGACTTGTTAGGCACATTGTTGTTAGCGCCTAATTTTGTCGAGCAAGCGACAAGGTTGGCAAGGATTGGCAGAAGCGTCAATACGATCCGGTTAGCGTTAGTAAAGATAAAATAACGAAAATGTCGCAGCTTGATATTGAAAAAGAAGTAGCAGATGCCAATAAAATATTGACTGGTGCAAGTGTTAATGAGCAATACGAGTGGCTAATAGACAAACTATACTCAGCTTTTTCGGAAGCGCGAAGAGGCAAACTAGATACCGTAAATGAACAGCGATTTGAAGAAAATCGCGAGATTGAATTAATTCGATTGGCCGAAGAGGTTCAAAAGAGAACGTATGTGCCTGCGCGTAGCGTAGCGTTTATTATAACTAATCCGACGCCCCGTGAAATTTTTGCGGCATCGTTTCGCGACCGCGTGATTCATCATTTTTTAATCCAACAGTCTGGACATTTTTGGGATAAACGGCTGTCGTCGCGAAGTTTTAGCTGCCGTGAGGGAAAAGGCGTGCTGTACGGAGTTCGACATTTAGAAAATGACATTCGACAGGCAACGAATGGTGGGAAAGAATCAGCGTGGGTGATGAAAATTGACATTCAGGGATATTTTATGAGCCTACCAAGACAATATTTATTTGAACGAGTTTGTTGGGGTTTGAACCGGCAGTTCAAAGACGGTGGTTATGTTTATGATATTTGTAAGTTTTTATGGGGTCAAATTATATTTGACGATCCATTAGACGGCGTGCGATTGAAAGGCCTACCGAGTGATTGGGATATTTTGCCACCATCAAAAAGTATGTTTCATTCAGAAAAAGATAAAGGAATTGTGATTGGCAATCTGACTTCGCAGTGGATGTCGAATATGGCGCTTGATCCGCTCGACAGGTTTGTTCAATTTGAATTGGATTGCAAATGGTATGGGCGCTATGTTGACGATGCCTATTTTGTGGCGCGTACCAAAGATGAACTAATTGATTTGCGGTTTAAAGTCACGAAGTATATAAGCGCGATGGGGTTGACGATTCACCCGAAAAAGTTTTACCTGCAGCCGGTCAATAAGGGGATTGCGTTTTTAGGCGTGGTGATTTATCCAGGGCGTACCGTACTGGCCAAGCGTCTGCGTCAAAATATGAGGCAACTTAAGCGTGATATCGACAAATTTGGATTATCCAAAAATCACGTCGAAAGTGTGCGGGTATATCAAGGATTGTCGGTTCACTATAACCATAAAAAGACGTTGGTCGATATTTTTGGCAACCAAATCCTGAGAGAAGTTTCCAGGTGGTACTACTCAAGTTGACCAAGGTGTCGCGGAAATTGTTTCAACGCTAGGGGAAAGGCTAAACCGCTACACACCGCACCGCAAAGCCGTTGTTCTTATTGTTGTTATTGGCCGGGTTGACGTTAGTGCTGTTGAATTTAAGGTTGTAGGCGTTAGTGGCTGAGTTCTGGGTAGACGACCAGTAGTAGCCGTTGCTACCCTGATTGTTAAACCCACTATTCCAGTTGCCACCTCGCTGCGCGAGCCAAGGAGTGCGCTGATAAAAAAGACTCGACTGTTTAGCTGTATCCGCCCTTAGGCAAATATAGTCCTCGCCGCGCTGAAAACCGCGACACGTATCATGACGAGGTAGATCTAGAATAATTTCTAGCGTCGAGTCGGATTTGAAACAACATTGGCATCAAGAGTGCGGAGGTATAGATATAACTAATCACCGACCTACGTGGACCAAGTGCTTGGCATCTTGAGTAGTAACCTTAATTAGTATACATTAAGAGGCAAAGATGTTTTTGTTTTAAGTGGAATGTTGCACTTTGAATTGCAACTTAGAAATTCTTATTTAGGGATTTTACAGCAATCCGATTCATATATGATTAGAAAAGAGATAACTGAGTTAGTAGTTGATGTATTAGTGAGTAGTTTTTGCGTAATACTTAGGACTACTCGAACTTAATCGAAATTCTTTTCGATCACCTCAACCCAACTAATGCGGCCATAGGCGCAATTTAGCAAATCTTACTAAAAGGCAAACTACCTTGATGCGGTTAGTACAAGCCGTACAATAAGGAAGACAGTGGGAGATTAAATCTTTGCAGAACGAATATGAGATTTTTATTTTACTGAATTTACGGTAGGACTGTTAACTATTAGATAGTAACTACCGTATAATCTTATACATGGCTATAAACGATATGATTAAATTACTAGAAACAATATCAACTCCCGTCGCGGTTTCTCTCGCCGTTTCTTTATTGGCTATATTTTTTTCAGATAGGATAAAGTTTGGCGTTGAAAGGCTGAGAGAGAATACAGCACATAGACGTAAGTTGGTAGCTTCATGGCAGTCTATGCTTTCAAAAGAGTTAGAAAATGATAAGGGTTGGGATATATACAAATCAAAAGAGTATATTAGTCTGAGACCATATCTGCGTGAAAATGCTTTAGAAAAACTTGAACCATTCAAGGATAGGAGTCGTATAAACATCGTGCTTGATTCTGGCTATAAAGACGGAATCGCTGGAGATATAAAGCTATTGATAATAAGTGGCGAGATTACAAGAATTCAGAAGAAATGGAAGATATACTAGCCCCGAGACTCTTCATGTCGTATTCAGTGCTACTTAGTGTTTTTTGTTATAATTTTGATATGTTGAATAACAAGTGTGAAGTTATGCTAATAGGTGCGCATCTAAATTTACCCAGAAATACAATAAATTTATTTTGTAAAAATTGGTGCACTGGAGGTAGGGTGTTATGAATATCAGCAAGCTTATCAAGCGTCTATATGAACAATCACGAGTGAAACAGGCTAATTCAGTGGTTCACAAGGTCACGGAAGGTACCCCAAAAGCGAAGAATGAACTTGTCCCCATAAGAATGGGAAATGATCTCGTAGTTTCACTCAGAATTCCCGAACCCACAAGATCATTACTATGGACTACTGACGAGGACACCTCAAAGATAGAACATGCCGGTTCCATTAGTATAACGGTCTCCGTAACAAACGAAGGCGTAAATATATCAGATAGGCAAAATGGATTTTATTCAGAGCCTAGTCTGATATGGAGTAAGTTGTCCATTAAGCACAATAATGATCTTATTAAAGAAGCCATATATTGGCCGTCATACTCTTCGTTTACACCTGAGGCTCGCTACCAGTATCTGCACTGGCTCACAGATATTACTCAACCGACTAATCTAAGTTATGTCTTTTTATATTTTTACGGTCTAGAAAGGCACTTGCTAGTAGGCGACTATGATGCGGCAGTTGACGAAATAGCACGGTTACTTAAATCGCACTCAAAAAAATCATTTGTGGATTATGCCTCACAGTCTTTAATAATAGCTAGTCTTGCAAAGGAGAGGTTAGACATCATCGATAGAGTGCCCTCTTTGCTTGAGGAAGAAATTGACGAGGCCTTGGCTCTCAGGATAATAAAAGGGACCACCATGACGCCTGACGATATAATAAGTATTGCTAGCAAAGTAGGCTTTAAAAATAATCGATACATAAAGCTTTATCCCGATACATTCAAAGAAGAGCTACAAAGACATATTGATGAATTCGAGAAGCAGTTCGGGAATATCTTAAGTACATTCAAGCTAGAAGATTTCAAAAGAGAAGAGACAGCAGTTTTTGCCAACCTTTCAATCCCGGAACACATCAGGCACATTAAAGTGCCTGTAATTCTTGAGGACAATAAGTTCAGCGGGGGTATGTATAACCTGCTTCAGGCAGCGCATGAGAGTGTTAAGACCAGGATTACCAACGGTGATGTTAAACGACACTCACACACTATCTCTCAACAGCCGAAACGGTTAACTGGTGCCATGACGGTAACTGATGATGAGGTGGATACGCTGGTTGAGAGTCTACAAGGTGATAATAGCGGTATACTAGATCTTCATTTTGCCATATTAGCACTGATTACTGAGCACTATCGCAAACGACAAAGTGGCGACAATTATCATATGGCGATTGTGTGCTGTAGGGCGCAAATTAAAATTCAAGCTGATGTTGCAAAACAATTTATGAAAGAATACCCGAGCCAATCACTACCTATGCACACAGGATACAGTCAGCTGGTAATTATATTAGAAAAAGAAAATAAATTTGATGAGGCAATAAAGCTAGCAAAAAAGGCTAAAGCTAACGGTTGGAATGGTGAGTGGGATAAACGCATTGAAAGACTTAAAGGAAAATCGTGAAGTGAAGATAAGTTGTGTCTGTTTTTAAGTATGATACTAATCTAACGTATACTCATTACATGGACCATGTAGAAAAAAATACTGACGAAAGTGTAGTTAACATTTTTGCCGATACGTGCGTGTGGCTTGATCTTGCAAAGCAGTCTGATGGTGGTAAGGTGATATCTATTCTTAAAGAATTGAGTAATCGTGGAAAAATACAACTGATTGTACCCCATATTGTTTTAGATGAATTTGAGCGAAACAAGGGTAGAATACAAGCGGATATGAGACGTAGTGTTAGTGCGAAGTTCAGAGAAGTGCGTAATGCTATTGATGAGCATGGAAGTGGTGAAGGCAGGCAGGAAGCCATTAGTCAGCTTGATAATATAACGCATCAGATGCCGCTTATTAATCAGATGGCAACACAAAATTTTGATGCAATCGTTCAGATGCTTCAGGCTGGGAAAACCATAGTTCCCAGCAATGGGCTGCACCAACGAGTTGTTGAGCGCGCCCTCGACAAACGTGCTCCATTTCATCGGGAGAAAAATAGTGTTGCCGATGCAATGCTTATCGAAATGTATGGCGTACTTACAAAAGACGCCAAGGGTGATCTGGAGAAATATTGCTTTATCACGCATAATATTAAGGATTTTTCAGCGGTTGACGGTGATACTAGACACTCACATCCAGATTTTGCCGAATTTTTTGGAAACCAAAATTCCCGTTATTTTACCAGCTTGGAAGTCGCACTTAAGTCGTACGTGCCAGATGACGTAATAGAATTCGATCTTGAGTTTGAACCTTACGAGGAACTACGAAGTCTAGATGAAATTAATCCTTTCCTCGATAAACTATTAGACCAGATATGGTACAACCGTCATAAGAATCGCGAATATCAAATTGAGACAGGAAAGATAAAGCTAGTTGAAAAATGGCAGCGCAATACTTCGCATAATACTATTCAGCGAAGTATCTGGGAAGGGGCACAAGCAGCAGCACTTGCAGTAGAAGAAAAGTACGGAAAAGAAGAGCTAGGGCCATGGGATGATTTTGAATGGGGTATGCTTTCTGGAAAGATGTCGGCAATTAGGTGGATGCTTGGCGAAGACTGGGAGTCAACGCTGGATAATTAAACTTTGAGTTATGACTATCGAAGACCCTCGTATCGCAAAGATTTAGACCACCTGTCTCTAAACTGTTTCGTATATTGTTTGGTTATAGTAGGATCGTTTACTTGATCTATATTTGACAGTGAAGCTCCCTAAACCTTTAAGACTGGTGCCTACTCTGTAGAGCAGTTTAGTGTCATACTCAGGACTACTCGATTGCTATTCGAGATTTTTTTCAATCACCTCGACCCAATCAATGCGGTCAAAAGCGCAATTCAGTAAATCTTGCCACAGACTCGCTTCATCTATCTCATCTTCTAACTGCCAACGCATATGCTGTTCAAGCCAGTTGGCTTTGTCGATTGCTTCGCCCTTGATGTTCAGGGCTTCTGTCAAGACTTGGTAGTTAGCTTGGTCGTTAGTCAACCAAAGACTACCTAACTTCGTCTCGTAATTACTCCACGCTTTGTGGGTAGTGTTAGTTTGTTGTTCTTGTGCTTCGCACATATTCTTTTCTCCTTATCTTTACGTAACGGAGTCAAAATACGGTACCGCATGGCAAAGCTGTCAAGGTGGAGCGCTCCTGACGTTTACCAGAGAACGAACGACCTTGACGGTTTTGCTCGGCACGTATAATGAGAGAGTACGTAAAGTGAATATTAATTTACATCTGTTTTTGGGGTATAATATTACGTAATATGGCAAATAAAAATCTTGGTGCAGCAAAAAAAGCAAAGAGCGATGAATTTTACACGCAATATAGTGATATCCAAAAAGAAATTGAGGCATATCTGGAGTATGATCCAGATACTTTTCGCGGAAAAGTCGTCTACTCCAACTGTGATGATCCGTTTGAGAGCAATTTTTTCCGTTACTTTGCACTTAATTTTAATCGTTTAGGGCTCAAGCAGCTCATCACAACCAGCTATAAACCGTCACCAATTGCCAATACCCAACTTGTGCTATTTGGTGATGATAAAACAGTTACTCAAGCCAAGGGACGGCCCAAAATCACTGCCAATAAACTTATAATTAATGAAGTTGGTGACATCGACGGTGACGGTGCGTTTAATCTCCAGGACATTGCCGAACAATTGAAGGCGAATAAAAATAATGAATGGACACCACTCGAGGAAGATGGTGATTTTCGTAGTCTCGAATGCGTTGAACTTTTGAAGCAATCCGATATCGTAGTGACGAATCCACCATTTAGTTTGTTCCGGCCGTATGTTGCGCAACTGATAGAACACAGCAAAAAATTTGTAATCATTGGCAACATGAACGCCATTACATATAAAGAAATTTTTCCATTAATTAAAGATAACAAACTTTGGCTAGGCCAAAGCATTACTAGTGGCGATCGAGAATTTCGTGTACCGGAAAGCTATCCATTAGATGCTGCAGGATGGAGAGTGGACGAAAATGGACACAAATATATACGAGTAAAAGGTGTGCGATGGTTCACTAATCTTGACCACGGCCGTCGTCACCAGTCACTTAACCTGATGACTATGGCCGATAACCTCAAATTTAATAAAAAAATGAAAGACAGAACTGTTTATGAGCGTTACGACAATTACGATGCCATCGAAGTGTCTTTTACGGATGCTACCCCGAGCGATTTCGAGGGTGTAATGGGCGTACCAATCAGTTTCCTAGATAAATACAGCCCAGAGCAATTTCATATTTTAGGAATGTGCGAAAACGAAGATCTATATAGGATGAAAACTAAAAAGTATAGTAGCGCAGAGTGCAAGCAAGCGTATCTCGACAAATTTGGCAAAAAGGGTACGTATGATTTGAACGCCAGCGGTGTGCTTATTCGAAACGGCTTATACGAAAAAGTTTATCAGAGAATATTACTTAAACACAGGAAGGTAAGAGTATGATCACTACATTGAAAACTGACATTAACATCCGTGATATTGTTGAAGGTTTCGTCTATAACGAACTCGAGGGCAAGGGTCTGTTTGGTTTATCGGGTAAATTGACTATCCAGCCGGAATATCAGCGTAGTTATATCTATAACGATGGCAAAAAGGACGTTGCTGTCATTGACTCTGTCCTCAAAGGCTATCCAATAGGCGTGCTGTACTTCAACAAAGTTGATGACGATAAGTTTGAAGTGCTTGATGGTCAGCAACGCATCACCAGTGTAGGCCGATTTGTGAATGGTAAATTCGCCACAAAAGATAGTAACAGCAACGAGCAGTATTATAGCGGTATGGCAGAAGTTCAACGCGAAAAAATCATGAATACACCTCTATTAATCTATATTTGTGAAGGCGAAGAACCAGAGATAAAGGATTGGTTCAGGACGATTAATATTGCTGGTGTAGCGCTCACTCCCCAAGAGATTCTAAATGCGGTTTACTCAGGGCCGTTCGTCACAGCTGCAAAAGAAGAGTTTAGTAATAGTCAAAACTCAAATGTTCAAAAGTGGAGTGCGTATATCGCAGGAGATGTAAAGCGCCAAGCGTACTTGGAATGTGCACTCGATTGGGTAAGTAACGGTGCGATCGATAATTACATGAGCAAACACCGCCATGATCATGATATTAACGAGCTAAAAACTTATTTCGACACCATCGTTGAATGGATTTCGAAAGTATTTACAGATGTTGAGAGCGAAATGAAGGGTCTTGATTGGGGTGGTTTGTACGAAAGATATCACGAAAAAACATATGATTCAGTTAATGTTTCAGTAGAGGTTCGTAAGCTTCTTGGGAATTATGAAATAAAAGACAGGCGGGGCGTCTTCGAATACATTCTCGGAGGTTCGGTTGATACAAAACTGCTGAATGTACGTGTATTCGACGAGCCGGCTAAAAAGTCAGTCTACGCCACTCAGACATCGATAGCGGTGTCAAAAAACGAGTCAAACTGCCCGCTCTGTGCTATGGGGCATGACGCTAACAAGGATAGGATCTGGAATTTAGCAGAAATGGATGCGGATCATGTCGCAGCGTGGAGCAAGGGCGGAACTACCTCTATTGACAATTGCCAAATGCTTTGTAAAACGCACAATCGCGCGAAGGGTAACAGATAGTTAGATGTCTCCCAGTGTGGACAGATTCGGCTCACTGCTTAATCATCTTTTTAACGCAATAACAAAAGATATAGATCTTGAACCGGGTCAAGTATATGTGACTAAAGGGTTCATTGAGCTAACTGGCAAGGTAAGGATTGGTGCGTATTCAGATGATCATGGGACGCACTTCCACGTAAAGTACATTCCTGGTGATATTGATGCAAGATTTTCATGGCCGGATATGAAGCTAGAAAGTTATAAATCAAAAAATCAATTTACGACTAGGCAGTTAAAAAACATTCAGATTACCTGCCACAGTGATTATTGTAAAGATTTCGTAAAACAAGAACTTACAAGAGCAGGCAGGCTATGATATCAACAAAGATAAAAATGGCAAAGATATCATCCTATAACTTCTTTAGAGATCATTGTTATCAGAGTAAAATAGAGGTATGACCAATACCGATACAGTTGATATATGATAGCTGAGGAATTTGAAGTTTTTCGGAAGGCTTGCCTTGCTAATGCTAGGTCTTTTATCCTTGCATGCAAAAAACTCGATAATCGCAACAACAAGCATATTAAATACCATCTCGCCACGCTCGCGCTTGAAGAAGTCGGTAAGATTGAGATGGTTGCTCTGCAGCGAATGGCGTCTAAAAAAGAGCCGACAGCTGAAGAGCTTAATTTAGGAGTTGATGACCACGAACGTAAATTGTTTTGGGCTTTCTGGGGCGCATCATTTGCGCGGACACCAATGACCAAACAACAAATTGATGACCAGCGCGGTCTGGCAAAGTCAATACACGCGAAACGCTTAAGCAGTCTGTACACCGACACCTTAAAGCCTCTACGGCCTGGCAGTAATATTACAGCTACCGAACTAGATAATATTATTAGTCTTGCTGAGGCTAGGTATGGTATGTCCAAGTTTACTGGCACCACGCGAGATGACGATGATTTATCGGACAAGGAAAAGTTAGTTATAAATTGGTTCATGTCGGCCAGTAATGACGTCACTGAACGGAAATATCTCTTTGGCGGCGGTTCCAATGCTAAGTTTGCCGAACTTGGTGATGCAAAGAAATGGATCAACTGGCTTTATGAAGAATCCGAGAAACGAAAAAATGAAGGATTATCCCTACTGAATGAAGAACTGAAACGCCAAAAGCCAAACGGAAAAGACGTAAATAAGCCGAAGTGGAAGGTTAGGATCAAAATCCGCTCCCATTCACATTCTGTTCGACCGAAGCCGTTAAATGACTGGAATAAAACAGCAGACCGGATCAAATTAACGGGAACAAAAGACAATCATGAGCTTTTGATTGATTTCATATTATCGCGTAGCATACCCCTAGCGGGTGTTTGGGATGCTGGCTGGAGCATGTCTAGACTCTTCGTGACCTCTATGAACTTAGCTACATCAGGCTTCTTTTGGTGGAATATCCCTCGAGACAACTCAAAATTTTATGAACAGATTGACGACCTTGATCGTCCAGGATATGCGGTTGCGCCGCAAATATCACCAAAATTAGACGTCAATTGGCAAGACGAGCACTTAGTCTTGGATGATAGAGCGCTGGGAATGGTTGCGCGCGATTATGCATATCTCATGGATGATGTGTATTCTGATAAAGAGAAGATGAAGGCACTAAGCAGATATACGAATGGTCTTGCCATGCTTGCCAAAAACGATATCCACCTAAGATTTGAGACTAATATATGGCAGGAATTTTGGTTCGGCTTAAAGGATGTGGTCTTAGCTTATGGCGACGCTCAAAAACCCGAAGATGTTCTGGGTGTATTGAAGCAGCAGTTTCCTAAAAATCTTCACGAGTTGCTCGATGAGTGTGTGGCACTTGAAACCAAACTAGCAAAAGAACCCTCCAAGCCTCTCGAAGAGATAACACTGGAAGAGGTCTATAAGGCAAAGGCGTTATTTGACCTGTACATTGGCTTAAAAGCCAAAGCCTGGGCGAAATCTAAGCTTGCTATGGCAGCAAAAAAGAAAATCATAATGGCGAAAGATCAATCAAAGCCGTAGATGATCTGGCTTTCATCGCCAAGCATGTAATCAAGGACTTTAGTGAACAAAAACATGGTTAACGGGTTGAACCCCGAAGAATAAAAATCAGTATATAATAACACCGCGCCAACAAACCTGGTTCGGGGGTGAATTCAGGTTTGGCTCTTTCCCTTTTTTATAACAAGTTTGTTGTGTTTAGAAGGTCCATCCTTATAGCCCCAATGTAGCTGGAGTAATTACTGTCCTTGAAACACAGCAATTATAATGCGTCGATGATATCTAAGTTAATTGCATCTGAGAATATCATAAGTTCGGAGCCCACTCTTGTATTGTGATGTGCGGAGTACTTGAGATCGAATGTCCTAAAGTCCCTATTGGGATATAAATCGAGGATTGCTTTCTCATTATCGTAGCTTAGTAGCCATTTTGCTTTAGTATGTCGGTTGAGAGAGTCGGCAAGTTTTTGGTGGTCCGCAATCTTAAAGGCATTGAGATAAAGATCTGCACCTTTCACGAAGTACGGGGGGTCCACATAGAAAAAGCTTCTTTCATCTCCGGCGTATTTTTTTATCACTTCTACACCGTCGTCGTTGAGTACCGTAATTCTGTCTTTGTATATTGCGATTAACTTTATTTTGTCGATCATTGGTTGTTTTTTATATCTGGCATCGAGCTTCCACTCGCCGGCTTGTCCCATGCCGCCAACTGGACCAGCGTTCAATATGCCAGATCTGTTCGTTCTATTAAGGAAGAATGTCGCGAAGCCAAGCGCAAGGGTGTTACTTCGGTCGGCTTCTTTGTATATCTTTTTTTGTGTGCGCCATTCATCTATGGTTATTGGTGTACTATTAATCAGCTCTATAAATTCGTCAGTGTTATCCACGATTGCTTTCCAGAAGGAGTATATAGCCGGGTCATAATCGTTAATAACAATTCGTTCAACACGCTCCAGAAGCAGTAGGGATATGGCAGCGCCAGCGCCACCGGCGAAGGGCTCTATGTAGGTCATATCGCGCCAATTATGGGTTTTTATTACTTCATCAAAAAACTCAAATAAAGAGGTCTTTCCGCCTGGGTATCGTAGTGGTGTAAATAAATATTTTCTTTGAGTTTTTGTTTTGATCATTTTAGTTTGCTTTTTACTGCGGCGAATCTAATACATATCTTATCAGATTTTCCATTTGATCCCAAGTTGCTTCTACGTCATCATGCTTTGAGAATACTTGATAGTTATGATTAATAGCGTTTAGGTAGTCGGTTGAGTACATATACGAGTTCTGTGTATTGTTATCTGTCATTTTATTTACAACTTGAACAAGGCTTACGTTGACAGTTGCAAAATGAGTCTTTGCTTCGTCAAGGACATGTTTGAGTTGTACATAATTACCACTGCGTGGCGGAGTGATCGTAATGCCCTTATGATCAAAGTAGGCTTTTAGGGAACACTCTAGAAATGAGCGAAGAAGGTCGTGAGTCGCATTCGGGTATCTGCGGTAATTAAGTGTTTTTAATTCTTCGAGTACACGTTTGACCGCAGGATAGTTGATTTTGCACTCGATGTCATCAGGCACAATTCCGTATTTTGCTTTCGTTGCAGCAACAACAGGCTGTGGGGCAAAGTCTTCTGCTACTTTTGGTGTAATGGCGTTCTTAATATTAAGATCCTTAATTTCTTGCATGTATGCTTTGTAGCTTTCGCTGGTCTTCTTATTCAATACACGCGTATCAATCTTTTTGTCATTAATGTCATTAACAATCTTGGTGATGAGCTTATTAATGTCTTCTTTGCTCGCATTGACACTAAACTGTCCGAAGTCATCGAACTTAATTTTCGCAATATCTTGAAACTCAGCGTTGTTATATAGTCGTTCGAGAGTCGAGATAGGAAAGTTTCGTGAGGCAACTTTACGCTGGAGATCTGGATTGTCGTAGTTTATGGATTTAACAAGGTTGTGTATTTGCCACATTTTTACAAACTCGGGTATATTAACATTCTTGTATTCATCTGCCAGTTGCTGAATGGTTTTATGGCCCTCGGCAATCTGAGCATAGTAGAAATATGCCTGACGAAGTGGTTTCCAAGCACGTCGTGATTGGACGGTGTGAATCGAAGCAATAATCCTCGAGGCTTCATCACGGCTCGGTGCGACCTTGACATCAATTTCCTGCAGAGAGGATACGTCACCCATTTCGGCTATTAGTGCCTTAAGCTTAGCCTCTTTCTGTGGTACAAGCTTTGGATTTAAGATTGCTTTCAGTGCGGCAATCCTTCGGTTTCCCTCCAGGGCGATTTGATCAGACCCTTCAATAGTGATGATGGGTAACTCTTGATTAAAGAAACCGTTTTGAGCGATACTTTCAACGATCTGCATTGCATCCTCGTTTTCGAAAAGGTCTTGGATAATAGCGTCTTGAGATGGGTTGTCGATGTCGAGGCGCACGTTTTTAGGGTCGAGCTTTATATTGACGACTTTGACGGGTTTTGTTGCCCATTTGATAGTATTTAACATTATATTACCGACTTTCTTACATACATTTTATATCAATGTTATGATATATACTACTGTAAGCGGTTGCGCCACTCTTCCCAGATGGTACACTTTAGCTATGAGACCGACATGAGGAAAATATAGTTATTAAATTTACCCAGCAGTCTGAGTTGTTAGTATAGTTATACTTTGATCAATGATGCTGCACCAAAATGATACCTAGAAAAGTTCCCTTGATCGGGAGTTTTTTGTTTATTGATCGGATGGTCGGTTTCAACCTACGTCCGGTCAGGTAGACCAAACGGGACGAAATATGCCATTTTCTTGATAGAAATGAAGGTTATAACCCAAAGAAGATTGACGGCTTTACCTCTGTCATTTTCTTGAATTATCACTATACTTGAAGTATATGGCAAAAATATTTTACTCATGGCAATCCGACACACCATCTAACCGCGGCTTAATCCAGAAGTGCATACGTGAAGCCCTTAAGACCGCAACACAATTTGAGCTTGAGACTGCCACCCGTGATACTTCCGGTTCACCAGATATCGCCTCTACAATATTAGAAAAGATAGATGACTCAAATATGATAATTGCAGATGTGACTATAGTGAACCCTACTTCGCGTAAAGTTCGCCTAATGCCAAATCCAAATGTTATGTACGAGCTAGGCTATGCCTTTAAGTCACTAGGAGAAGAAAATATAATCCTTATTGCCGATAAGGCTAAGACAAACACGGCAAATTTACCGTTTGATATTAGGAATCGGCGCATGATACTTCTAGACTTCAATAAAGAAGGAGTGGGGAAAGAAATAACCGCAGCTATAGTGTTGGCGTTGAACGGTCATAAGCCAAAAGAAACAAACGTGAACAGTGCACCGCAAGCATTCTTATCAGAACAGGAAGCTGTCTGGGCTTCTAATTATAGTGGGCATGGCGCATCATTCTTAGCTGTCATTGATGTTGATAATTATGGCGGAAGAAATGATTACATCACAGAAGCAAAGATAGAAGCTACAAACGCAGATGGAACGCCATTTAATACCGATAGGTTTACTTTTGAAAAAGAGCAACCAAATCACCCTCTTTCAATTGCGGCGGATGAGATGCAACGATTAAGGGTATTTATGAGCCTTGATTATAATAACCATCGTCCGATGCCGGATTTAGATCGGGACACGGCTGCACTTATCTTGCGTTTTCGGAGCGGGAAAACAATAGAACTGCCAATAAAGATTAGGCAAAACTAATGTTTGAATACCTATGCGTACCATTAGACACAACGACAGAGCTTGAGTTGCCGTACACGGTCTATGATTCCAATCAATATACTGTAGTCCTGAAGTCATTTAATGAGCAAGACCTAGAGCGATCATTTAGGCTTAGATTTGAAAATGGTGAGCAACCAGGGAGCTATCGTGCAGTGCGAACAGACCCGCATGACTATTTCGGAGACGACGCTATCACTTTCGCTCTTCACGGGAGACAACTTCAACTTTGCGCTATACCAAAAAATGGAGACGTTGATGAAGCTATTAGAGAACGTCTATCTATTGGTCTTGAATGCGCCCTTGGGTTCTTTGATGAATATGTCTCATGGGTTCATGAGGGATTCTCAACAGTCGCATCACGTGGGGCATATCGCTCACATAAAAGTGCACGTAGTATTGGGATAATTGGAGAAAAAGAGATTAGTACTATAAAAAATGTCTTGGCATACGAGGAATCTGAAAATTTACCCTTCCATAAATTTGATACACTCCGTGCTTTACTCAATGCGGCTAGACATCAAGCGGGTGCATCGGATGTAGCGTGTGTGCTTTACTTCTCTGTGCTAGAAGCTGTATTTGTAGATGACAATAAAGAGTTAGGCTATAAACTCTCAATGCGACTGACAAAGTATAAAAATGAGGATTTTAACTATGCTAAGCGTATAGCGAAGTTGTACGGAAAGCGAGGCAAAGTTATACACGGCTCAAATAAAGGCAATGTATTTAACCAAGAAGAATATCTTCTTATTGAATCACTTGCTAAGGATGCATTTGTAGACATACTACTCAACCCTACTGGTTTCACCGAATCTGAATTGGATAAGCAGCTTCTTGCGTAAATCCCTCCTTATTATTTACTTGATATAACTGCAGCAGATCTGTCATAACCTTGCTCGAATGAGTAATTAATTAGGCTCAAACCGCACATCATAACTCCGTAATATAGTTATACTTTCATTAACAATGCTGCACCAAAATGACACCTAGAAAAGCTCTCTTGATTGGGAGTTTTTTGCTTATTGATCTAGTGTCCGGTTTCAGCATATGTCCAGTTAGGTCAAGCAAACCGGACAAATTATGCAGTTTTCTTGATTGAAAATAAGGTTATAACTTGTTGGCTACTTGTTGACAGAGGGCAAAGAAGGGTAAAGAATAGTAGTGACCATGAGCAAAGAGTTAACGACCGCCGATTTAATTATTGTAAGCATGCCCTTTTCCGATGAACTCATCCAATGGACCGAGAAACATCCTGATTTTGCAGAGGCTCTTAAGATTATCTATCCTGATAGTTTTCTAACTCTTCAGTCAATCTCGATTACGTACCCGCAAAATGGAGATCAGGTGCTCGGCATCTTTGCGTACGACAGAAATCAGAAAAAGTTTAAACAGGATTTCGTAGTCAACAAGAGTAATCAACACAAAGAGTTCTTGCTTTACACGAAATTGCCCGGCTCAAACCCTAACTATACGGCGAACGTACAGCATATTAATTCGTTTTTTAGTAAGTACGGCGCTGAAGGTCATTACGCAAATACCCATCACCCTAAGTTTGAAGAGCTTCCGGTGGACATTCAAAGAAGAGCAAAACAGGTCCTGCAGCTTGCAGAGCGGCTTGACAAGACCGGTCTCAGGGTTTTAAGTCAAGCAGAGTTGAGAGACTTATATATCAAAATTAAAGATGCTAAAGAAAGCACAAAACTGTGAATTGTCGGCTGTGCGAGCAACCACTAACAGATAAAAATAAATGCGATGCTCATATTTTTCCGCGTGGCTTATTAAAGCATATGTCCCCCGAGGAATTCGGTAAGTTGTTGATTGTAGGTACGGACATGGGCAAGAAAAAACGAGCGCCCATCGGCTCTTATGACTCAAATATTCTATGTAACAAATGTGACAATAAAATAGGTCACTATGATGACTATGCTCTTACCTTTGTTAATTCAGCTAAACTGGAAGATCATCCAGTAGGTGTAGGCTGGCGGGTAAAAAACATTGATGGTCACAAACTAAAGCTGTTTTGCATGTCGTACGTATGGAGGGCTTCAATCACAACAAGGGCGGAGTTTAAGGGTATAGACCTAGGAACTAAGCATGAAGAGCAGCTAAGACGGTTAATACTAAATGATAATCATGGTGGCCCTGACGACTACACGGTCATTTTTGCTAAGTTTACCTCAAAGTCAGGGAAAGGCGCCGGCATAATCTTCCCAGCACGAACTAAAATACGCGGATTGACGTTCTACGAAGGTTATTTGCCTAATTTGTATAAATTCTGGATTAAAGTAGATTCCAGAGCTGATAATATAATGAGCAGTGTTTCGGTTGGTGCGCAGCAAGAAATGTACGTTCATGATAAAGGTGACTTTGACTCATCTATCGAAAAGAGCATTATGGTTAGAGCGGCACGGAATTCTCAGTGAGAATCGTTATACTTTCAAAAACAATGCTGCACCAAATGAAAACTGTCCAAAGCACTATAAGCAACCAACTTGCTCGAAATTGAATTAGGTAAAAAATCAATAAGTGTTATGACACTATTGTCTCGCCGCTCATCGGTTCTTGAGCGTCAACGCCTGTAATGCGGCAGTAGAAGTTGTATGCAGAGAGGTTGGATATCTCACCCTTTTCAATGTATGGCTCAAACAGTGGTAGGAGTAACTCTTCATCCTTCGGGCTTCCTGTGCGGAAGACGACGACCGTACCGACGTTTGCCAGGATGATGTTGACCAGCTTCTGATCGTCTTGTTGCTGAGTACTCTGCTCTGCCATGGTTAGATACACCTTGTATTTTCTAGCCTCACTGAGCATTTGCGTGAAGGATAGGGTAGCAAAGTTCTGGAACTCATCTACGTATAAGTAGAATGGCTTGCGATCTGCCTGCTTTTTCTCTGATCGTTTTAGCGCGGCAAGCTGTAGCTTTGCAAGGATAGTCACACCAAAAAGCATCGAAGTGTCTTCGCCGAGGCGACCCTTTGAAAAGTTGCAGATAAAAATTTTACCGTTCAGAATATCATCGAAGTTGATAGTAGACTTCTCCTGTTCGAGCATCGCCCGGGCACTAGCGGAAAAGAGAAAACGGCCAATCTTTGCCGTAATACCAGCGGCCATTTTGACCTTCTGCATACTACCGGCCTTGCCGAGCTCATTTTTCCAAAAGGCTTTTAGGTCTTCGTCTTCGAGATTTTTTATAGCGTCCTTGGCAAACTTGCCATCATTAAGCAGTCGGAAGATAGTAAATAGGGTCGGCTTTTCAAGGGTGAGCGCTGTTTGGATAGTATTACGCAAGATGTATTCGATGCGGTGACCGCCGCTATCGTCTTCAGAAAAGATCTTGCGCATAACAGAAACAACTGACTCGGTAACGCGATCTTTTTCGCGTAGCAAATCGTTACCCGTCAGGCCTTCAGGCAACTCAAGCAGGTTCACGCCGATAGGGTGATCAAGGTCGTCTGGGTTGAGGTAAATGAGGTCTTGTTTGCGTTCTTCTGGGATGTACTCCAGCAATTCCTCTGCGAGGTCGCCGTGTGGGTCGATAATTGCAATACCCTTGCCGTTCCGAATGTCTTGTATAATCTGGTATTTGAGCATGGTTGTCTTACCACTACCGGTACCGCCAACTACAAACATGTGCCGTTCACGTTCGGCATTTGTCAGGCCTATAGGCGTCTCTGTGCCATGGTGCTTGTTTAATCCGATAGTGATATCTAGCTCGGGGTTGCTCAACAAGCTCTGTGGCGCTGGTAGCGTTCTGCTGTGTGAACGCACCATGCCTTCGGTTCTAATGACACCATATGGAAAATGAAAGAGTATCGCCAGCTCGCTGGCATTAAGTACGGAAGAGTTATAAGGAAGTATTGAGCCTATACGCCGCTTAAATAATTGATAAAGATAGTTCTTCTGTCTCGTACCGAATCGCGGACGTTTGAGTCGTAGGTACTGATGGTTGGTAGTATTGAGCGGCTCCAGCGAAGAAACGAATTCGTCAACCAACTTGCCGGTGCGAGTCGCGGAGTGTACACCGAAACGTATATCAGTTTTTAATAACGGTTGTTCTAGCTTGTTGGCGATTGATGCGTACAAAACATCTTCGAGCTGTGTCAGTTCTTCCTCTTTATTATTGGCAAATAAGCTCGATACCCACAACAGGATTGCTATGGATACACCGATTTGCCAATTATTTAATAGTAGTCCTAAGATTAGTGAAGGTACCCATATCCAAGCATAGGCTATCAAATAATAACGTCCTTTGTCGTCTAGCATGACTTTGCCGCGACCCATCAGACGACTATAAATGCGATCAGCCTGACGCGACGTATAACGGCGAACGACGAGCTGCATGACAACTTCCTCGTTGTCGGTCAGATGTGTCATCGCGCCGTTTATAAATGCGATTGGGTCGGATTTTTGCAATTCCTTATGTGGTTTGAGTGGAAATGCGAAGTGGCGAGACTGAGCGATATTATATACGTCGAGCATTCTCGTGTCGTCTAGCTTTTTGAGATATTTGAACCTTAACTCGGGCAGGTAAGACGCGAAATGTTTTTGGATGCTCAAAAGTGAAGACGCCGGTGCGACGACACGATAGCGAATGCCGAATTGCTTACTGCCAACAATCTCGAAAGAAACAACCTCGTTCCTATTAAGTTGCTGTCCCAGGATAGCAAACAAATCTTGAGTGCTCTGCGGATCAACTTCTGAACACTTTGGAGGAATGAGTTCCAACGCTTGCAATGGTGCATTAGCGAAATAAGCGCGAATACTCCGAATGATATTGACGAGCGGTTGAATAATTAGCCGCCAACACCAATATATAATTACTGCCACTAGTACGCCATTAATAGCTATCTTGGCTGGGGTGTCGCCGAATATGGTGACAAATAGTGATGATAATATATCCATACGTCTCCAGGTTATTGTTTGCCTGACTCTATAATAACCGAGTTATCCACACCTGCAAATAATTTAAATGAGTTCAATGGAAAATAATCAGGGTACTGGGTCTCAGTAGTGTTAAATTGTTATGATTCTAATAGTTCACTATTTCTACGATACATCTCTATTTCAATCATTCTTAGAAATATTTCCGCCATATCAGGAAAGAACTCCTTTAAGAAGTCCACCCAATACATACCATCACTTACGGCGTCTTTTTCCATTTTTAGTAGAGGCTGTAAGAATTTATCTTGTTCTGGTTTCATGTTTTTACCGAAAAGCTCGGTGACGCTAGGTTTGAAGCCGTCTGATTCAAATAGTTTAATGCCGGCCGCCTCAATAATCCTGTGGAATCGTTTGTGGCCAATTTCGACCTCACCGTTTTCAATGTGTATGTAATCGCGTAGCGGTATATTGGCTTTTTTTGCTAATTCAGCTTGTGATAATTTTGATATTTGTCGGTATCGTCGTACGCGTCTTCCTATATATTGTTGACTTGTTTCACTCATTTTTTGACATCCTCCTTACTGAGACCATTCCCCTGACACTATGGTAACGGTGCAGCCTAGACAATAAAAGAGTAGGCCCTATATGATGAGACAATAAATACTGGTATCATTGTTTTATGAGTGATACTGAGTTCCTAGATAAAATTCCTGCCAATCTTTCGAGTATTCGAAAGCGTTTGCGTTATACGCAACGCGAAGTTGCCAAAATGGCCGGTATTGACCCGAATTACTACGCCAAAGTTGAGCGTGGTGATAGCGTGCCGTCACTAAAAACTTTGCGTAAAATCGCAAAAGCACTTGATGTGTCGATTACCGATATCGTCGGATATTAAGCTTTGGCTTGTTGCTTTTTGAATTCTTCCATTTCTTTATGGAGTAATTCTTCGTCTATACGTCCGAGTTCTCGGTACATAAGTTTCGTTCGAATAAGCATCTGTCGTGCATAGGTAGGATTGGCGTTTTCGGGATCGTTATTCTTTAAATCACGCACCATTGTCTCGATATCATCTTCAGTTGGTATATAGCCTGTCATATTCATATTATAGCACCCCTGTTAACTTTTGATTATGTATTAAGCGCCTCAGCCCCGCGCGGTCAACAAGCACGCAATTATTCGCATTTGCCAACCGCCGTGCAGTAGCGCTGTAGGTGCTATTCGTGATAACCATAGCTTGGTCGCAGCCGTATATATTTAGCCCAGTTACCGCCTGACGAACAGCATCGGCTTTGACTAGACCGGAGTAGCGTTTAACTTGAACACCCCAACGTATGCCATCTTTTTCAGCTATGATATCTATTCCTAAATCATATTTTTCTGTCAACGAGACTTTATAGAACCCATTCTTCCGTAAAAGTTCTGCAACATAATATTCAAACTCTAAGCCGTTCATATTATCAATATCTCGAAGCACTGAATAACGATGATGGGTTATAAATTTCCAGCATAGTCTCAAAAGCAATAGACAGCCTAATATACCTAGGGTTATGTAAGCTATGCCTATTAGTTGAGCCCGATGCGTCCATGCGGCAGCGCCTACAAGAATGATGATGACGAACGATAGATGGTCATTTTGAGACCGTGAATACCGTGACATATTACTGATCCTCGTCGATTATTAGCTCTTCGAACGCGGCATCGATCTGTTCCAACCCCGTAAGTACAGAGTTCCAGGTTTGGTTAACCTGGGTCACCAAAATAAAATACTCATCATGCTGATGGGTATTTTATTTTGACGCTCCGCGGTAATCTAACTCGGATGCACATTGCTTGCAACGTGCGAATCTTTATTGATATTGCTTATGTTATACTGAAAATATGAATCGTAGTAATTCTCATTTTGACTCTGATTCTGGTTTTACCATCGTCGAACTTCCTACTTCGCTAAAGCTTCGTAGGACAAGTCTCATGAAATCAGGCTTTACTATTGTAGAATTATTAGTCGTCATCGTTGTCATCGGTATCCTCGCTGCCATAACCCTAGTCTCCTATACTGGCGTAACCAGTCGAGCTAATATAGCTGTCATGCAATCAGACTTATCTAATTCTTCCAAGCGATTGAAGATCTATCAAGCTATCTATGGTTCTTATCCAACGATTGACTCAACTACCAAATGTCCAACTGCTCCAACAGTCGATAATACTCTCTGTCTTAA
>Ga0209429_10000621_pt1 | contig 23548 bp, 22 predicted proteins | sample BarGraNGADG00212_3_FD_184493 | JGI IMG/M metagenome (GOLD analysis project Ga0209429, IMG submission 184493) | Arctic peat soil microbial communities from Barrow, Alaska - Barrow Graham LP Ref core NGADG0004-212 (SPAdes) (version 2) | ecosystem: Environmental > Terrestrial > Soil > Wetlands >...
AATATTACTACCTTGGCATTCATAGCAAATCACGGGTGGCGTGAGGCGGGGCGGCACCCGTTTTACTACAAAATGGTAATCCATTTTTATAAAACAGGGGCGGACCGAGCGTCAGGACCCGCAAAACGCTAAGCGTTAAAATTATTTAGCGCCTGTTTTATATCATCATAATCAAATCCAAGTCGAGCCAAATATGCCATTAACTTCTTGTCGTCTGGGTAATGTGATCGTTTTTTGGCAATAATCTTTTGAATTTCATTATTATCATTACGCCCCGAGGCATCAAATTCCTGCTCTATAATCAAGCTACCAACACCTTTTACCCGCAACTCTGCCACTAATTTTCGATGGCTGACACCTTTTGTGACTGATCGATTTTCGACCCAAAAATGTGCAAATTTAATATCATCAATATAACCTTTTTCAGATAATCTATCAAAAACACGTGACGTGATTTCGGTTGAAATTCCAGATTTCAATTCACCAGTTTTATCACGTGTTGGCCTAGTTTTTCGATACAAGTAATCACGAACTTCACGGCCACTATGCGGACGTGTCAAACAATATTCCAAAGCTCTGGCATAAACTTTGCCGAACCGACTTTCTTGCTCGAGCGCTACTAATTGCGTTTCGTCAAATTCTAGACCGACTTTAATACCTAAATCAATTAATTGATAAGTATCCAAGCTAAACCGGTATTTTCCATCAACAGACACATTAACGCGATTTTGATCGCGGACTTGTGCAGAGATAGATGTAATTTTCATTAATTAATTCGGCTTATTTAAGTGACATCTTCAATAACTTTAGCGCGGACTTTTGCTTCAATTTCGTCCATAATCTTAGGATTGTCTTTTAGATACTCTTTGCTAGCTTCACGACCTTGACCAATTTTAGCATCGGCATAGTCAAACCAAGCACCAGATTTACCGACAATATTATGTAAAACAGCTAAATCTAAGACATCACCAGTCCGGCTGATACCTTCGCCGTACATGATATCAAATTCAGCTACCCTAAATGGAGGAGCAATTTTATTTTTAACAACCTTAACCTTAGTTCGGTTGCCAATAATATCTTCGCCAGCCTTAATTTGACCAGTTCGACGAACGTCAATTCGGATTGAAGCATAAAACTTCAAAGCATTACCACCGGTAGTTGTTTCTGGGTTACCAAACATAACACCAATCTTCATTCGAATCTGATTAATAAATATAACTGTCGTGCGACTTTTGTTTATAATTCCAGCTAGTTTACGCAATGCTTGACTCATCAAACGAGCCTGTAAGCCCATATGACTATCGCCCATATCACCATCAATTTCAGCTTGTGGCACAAGTGCTGCCACCGAATCAACTACTACCATATCAACCGCATTCGATCTAACTAGCGTCTCAACGATATCCAAAGCCTGCTCGCCATTATCAGGTTGCGAAACTAGTAAATTATCAGTGTCTACGCCAAGTTTACGAGCGTAAGCTGGATCAAGCGCATGCTCAGCATCGATAAACGCTGCCGTACCACCATGTTTCTGAATTTCAGCAATCGCATGTAACGCTAAAGTTGTTTTACCAGATGATTCTGGCCCGTAAATTTCAAGAATACGGCCCCTTGGATAACCACCGCCAAGCGCCAAATCAATTGATAGCGAACCACTACTGATTAATTCGACATCGACTGTTTTTGTATCACCAAGTCGACGAATTGCACCATCGCCAAATTGTTTATTAATTTGTTCCTGCGCTAAACCCAAGGCTTTTAATTTGCCCTCTATTGCCGTAGGTTTTTCACCCATCTCTGCCCGCTCTGCTTTTTTTGCTACCATATACTCCCTCTCTTTTATCTACCTTAATTATACGTTAATAACACACAATTTGCTATAACACTAACGATGAGAAAAATAAAATGAGCTTACTTATTTTATTAAGAATGTTACGGGTAATATCTCATGATATAATGTATCTAATGACAAAAAAATCACACGGATTTACAGTTATCGAACTAATTTTTATTATTGTAATAGCTGGCATTGCTAGTGTTCTGTTTTTTATCCAAAAAAATGATCTCCAAGTTATCGCCAACGATGATACCAAAAAGACCGCCATCAATGCTATGTATTACAGTCTAGAGGAAGTATATTACGCAAACTATAAGTACTACCCTCAGACAATTGATAGTAATAATCTAAAGTCAGTTGATCCAGCATTATTCACAGATCCAAACGGAGTTAAGCTTGGAACTGCCGGAAGCGATTATTCATATTCACCAACAAACTGTTCAAACGACCAATGCAAAAGTTACACACTCAAAGCAACGCTTGAAAAAGAAGCTGATTACATAAAAACAAGTCGTAATAATTAAATTAATCTTCGGAAACGGCTCGGCCATTCTTGAAGGCTTCAACTGCATTATTTAACGTAGCTACAGTTTCTTTTGGACTTGACACATAAACAAAACGATAGGTAGTTTCTTCGCCCTCAGTGCTGAGTCGAATTGAGCCATAATTAAATATTTGTTGAATTATTCCACTCTGAATATAACTAACGTCTTCTATATTTATCAAACTAACCGTTTGTTCACGTTTAGAAAAAAGACTAGTCTGAGTTTCTTGGACAACACTCTCGTTTGTCAAAAAAAATTTATTACTTGTATAGACATGATAATTTACATACATACCTACCAAAACTAGCCCGATAAATATAATTGCCGGAAACATAATTACAGAAGAATCTATTGAAACGCCCGATGATTGAAATGTACTCATAAATAAGTCTAAATTAAAAAGAAAAATAAACACAATTATAATCATTATTAAACCAAGCGCCATTGGCACGACTAAACCAATTAAATTGCGACTAATTGATTTTATAACATATTCACCTTCACTCAGGTTCAAACCAGGAAAAATCTTTTTTGACTGTCGGTTTTTAAGCTTAGTCGCATCACTAATGATTTGCCTAGCTGGTTCGCTTGGTCTCATTAAATGAACAGTCTGATTGTTTATTAAATCATCAGCTTGATTTACCGGCGGATGTGCATATAACGGCTGCCCGTTAACGTCATAGGCGACTGGTTTACTATAATCGATCGGCAATGGTGGTTTTTGTTTATCCATGATGATATTATACCAACTTTTGTTGGCTTTCACCTTTTTCTAAAATTTTACCTACGTGCTTATAAGCCTTGGCAGTTACTCTACGCCCCCTTGGTGTGCGTTCGATAAATCCAATTTGCAATAAATATGGTTCATAAAAATCCTCAATCGTCGTCGCTTCGTCACCCGTTAAAGCAGCAATCGTATTAAGCCCAACTGGATTACTGCCATAATTATCAATAATTCGGTTAAGCAAGTTTCGATCACCTGGATCAAGCCCCAACTCATCAATTTCAAGCAAATTAAGGGCGGCTCTGGTCGTTTTAGCATCGATTATTCCGTCACCATTAACATCAGCATAATCACGCACTCGTTTTAATAATCGATTAGCAATTCGCGGCGTCAAGCGCGCCCTTGTAGACAATAACTCAGCCGCCTCAGTATCAATTTTGCTATTTAATATATTTGAGGCTCGTTTAATAATTCGCGATATTTCACTGGGTGTATAAAATTCTAGACGATGAATAATTCCAAAACGATCACGTAGTGGCGCTGTCAAAGCACCAGTTCTGGTTGTTGCTCCAATCACCGTAAATTTCGGTAAATCCAACCTGACACTGCGTGCAGCTGGACCTTTCCCAATCATAATATCCAACTTGAAATCTTCCATTGCACTGTATAAAACTTCTTCAACCGCTCGCCCCAAACGATGTATCTCATCAATAAATAATATATCGCCATCAGATAGATTTGTTAAAATACTAGCTAAATCACCAGCTCTTTCAATTGCCGAACCAGCCGTAATCCTAATATTCGTACCCATCTCATTAGCAATAACTGTTGCCATTGTGGTTTTACCTAAGCCTGGCGGACCATAAAGCAAAACATGATCAATCGGTTCGCCACGCTTTTTAGCAGCGTTAATTGCTAATTTTAAATTGTTTTTCAATCGGTCTTGACCAATATACTCATCAAAACTCTGTGGTCGTAGACTAACCTCAATTTGCTTTTCCTCAAGATTATCGTGAGTGCCAGGATCAACAATTCGTTCAATTGCCATTTATTTATTTCCTCTTAACGCCTGCGTTACGCGAGTTGCGGTTGATAGTTCAGTCGAAATGCCTTCAAGAGCTTTGGTCGCATCACTTAAATTGTAACCAAGCGCCATTAGAGCCTCTAAAGCTTCATCGTTGCCAGGAACAATACCACTTAGACCAACTCCATTTACATCGCTTAAAATGACGTGTCCGACTTTATCAGACAAATCAATCACGACTCGTTCGGCAGTTTTTTTACCAACACCACTTGCCTTGGTAATAAACAACGCGTCGCTACTAGCTATGGCATTACGAACCGTTTCGGTTTCTCCCAACGATAAAATAGCCAAAGCCGCCTTTGGACCAATTCCCTGTACAGTAATTAATAATTCAAATAATTTTTTAGCAATTAAACTTGAAAAACCAAACAAATCCTGGTTCTGTTCACGAATATGATGATACGTATAAAATTTAATTTTTGACTCAAGTAAAGTCGAATCAAAATCACCAGCCGCCACTTGCACCTCATAGCCAACACCATTAACATCGACTATTACCGACGATCCAAACTTTTCTACGACAATCCCAGAAACATGCGCAATCATATATAGGTTTTATTATACTCGAGTCATTAGATAATGGGTAATTGCTGCTGCCAAAGCATCGGCACAATCATCAGGTTTCGGCACCTCCTTCAGACCCAATTGAATTCGGACCATTTCTTGAACTTGTTTTTTATCAGCCTTGCCATAGCCAGTAACCGTTTGTTTAATCTGAAGTGGCGTATATTCGGCAATTGGTAGACCACCTTTTCGACCAGCCAACATCGCAACTCCCCTGGCATGCGAGACACTCATCGCCGTTGTTACATTTTGAGCAAAAAAGAGTTTTTCGATCGACATAGAATCAGGCTTAGTTTCGGCAATAATTGCGGTTAAACTATCAAAAATATCCTCTAGCCTAACATCTAGTGGCGTATGAGCTGGAGTCGTCACAACGCCAGCATCAATCAACTTAATTTTATCGCCAATAACATCGATAACACCAAAACCCAAAATACCAGTGCCTGGATCAATCCCAATAATTCTCATATCTTTAGTATACCTGATATTCAGAACTCTAGTCTCAAATGTGGCGTAATAGCACGTTACATCTTGCGGGTCCTGTCGTCCGGTCCACCCCTAGTTTATAAAAATGGATTACCATTTTGTAGTAAACTGGGGTTGCCCCGCCGAACGCCACCCGTGATTATCTTTGAAGGCTAAGATGTATATACTTTCACAGTTACAGTGAATACGGCCAATATCCTACCTTATTTTGGAGGGATGTGGCCGGTAGGCCAGCCGAGCGCCACGTGCTGATGCTTCGCATCACACGTAGAGTGGCCCGGATAAAATAAGGTGGGATGTTGGGCGGTAGGAAAAGAAAAACTCGAGTATACATAACTTTTATTTTTTCCGACGTAATAATCTAATTTTTTGAATTAATCGGCCTATTTCTTGCCGCCATTCCCAAATACCATAAACAATTGCGACAAAGCCAACCCCTGCCAGCGACCACCAAAGCACATAATTATTTGAAGCTTCATTAGTTTTTTCTGGAGCATAATCAGCCTGTGGCATAGCACTAACTATATTTCGACAACGGTTCGTATCAGGATTGCGTTCTTGACCAACATCACAAGGTTTAAGCTCACTAGCGCCAAGCACAGCCGCAACAATCGACCGGCAGCGATTAGTTTCAGGGTTGCGTTCTTCGCCTTCACTGCAAGCCACTAAAGGCGCGACATCCGATATGATGCTACGACAGCGATTAGTCTCCTCACTTCGATATTGGCCATCCTTACACGGCGTTAAAACTGACTCCGACACAGGTATTAACCTACAACGATTAGTTTCGGGACTGCGATATTGATTTGCCGCACAAGGTTTTAATTCACTAGCCACAACAATTGGCACTATCCCATCAACTAATTCAACGTCTGCCACAATGGCAGGCGGATCGGGGATAATTAAAGACGGTAAATTTTCACCACTAGCTGTCGGCCGATTAGTATATTGCCATAGTTCATCAATTAAAGCCCAAGTCATATCCTCTTTCGGATCATTATAAGCTAGAGTTTCGTCAATTAAATTACCGTCAATCGATTTTAACCTAACGCTACTGGTTGTATTTAAAAGTGTAAAATTAATTTCATCATTATAGAATGCTAAATATTGCCCCGCATCAATATGTAGCCCAATCGGAAAACTATAAAATTTTACATCGTCCGTACCAACATAAAAAATATAATTTGCCAAATCAACATCACTAATATTTGGATTATATATCTCGATAAATTCTTTGCCAGTATCGATGCCTCCAATGTTAGGTAATAATTCTGTAATTTTAAGTGGTAATAAATCGAGCAAACAATCATTATCATCACCACGTACATAACCATCTGGTATTATCGTCTGAATGTACAATAAATTACTACAAAAATCAGTTGGTGGCGTAATGCAATCACCCTTAATATCAATTTCGCGATCATCAGGTATATCTATTTGTATGTCAATTATATTCGGACAAATGTCATGTAATTCATAAACTGAATCGTACTCATGAAGAAGTTTTGGCTCTATTATTTCAAAATCATCGCTATTTACATTACTATCTTGAAGAATATTAATGTCAATAATCTTACGGCTTAAAACTTTTCCATCTGGCGAAGGCTCGACTAAATTATTTTCTGGCGTTGATGTTCCCCAACCAACCTTATCGATCTCGATTTTATCTTTATCTAATAACCGAACATAGCCAGCCGAGTCAGATAAAGTAGATGAGAATTCTATATCGCCAATTATCGGCGGTTCATATAATAAAATTCCAGCCGTCGTAGCCAGAGCAAAAGAATGACTTGGCAAAAATATATGGATACTATCATCCTCTGGAGTAAAACAGGCCATTTCTCTAGGTGATAAACTACTACTTAAATAAGATAAACACCAATCGGTTATTTCCACATCAACTAAACTATTATTGTAAATTTCAACAAATTCATTCTTTGCAGAAGTTGCATCACCAAGTTTAATTTGGCTTATCATAATATTTTGGCTAACGGCTTGAGCGGTCTGGGCGAAAAATATCATAATAAATAAACTAGAAAAAATTATAAAAACATAGCGCTTAAGCATATTTAGATAATATGCTAATTTTAAGCTAATTACAAGTTTTATTTATTATTCTGGCAAATCAGCTGTAATTTCGGCATTATTATGAATGCTAACAACATCTTCTAAATCGTCCAACGCGTCGAGCAGTTTAACTACTTTTTGGGCCGTTTCAACATCACTAATTTCAACTGGTGCATTTGGAACGTATTGTAATTCGGCGCCAACAACCGCCAAACCAGCCTCAATTATCGCCTTCCGGACTTTAGCCAGCTCTTTTTGATCGGTATAAACAATCAATTCACCATCTTCCTCAATTGCATCTTCAGCACCAGCATCTAACACAGCCAGTAGCGCATCTTCGCCAGTAACGGCGACTCGAATAACGCCTTTTCTAGCAAATTGGAATACGACACTGCCGGCATCAGCAATTCTGCCACCATTTTTGGATAAAGTATTTTTAAGCTCTGGAAATGTGCGATTTTTATTATCAGTTGCCGTTTCAATTAGAATACCAACACCACCTGGTCCCATGGCTTCATAGGTCGTCTGCTCCAGCACAGCAGCATTTTTATCAGTTACACGATCAATCGCTCGCTGGATATTTGCAGCTGGCATATTAGCTTGTTTAGCAGTCTCAATAGCCATATAAAGCGTCGAATTCATCGTCGGGTCAACACCACTTCTGGCGGCAATCGCAATCTGATTACCGATTCTAGTAAAAATTGCGCCACGCTTGGCGTCTTTCAATCCTTTTTCGCGTTTGATAGTTGACCATTTGCTATGTCCAGACATGTATTAGCCTCTTTTATATAAACTATTTACATATTATAACAGATATAAATCTACTCTACTAGATTACTGTCGCGTAGATTAAACTTAGTCACGCGCCACATATAAATACAAACAATAATTGCTACAAGATAGTAAATACCGACAATCCATAATTTCATATCGATTTTACTAACCGCCCATGGCAAACTAGCCAAATATTCAGCCACATTAACCATATAGCGTAAAAGCCAGGTAGCTGGCAATCCAATAACCGTAGCGACAGTCGGCAAAACCAGACCGCCAATTCCAGCCACAAAAGTCAGTAACATCGCCAACGGTACTAACGGCAAAATTAATAAATTAGATACAATTGCAACATTTGATAGCTGACCAAACGCCAAAATAATTATCGGTGCCGTTGCTAATTGCGCTGAAACTGTTTCGCCCAAAATCTGACCAATCATGCCAGGTTTTTTATCACCAAATAAAAATCGTTGTGCCAAAGGAGCAATAATCATGACTCCAGCAAAAGCCGCAAACGATAATTGCCAACCTAAATCATTCCAGGCGTAACTTGGATTTATTAAAACCGTCACGGCCATGGCGAATAACAGCAAAATAATTGGATGAAATTTACGACCGTAATACCAAGCCGCCAAACTCAAAACAGACACTAACCCGGCTCGAGCCATACTCGGGCTAACACCGGTAATTGCCATAAACGACACAATCATCAAAATCGCCGACAGCGCCGATAAATATTTTGAAGCCTTAACGAATAGCCGCCTTGCTAACCTAACTAATATGGTTAAATTATAGCCGCTAGCCACCACGATGTGCGTCAGACCAGCCATCTGCAAAGCTAGTGCCAAATCAGCCGGCAAAGCTCGCCTTTGACCAACCAAATAGCCCAAACCCAGACTTGATTCTGGTTCCGGTAGCGCCAGCTTAATGCCACCAGCAAACCAATCTCTAAAAACTCTTGCAATATCGCCCGGCTGTGGACTAATTATTTTTTCAACATTGGCACGGTAAATTACTCCAGCAAAATTGCCAAAACCCTCTTTTAATAATCCCTTAATTATTAATTTGTCGCCCCGTTTAATATCAGCACTGGCTGTCGATACCCACAAAACGCCTGCCATCGGTTTTTTATTAATTATTATCTTGTCTAATCGAATAACTATCTGATCGGCCGTACCGGTATCGGCATCATCTTTAACTGTGCCTTCAATAGAAATAGTTAAACCATATAGTGACTTATATTGTGATAAGTCATTTTGTAATATCGAACCACGCCATAAGCCAATAAATAATCCACCAATAATTATAAGTGGAATTAAATAAATATATCTTCGCCACAACGCAATTACAATGAAAATGGTAGCAATAACTAAACAAAAAATTGTAGAAAAAAACTGGCATCTAAGATATTGAGCTACAAATATACCGACAAATATTGCACCACAAAAAAATGCAATTAACCACGATGTGTGAATTTTTCTTTTAAGTACCCACCAAGACATATTAGTAGTATAGCAAATTGCTTAATATTAACTTAAATATATAGGGATGAATAAGTGGGATCAGTGAGACTTGAACACGATAAAATTCATTCTTAATTTTTCTCGACCCCGCCTCAGTCCCTGCCAAATTAAAATACCCACCCGATGGGTGAGTAATTTAATTTGGTGGGATCAGTGAGACTTGAACTCACGACATCTTGCTTAAAAGGCAAGCGCTCTAACCAACTGAGCTATGATCCCGCATCTAGAAAATGTACCATTTTTAGGTGTAATCTGTCAATGTTCAGGTTTTTTTATTAGATTGTTGAACTGGTTTAGTTAGAAACAGATCAACCACCGCAAGGATTAAACCTGAACTAATTATCACTGTTTTGTTATTGACTAGCCATTGAAAAATATTTGCACCACTTCCACTTAAATCCAAGGCATGCCCAAGTGGTTCAATCAAAAATGCAAATGCTAGTAAAGTGAATAAACCTGCTCCAACCACTCGACCAATCAATGTTTTATAAGTATAACCATGAAATAAAAGAACACCAGCAGGTAATAATATAATTACCATTATAACAACCGCCTCACTAATCACTCCAGACGGAATTCCCAAAGCACTAACAATTAAGCCGGCATCAAATGCCCAAATACCACTAAGTAGCGACCCAGCCGCTAAAGCCAAACCAAGCAGGCCAAATCGACGCCTAGCCATAAAAGCCGAAACAAAAAGCAACACAGCAATCAACGCACATGTCAAAATAATTTTCATGTTATTTTATCCCAATCATATTTTCACTATTAAAAATGGCAATACTAGCGTCATTAATGGCTTTACTATCAATCGTACCAGCTGGTAACTCCACAACGTACATAGCTGAATATTTTGGTGTAAAAACTTCTGACGTTGATTCATTAGGCAAAACATTAGTAACGGCATAGACGACTTTTTTATTACTATCAAGCCAAACAATATCAATTGGGACTTTCATATCCTTCATCCAAATTTTCCATTTATCTTCAGCCGGAAAAACCATCAACAAAGCTTGGTTAGAATCTAATTTTGTAACTCCACCCAGCCCCTTTGTCCTGTCGCTATCACTAGTTGCAACTCTAGCATTAAAAATACCATCGCCAATCCTTAAATCAATCGTAGATTGAGCCATCATCGGTAATATAGACATAAAAAAACTGACAACTATAACAACCAGCGCTCCGCCAATAATCGGAACAATGCCAATGTTTCTACGCGAGCCCATAAATAAAAAACTTATTTAGTAGCATGAGCATATTATAACAGTTCAGTGATTTATGCGCCGACTTTATCTTTTTTATTGCGACGCTTTGCGTTTTGCTCAACGTATTCAATAATCGCACCAGCAACATTCCGGCCGGTTACTTTTTCAATACCAAAGCCAGGACTTGCATTTACCTCTAGAATCAGTGGACCGCGATCACTACGCATAAGGTCAACACCGGCAACGTTTAATCCCATCGCCCTAGCCGCCTTAACGGCAATTTTTTTCTCTTCATCTGTCAACTTTATCTTTGTACCCGCCCCGCCTTTATGCAGATTAGATCGAAAATCATCATCAAGACTTTGTCTTTTCATACTAGCAACCACTCGACTACCAACCACAAAGGCGCGAATGTCCGTTCCAGCTGATTCTTTAATAAACTCTTGCAATAAAATATTAGTGCCATCATCATTCGTAAGATAAAACGCCTGAAGAACAGATTTTGCAGCTTTTTTTGTTTCGGCTAATACCACACCGTTACCATGAGTGCCTCTAGCTAATTTGATAATTATCGGAGTCCCGCCTATTCGTTCAAGAAGGCTATCAATATCAGTAGTATTGCGAGATACAACAGTCTTAGGAATACCAATACCATATTTTGCCAGCAGTTGCATACTACGCAATTTATCGCGCGCACGACTTATCGCAATCGAGCTAGAAACCGTATAGACACCCTGCATTTCTAGCTGACGGACAATGGCCGTACCATATCTTGTCATATTTGAAGCTATACGAGGGATAATTGCATCAAAACCATCCAGATCCTCTCCCTTATAACTGACGGTCGGATGATTTTGCTCAATAGAAGCGTAACAGTTCTTATATTTTACAACGCGCACATGATGACCACGTTTGATGGCCTCTTCTTTAAGACGACGAGTAGAATAATTACCTGGACCGTTTGATAATATAGCTATTTTCATAATTTTTTCCTCTCATTTTTTTTATTTCGCTTCTCAACAAATTGCTTAGCGGTATCTACAGAATAACGACCAGTTAAAAAATTACGACCTAAAAGTATCGGGTATAGCATATTTTGTCGATCGGCAAGAGCAAACAAAATATTATATGTATTGTCACCCATCTCAAATTTTAGCATAACTGAATATCTTTCCTGCTCATTCGTCGTATTCCTAACGTTAATATTTTTAAAATCTGTTGTAGTAAACTCTTCACCAGTATATAGTGGGTGGCCTTTATGAAAAAGCTTGAAATGTAATACATCATTTATTACCTCCACATCCGACGCGGCAATCGAAGATTGCGTCGCACCAGAATCAACTCTTGCAATCGCCCGCCTAACACCACAATCTGGCAATTTTACACGAGCTAAACGACCAATGGAGGGAAGCTTCAGCCTTGTAGTTTTTGCAGTAATTGTGTCAGCGCCCCGTACAAAATCCCTCTGAGACATAATATAGAGAACGTTACGGTGTTCAGATATACGCAAACAATCGCCAGTTCGCGAATTATTTGAAGAATTATAAGTATCAACTAAGAAGTTTCCAGCCCAAGAAATTGACTTTTTTAACTCCTGTTCTATGAGCTTTCGAATCTGTGAATCATAGCCACAAATCTGGCAACAAACTAAAAACTCTGACTTGTTATCAAGCGAAACATCATAATAATTATTTTGAATTAAACGTTCAACTTTTTTACAAAAAACCTTATATTGCACCGGCTTAACGCGTCTTGCGTAGAACCGAGATTGACCAAGAATTGCGTGAGTTAACAGATAAATTTGTAACTTAACACTTATGGCTTTATCGATTTTGCCGTCTTTTATTAATTTTTTGTATCCAGGCAATAAACTAGTTATCTCTGTTGGCGACAGCAGCACTGCACTCGATAAGCTAATCTTGTCCTTAAAATAATTTTTTAATAAATAAAAATAATTTATAGCATGAGTGGAGAGTAATCGAATTGCGTCCTTATCTTCAATGAGGTCGTTAAATAGATCAATGAAATCTTTATCAGATATATATTTTCTAACATATGGTCTAATGTCAAAATCGTAAATACTATCACAAAAAACTGTTTTAAAAAGCAAAGAATTATATAATGGCAAATTTTCAAATTTACTATAAGCATCTTTACGGTAAGCCTTTTTTTGGTTAACACTACGTACTTCTTTTGGCTCTTTTTCGATCATTCTTGCGATTCGCTGCTCGACTTCTTCTGGCGTATTGCCAATATAACTCTGTTTAAAACTATCCAATTTTTCCCTAGCCCAATTATCACCCGTCCATAGCCAAAGTCTAGAAGCAAAGTGAAAAGCCTCCGACGGAATTTGATCAATACGACTCTTGTAGTAAGCCTCGACCGCGGTGCTAATACCAACTTTTCGAATCGATTTACGCTCAACAATCCAATCAATAATCGCCTCAGCAACTGGAACGCCAGTAATAGACTGAAAGCCGTAATCGCCTAGCCATTGCGGGGCCGTATTAATCTCTAAGATATGATATTCGCCAGTTTGTGAATTTCTAATAATATCTACGCCACAAAAAACCGAATGGAATAAGGAAGCAACTTTTGTAGAAATTTTACGCAACGTCGCAAGCGTTTCGGTATCAAGCTCAATACTACCATAAGCACCTTGAGATATATTATTTATAAATTGGCCTTCTTGACCATGACGGGACAAGATACCAATTGGCGAACCGCCAATAATAATAATTCGCCAATCACCATTGTTTGGAATAAAACTTTGAAATACATAGTTTTTTAAATGTTTCACAGTATTAATATCCACAGCCTCTTTTAGCAATTCAATGCCCTCACCGCGGGAACCAGCATTTGGTTTTGCAATAATTGGCAAAGTTAATAAACCATCTTCGATGGCCTTATTAAAAGATTTTTTAGTATTAAATCTAAAAGTCGGAATACTCCATTTTGAAGTTGTTGATTCTTGGCCGATGACTTGCTGTTGGTAATATTTATAGTACACAGCAGGAAACCTAAAGACGGTATCACTAACGACAATCTTATCCTTAAGCGCAGCCTCAAGAGATGGTCGTTCAGATTTAATATCAAGCTTTGACCTGCGCCAGATTATTACATCACCCAATTTAGAATTAACTTTCTTTGTTGACAAGTCTGATGGCAAAATAGTGATAATAGAGGTTTTTATACCTCTTTTTTCAGCAGCCTCTTTCAACTCGCGTTGATGAGAGCCGTTTTTTTCAGCAATAATCGTCAATTTCATTTTTTATTACCTTTCAATTTTGGCCTATTTTATCGCAGTTGTCTTTTATTTTTGACTAACTCCAAGACAAGTGAAATAATTACGAATTTATTTGTATATTATAGCACTTTATAACCGCTCTTGTCAATATAAACCAAGATGAAAGTCCCTAGTATCACTATTTTTGCTTAGCCAACTTAGACATGACATTAGCTAGCAGTTGGCTCTGCATTATATAATCTTGCTTGTTGTATTTTTCAGCCACCATTACTGGATTATTAATATTAACCTCTCGCATGAATATTCTTTCATCAAGCCCATCGCCAGCATCACCTTGAAATAAATCTATTGCAAAATAACCCCCCGGAACATTAGCTTTAGCCAACAATCTATCCGAAACAACATCAGCTATGTGCCAAGCTTGAGACGGGACACTATCTTGATCAATACTCGCCCAATGGTCTTCGCCGTCAACACTCCAGATTCGAGCAGTGGCATAATATCGTTGAATGTTTGGAATAGTTCTAGCTCTATCAACATAACAATAAATTCGAAGCTCGGTATCTTTAGCGCTCGCTAAAGTCTGGTCGTTTTCCGCATCAACCCCGCGAAGTTCAGCCCAAGATAGGCCGGGAATAAATTCTTGGACCAAAATAGCTTTATCTTTAGCATTTTCATTTAACAAATCATCGCGGACTCCAGCAATATTATTGAACACCTCACTACGATCACAAAATCTAATGCCCTTTGACCCACCAGCTGATTTATTTGGCTTTACCACCAATCGACTGCCCTGCAGTAAATCAATCGAAGACTTATCAATAGCTTGGCCGTAATCAAATTTGATAGTTTTTGGTAAAAAATCAGGAGCTAGTTTATATTGCTCCCATTTGTCGTCAAGAGCGCGCAAACTTGGTCCATTAAACACTGGTATTCTAGCTTCTAGGCTAGCCGGCAATAACACTTTTGTTCTAGCAACCTCTATACCACCACTGCCCAATTGATATTCTTGCCTACTGCCAATTTCCATCTTATCATCACCGTAAGTATGGTAAGCAAAAATGGTACCGTTTTCACTATTTCTATAAGCATCTTCTTGGCCAAAAGTAATAACTGTTCCAACACCCAAACGACCAAGCTCTTTTCGAAGTCGACTGTTCCCAAAAGCATTTATCTTTTCTTTATCTCTATAAATAGTATCGACGGGAGAGCCGTTAACAAGATCTTTTTGTTTGTCTTTATCTAGTCCGGTCGTACCTATAAGATGAACGGCGGCAAGACTATCATAATCGTCATAACTCATAATAAAATCTACAGACAGACATTAAAATTGTTCCAAAATTTCACGTTGCTTACGCGATAAACGAGTTGGAGTATCAACAATCACGCTGACAATATGTGGGCCACGACGATCACTTTGCATATGAGGCACACCATGATTAGATAACTTAAAGTCAGTACCCGATTGAGTCCCGGCTGGTACTTTCATGCGAACTTTTCCATCAACAGTTTCAACATTAATTTCGGTACCAAGGGCCGCGTTAATCATATCAATATGCTGTTCTGACAAAATAATATCGCCTTCGCGCGTAAAGCTTTTATGAGCTTTAACCTGAATATGAACATACAAATCGCCTTTTTGGCCATTACCGATTGCTTCACCATATTCTTTCAGGCGAATCGTAGCACCATCATCGATACCAGCAGGAACTTTGAGGTTAATTGCTTTATTGCGACGTTCAATACCCTTACCACGACAAACACTACAAACTCTTTCAGGAATTTTGCCACGACCACCACAAGTTTCACAGGTAACCGTTTGTTGAATCGGTCCAAAAATCGTATTCATAACACGATTAGTTTGACCAGCACCTTTACAGGTCGGACATATTTTCATCTCGTAACCAGGTTCGACAGTTGTGCCGTGACAATGTGAACATTTGTCATTCATCTCAATCTCAATTTTTTCTTCAACTCCAAAAATGGCTTCTTCAAATGAAAGTTGCAAAGTTACCTCAACATCTCGGCCACGCTTTGGCCCCTGGTTATTTGATGCTCCGCCACCAAAGAATTGGCTAAATATGTCACCAAAACCGCCGCTTTCACCAAAGTCAAAGTGAACATTTTGCCCACCAAAACCGCCGCCAAAAGGATTACCACCAGCTCCAGCACCAGAATTACCACTGACACCAGCGTGACCGAATTGATCGTAGCGTTGACGTTTTTGGCTATCTTTTAAAACTTCATAGGCTTCGCCAATTTCTTTGAACTTAGTTTCATCACCGCCATCTTTATCAGGGTGAAATTTAACAGCAGCTTTTCGATAAGCTTTTTTTATTTCATCATCAGAGGCATTTTTACTAACACCTAACACTTCATAGTAATCACGTTTTGTCATTTCACTAATAATTGTAATAAATTAGCACTCTTATTACAAGAGTGCTAATAATATTTATCTACTTTTTTATTCTATTAAGCAACTTTATTACCAGATAACATTCTCGAAATCCAAAGTGCGACAACGGCACCGAATAGTGCAACTAACAGACTATAAAGATTAAATCCGGTAATCCCGTCAACTCCAAGTAGGTTCATTATAAAACCACCTAAGAATGCACCGATAATACCGATAACAATATTACCTATAAAGCCTTGCCTTGCATTTGTCCCAGCGATCATTGAAGCAATCCATCCGGCTAATCCACCGAGAACTATCCAACCTATGATTCCCATAAAACGCACCTCCTTTGGTTATTACACCTCTATTATAGCATTTTAGGGAATATAGGTTTTGTGGAGTTATTATTCCTTTTTATCGTCGACAACTTCACCTTCGACAGGTTCGCCTTCTTTTTTAGTTTCACCTTCAGAGGCAGGCGCTTCCTCTTTAGATTTAGCTTCATACATCTTGGCACCAATTGGCATAATAGCGTCATTTAAAGCCTTGGCAGCAGCCATAACTTCATCTTTATCATCGCTATCTTTATGCTTTTTAGCCTCCATGACAGCGTCAGTAATGACTTTTTTGTCTTCATCACTAATTTTGTCTTTGAATTCGTCTGGCATTTTTTCAGCTTGATAAATTGCACTTTCTAGACCGTTTCTAGTGTCAATTGCTTCACGTTTTTTCTTATCTTCTTCGGCGTGAATTTCAGCCTCTTTTTGCGCCTTAGCAACATCTTCTTTGCTGAGGTTACCACTATTAGAAATAGTAATACTTTGCTCTTTGCCAGTTCCCTTATCTTTAGCGGTAACATTTAAAATACCATTGGCATCAATGTTAAATGTAACTTCAATCTGTGGAATACCGCGAGGTGCTGGTGCAATTCCATCGAGGCTAAAGCGACCAAGCGATTTATTGTCAACCGCCATTTCGCGTTCACCTTGGGTTACATGAATTTCAACTTGCGATTGACCATCAGCTGCCGTGCTAAATGTCTCTGATTTTGACGTTGGTACAGTCGTATTGTGATTAATTAACTTTGTTGCAACACCACCCATCGTTTCAATACCGAGTGAAAGTGGAGTAACGTCTAGAAGCAGAACATCCTTAACATCACCAGCTAACACACCACCTTGAATTGCAGCACCCATAGCCACGACTTCATCAGGGTTAACACCCTTAAGTGGTTCTTTACCGAATATTGTCTTAACCTTTTCAACGACAATTGGCATTCGGGTCATACCACCGACCAAAACAACTTCATCAATATCTGTATACTTCAGACCAGCATCTTTCATAGCCTTTTCAACTGGAGCGCCTAGGCGATCAATTAAATCAGCCACAATTTCCTCTAATTTTGAACGAGTTAATTTGTATTCAAAATGTTTTGGACCATCGGCATCAGCCGTCAAGAACGGTAAGTTGATTTCGGTTTCATTAGTAGTTGACAACTCTTTTTTAGCTTTTTCAGCTTCGTCCTTCAGACGTTGCATAGCGGCTTTGTCACCCTTAAGATCAATACCTTGCTCTTTTTTGAAGACATCAAGGAAATGGTTGACAATTCTATTGTCAAAATCTTCACCACCAAGGTGTGTATCGCCGTTGGTTGATTTAACTTCGAAAACACCATCACCAAGTTCAAGTACAGAAACATCGAATGTACCACCACCAAGGTCGAATACAACGATTTTTTCTTCTTTTTTGCTGTCTAAGCCATAAGCTAAAGCGGCAGCAGTTGGCTCATTAATAATACGCTTCACTTCAAGGCCGGCAATTTTACCAGCGTCTTTAGTGGCTTGGCGCTGAGAATCGTCAAAATATGCCGGAACAGTGATAACGGCTTCGGTGACTTTTTCGCCCAAAAAAGATTCAGCATCAGCTTTGAGTTTTGAGAGAATCATAGCCGAGACTTCCTCTGGGGAATAGTCTTTATCATTCATTTTAACAACTACGCCATCACCTTTTTTCAAAATTTCGTATGGCATAATATCCAAGTCTTTTTGGACTTCTTTATCACCAAATTTACGGCCAATCAAACGTTTAACACCATAAATAGTGTTTTTAGCGTTGGTTACGCGTTGACGTTGGGCAACTTGTCCAACTAGACGCTCACCGTTTTTATTGATAGCCACAACACTAGGTGTTGTGCGATTGCCTTCGGCGTTTGCGATAACTTCAGCTTTGCCAGCAACCATATAAGATACAGCACTGTTAGTCGTACCAAGGTCAATTCCAATTATTTTACCCATATAATTTATTCTCCTATTTAAAATATTCTGTTAATCATTTTAGCACTCTACATGTTAGATTGCCAATATCTCAAGTATAAATTAATTAGCACTCACATGTCAAGAGTGCTAATCAAAAATTCTGTCGGAAAAAACTTATCTTAAATATTGTTCGGCACGACGGGCGATTTCGGCAGCTTCGTCAGTTAGAATTACCCAAACTGGTTTGCTGGCTTCGATTGCAATATTAACAGCTTCGATTGGCTCGAATGTCTGATCATTATTATCTTTATGATAAATAAAACCAAGATATTCTAAATTATCTAAAATTCTACCTCTAATAATAGGCGAACGTTCGCCAATCGTGCCAGTAAAGACAATACTATCAACACCGCCCATGCTGGCAGCCATTTGGCCAATTGCTAATTGAATACGATAAACAAATAGACCAAGCGCTAATCTTGCCCTATCATCGCCCTGTTTTTCACTAGCTAATAATTGACGAATATCATTTGACGTACCACTAACGCCGATTAAACCACTCTTTTTGTTTAAATACTGTTCTAATTCTTCATCAGTCATATTTAGAGAGTGTTTAATCGCAAGCGCTGCCGAAATATCCATATTGCCGCTACGCGTGGCCATCATTAGGCCCTCAAGCGGTGTAAACCCCATAGTCGTGTCAAAACTCTTACCTTCATTAACAGCCGTTAGACTACTGCCGCTACCGAGGTGACAGATAATCATTTTAGATGATAGCTTGTTTTGTTCAGTCAAACAGCGCACAACTGATCCAACCGAAATGCCATGAAAACCATAGCGTTTAATTTCATATTTATCCGCAAGCTCGGTATCAACACCGTAGTACCAAGCACATTCACGCTTAGTAGCATGAAAAGCTGAGTCAGAAATAATAACAATCGGAACGGCTGGAAAATGGGCTTTAACTTGTTTTGTTTCGGCAAGAACAGTCGAGACATGCAATGGAGCTTTACGCTGGATAGCTTCCATAGCTCGTTCCATATCATCAGTCAACAATTCATCTTTGGTAAAACGCATAGTTGGCGCTACTAAGCGAATACCGATTGCAGTTAAATTATCTTTGTCACTAATAATCTCGTATTGATGCAATAATGGCAGAACATAGCCCGACACTGCACTTAAATCAGTGTCATCATAAGCGGCTGGATATTTTTGACCATTATATCCAACTTTACCGGTAACTTTACCGTCTTCAAACTCAAAGTTAATCACAGCTCTCTTTTTACCGTCAGCAAATAATGCATATTTTCGGCTCGAACTGCCTGGATTTACAACGAGTATTAACGATTCTGATGTCATGTTTGTCTCCGGTAAACTAATACCCTCTTATTTTTAATACCTCTAATAATATCACGTGGCTACTGACGCGTCACTTTTACCATAGCGTGACGAATTGGCGAACCGTTTAAAGTATAGCCAGCTTGCAACTGTTCGGCAACAATTTCATTTTCACCCTTAGCTTCTTCGTCAAATTGGATTGCATCATGAACCTCAGGATTAAAAATCGTTCCAGGTGCAGCTTCAATTCGTTTTAGGTTAAGACTATCTAATGATTTCTCAAGATTTTTAACTAATCCAGCCACGCCTTGAACCCAAGTATTATCAGCTAATTCGGCTGGAATATAGGTAATTGCTCGTTCGATATTATCAATCACTGGTAGCAATCGCAAAATAGCACTCGCCTGACCCGATTCATGAGCCATTGATCGTTCGGCGTCGGTTCGTTTGCGATAGTTTTCAAAATCGGCCCGCGTTCGTTGTAAATCGTCGGTTAATCCGGTAATCTTTTGCTCAAACTCTAAATCTTTTTTTGATTTTTTAATTTTGTCCGTCATAATATTTTCCTTTTTTATAAAACTTCTTCTAACATTGCACCGGCATGTCTAACTAAACGCATAACTTTGGCATAACTTTGACGAGTTGAGCCAAGCACACCAATATAACTTCGATCACTGTAGGGCGAACGGAAACGGCTAATAATCAAACTTACACCGCTGGTTTTACCGATTGGATTCTCGGCACCGATATAGACATTAAGTGGTTCATTTGGTGCCGCCTCTCTTAGCCAAGGTTCGAGATTATCAAGTAATCTAGCGACAGCTTGGACGTGATCGGTCTCCGCAAATTCGGGTTGAGAAAACAGATTACATATACCACCCATATAAAGTTCGTCACCAATAGTTGCTAAACCTAAATTATGGGTCAATTCAACCAGACTATCAACCGCACTGCGGATTGCCCTGTCGGCATGATTTTCGTGATTGCTGACCCTAGCTTCAATCGCTCTCGCACTGCGATCGAGGGCTGGTAATTCTTTGCCGTCATAGGCGTCATTTAGCATATTCACATAAAAACGATAGCCAGCGTCGGTTGGAATACGACCAGCACTAGTGTGAGGTTGGGTAATATAGCCCATTTCTTCTAGGCGTACCATTTCACTACGAATCGTCGCACTTGAAACTTTAAATAATTTAGCCAACATAACACTACCGATTGGTTCGGCAATTTCGGCATGCTGTTCGATAATCGCTGCTAATATTTGAATCTGACGTTCCTTCATGCCGTTATTATATCGTGCATTAGCACTCGATGTCAACGAGTGCTAAACTTGATGTTGTTCAATCGCTTCGTTATAATTATGCAATGTATAGTTTTATGGAAAAATTGGATAAAATTAATGAATGGCTCGGATCAGGTTCTATTAATATCTTCGGACGTCCGTTTTCTGGTAAAGATAATCAGGGAGCCAGGTTGGCTAAACTGCTAAATGGAAATCTTATCGGTGGCGGTGAAATCTTACGTAATAGTTTAATCCCAGACTATATTAAAGAGTGCCTGAGTGCCGGAAAACTCATCCCAAGCGATGATTATATAAATATAATTCTTCCTTATTTAAACCAGTCAAATTTGTCAAACAAACCTTTAATACTAAGTTCAGTCGGGCGATGGCATGGTGAAGAAGATAGCGTAATTAAAGCGCTCGAATCATCAAACCATCCATTTAAAGTCGCTATCTATCTGGACATCTCCAATGATGACTCCCGCGCCAGATGGCAAAAACGCGAAACATTCAAGGATCGCCAAGAACGTAATGATGATTCTGAAGACGCACTATCGACTCGATTCGATGAGTTCGATAATAAAACTATGCCCGTTATCGATTATTATCGTAGTCTAAATAATTTAATCAAAATTGATGGCCGACCAGATCGTGACACAGTAACCCAAGAAATTATCGATGCTCTTTACGAGCAAGCTAAATAATAAATTAATCGCGTTTCAACATCACAGTAAAAGCTTCGGACGGAATATCAACTTTACCAAAGCGCTTCATGCGTTTTTTGCCTTTGGCCTGTTTAGCTAAAACTTTTTTCTTACGACTGACATCACCACCATATAGACCAATTGTGACATCTTTACGAAAAGCCGATAAATCGGCCCGGGCTATAAATTTTCCACCGATTGCTGCTTGTAGGGCCACCTGAAAATTTTGCCTAGGAATTACTTCTTTTAATTTATCGACAACCTCTCGACCCAATCTCTGGGATTCGCTACGATGAGCCATGACACTTAAAGCGTCAACCATATTGCCGGCCACATAAAAATCAACTCGGACTAAATCTTCAGCCCGATACGAATCTAATTCGTAATTAAATGTTCCGTAACCGCTAGTAACTGATTTAAGTTGATCATAAAAATCAGTTAACAGGTTAGCTAAAGGCGCTTCAAAACTAATCAGCGCTTGCTCATCAATATAACTTAGGCTATTTTGACGCCCTCGTTTGTTAATAATTAATTGCAAAACTACACCAATATAAGATTGCGGCACGACAATCTCGCCCTTTATCCAAGGTTCACGAATTTCTTTAATACGACTAATGTCGGGCAAATCACTGGCACTTTTTATGTCCATAGTTTCGCCGTTCGCTAAAATAATCTGATAATCCGTCGATGGGTTAGTAACGATTAAATCCAGATTATATTCACGCTCTAACCTTTCGTGAATAATATCCATATGGAGTAGTCCCAAAAAGCCGATTCGAACACCAAAGCCAAGCACTGGCGAATTTTCAAGCTCAAATTGTAAAGCTGAATCACTTAAACTCAATTTTTCAATTGCATCTTTTAAATCCTGATAATCGTCATTACTAACTGGGAAAAATCCAGCATAAACAAACGGTTTGACTAATTTATAACCAGGTAATTGCGAGATAGTATGCGCTCGTTTAGTAGTAACCGTATCGCCGACCCTAGCATCGCGGGTAGTCCGTAGATTAGTTACGATATAACCAATCTCACCAGTTGCCAAATCAACACCAGCTTTCATGGTTGGATGCAAAACGCCAATTTCGAGTGCAGTTCCAGTCGCAGAAGTTGCAATCATTTCGATTGTGTCGCCCTTTTTAATCATGCCATCAACTACGCGAACATATAAAATAACGCCACGATAATCATCATAATAACTGTCAAAAATAAGAGCTCGTGACGGCGCATTCTCGTCGCCAATTGGTGGCATAATTCGATCAATAACAGCGTCCAAAACTTCGGGAACTCCCTCACCGGTTTTGGCACTAATCTTAATAATATCCTCGGCTTTACAGCCTAGCAGATTAATTATTTCGGCGCTTACCCGTGGGACATCGGCCGCCGGCAAATCAATTTTATTCAAAACCGGAATAATTGCTAAATCCTGGTTTAATGCTAAATAAACATTAGCTAATGTTTGGGCTTGAATCCCTTGGCTGGCATCAACTACCAAAACCGCACCTTCGCAAGCCT
>Ga0209429_10000628_pt1 | contig 23457 bp, 21 predicted proteins | sample BarGraNGADG00212_3_FD_184493 | JGI IMG/M metagenome (GOLD analysis project Ga0209429, IMG submission 184493) | Arctic peat soil microbial communities from Barrow, Alaska - Barrow Graham LP Ref core NGADG0004-212 (SPAdes) (version 2) | ecosystem: Environmental > Terrestrial > Soil > Wetlands >...
CAGAACCGGCGAATCCGCTATTCCCCTGTTCTGATGTAACTGTCCATAATCAGGTTAGCACTCGAAAGGATAACCGGATCCAAAGCGAGCCTTGTCGATAATATTTCGATTTTTTTGGCGCCTCTTGCTATAAACCGCTCATTTACTTTACGACCGATAATCCGATTGAGTTCTTCGGCGTGGAAGGCAATATCCCCGGTCAGGACAACAGCCTGTACATCCAGTACATTGACGGCATTTACGATGGCACATGCAAGATATTCAGCTTCCAGATCCAGTGCCGCCTGTGCCGTCGGGCTCCCCTTTTGCGCCTTGTCTGCAATTGCCTGCCAGGATGAAAGAGATATATCGGTCTTACTTACCGTGGCAATCAGATTGGGTATCGAGGCATACAGCTCCACACACCCGTAATTCCCGCAGCTGCAGCGCGGTCCGTTGATCTGAATGGTCGTGTGTCCAATCTCGTTGCCGAAACCTTCCGTACCCTTAAAGAGTTCGTTATTGATAATCAGGCCTGCACCGACACCCGAATCGACAACAAGTTCCAGAAATGATACATATGCGCCCTTCAGGCCATATGTTTTTTCAGCCAGGGCCAGGGCATTGGCATTGTTTTCCAGAAGCACTCTCCCCTGTATTTTTGCAGCGAAAAAATCGACGATCGGCACATTGGACCATTTTTCAAAATTAGGCGGATTGAGTATCATCCCGCGCCGTGTATCAATGGGACCCGGCGCGGTAATGCCCATGCCGAGAAACCTTCCCGGAAGAAGCGGAGCGGAAGTTAGCGGCACGGAAATAAGCCTGTCAATTTCAGCGCAGATCTTATCGAGAATCTCCCCGCAGGACATCGATGAATCGAATGATTTCCGGACATGCTGATGAATCCTACCGGCAAAATCAGAAAGTCCGACAGAGAAACTGTGCCGCGAAATATTGAGCCCCAGGGAGTAAAATGCATCAGGGTTAATTTCCAGTTCCATTGACTTGCGTCCGATACCGCCGAAAGCCTGCTGTGTCCCGCCCTCTCGCAGAATACCCTCTTTCAGGAGCTGGTCAGCTATTACGCCGATGGCAGCTCTGGTCAGTCCGGTTTTTCTGGATAATTCCGCACGGGACGTACCCTGCTGCCGGAGATGCTCCAGTATCAGCCTGCGGTTGAAGGCCTTCATTTCAGCTGCATTCAGCATGACGTGCTTCATAAAGACCCTCCATTCATAATTTTGTGTTTTAAAAATATCAGTCACAGAATACCACGATAACAAAGCTTGGTAAACAAGGCGTCCGGGGTTGTCGCTGCAGTCCGTGCTGCGCGCAGTGCCCCTGATTGTATGACTCCTATGATACCCGTTTTTCATGTATTTATCCAGTTTGTAAAACGGATTGACAAACTAATTCGATCCTTATATACTCAGATTGACCGATACAATAAGAGGTGATCAGAATGATACTTAATGTGATCAAAAAGGGTTTCAACTTCTCTCAGGACGGTCCCGGAAACCATGTCAAAGCAGCCGACCTCGAGGCCGCAGAAGTTGCCTCGCGCATTTCCGACAGAATTGCTTCCCTTACAAATTACCTGGGAAATCCATTCCGTCCGGACTGGGCAACCCCCTCTACCCATCTCCTGTACGGCTACTGGGTCGGCGCTACGCCGGACGGGCGCAAAGCCAGGGAAATATGCTTAATTACGGCATTGATCCGCTGTACGGCGAAGCGCAGGGCGGTCTCGGGCTACGTGTACTCTCCTCTTTGCGGCTGCCTTTCGAAAAATTCAGCGGCGGCTATGCTTCACACCTCGGACTCGACCCGGAGTATTTCAAGGAAGAAGGCTTCGATGCAAAGGGCATGAGCTTCAAAACCAAAATCATGGACCCGCTGTTCTTCGGGTCACCTGACAAAAAAACCGCCCCTTTCTACCTGTATCTGAACATAACCACACCGGAAACGCTGCGCAGGGTGCTGGCCGATCCCAAAAAATATGCCCCGAGCGGCGTCTACATTATGAGAATACATGGAACCTTCGTAAATTTCCTCGATCTTTCGCCGGAAATCCAGCAGGACATTATCTTCAGGCTTGATCTGAAATCCACGGTTTGTTAGGAGGCATATATGAGAACAATCGGATTGGACATCGGCACCACCACCATTTGCGGTATTCTGATTGACAGTGAAAGCGGCGAACTTCTGGAAAGCCGTACACGCAGTAATGACAGCTGTCTTTCAGACACCGAAGCCTGGGAGAAATGCCAGGACCCGGAAAAGATCCTGGCACACTGCAGAAGTATCCTTCAGGAATTCCAGGATCTTTGCGCCGGCACGTCCGGCACATCCGGTACTCCGGGTATTTCGAGCCCTTCCGGCAGGCAGGCAGGCGGTATCGCAGGCATCGGCATCACCGGCCAGATGCACGGAATCCTTTATCTTGATTCCTCGGGCCGGCCGGTAAGCCCCCTTTTTACCTGGCAGGATGAGCGGGGCAGTCAGCCGTTTTCAGACAGCAACACCTATGCTTCCTATCTGTCGCGCATTACCGGATACCCGATGGCAACAGGCTTCGGACTGACCACACATTTTTATATGCTGCACAACGACCTTGTATCAGAAAAGGCTGCGGTCTTTTGTACCATACAGGATTATGTTGCCATGTCTCTGGTTCATGCGTCATCCCCTCTGGTTCACGCAACAGATGCCGCCAGCTTCGGACTTTTTGACATGGAGAGGAATATGTTTGATCCGCAGGCTCTTGAGTTGGCCGGAATTGATCCGTCGCTTCTTCCTGCCGTTACAAAAGAGACCCGTACAATCGGCTTTACACCGGACGGCATTCCCGTTTCAGCGGCGATCGGCGACAATCAGGCCAGTTTCCTCGGCAGCGTCAGTGATGCAGGAGCTATTCTGGTTAATGTCGGCACAGGCAGCCAGATATCCGTCAGGGTAAGCGGTTCTGCCTCCCCGGAAGGCCTGCAGCCCAGACCTTTTGTCGACGGTGACAGGCTCTGTGTAGGAAGCCCCTTGTGCGGCGGTTATTCATACTCCGTGCTGAAAGATTTTTTCGCACAGACAGCCCTTCTATTAGGAGCCGCACCTGCAGATCTTTATCAGAAAATGGACGCATCCGCGCAGGAAATCTATTTTGCCGAAAAAACCGCACGTCCTGCGGAGGGTAAACGGCTTCCTGCCGGGGAAAATTCTCTCGCTGCCCGCGAGCAGCTTGTAATTGATACCCGTTTTCGCGGAACCCGCGATAATCCCCATCTGCGGGGCCGGATTGAGAACATCTCCCCGTATAATCTTACTCCCGGCCACCTGTGCCTCGGAGTTCTCAAAGGGATGTGCGACGAATTATTCGCACTTTACCAGAAATTCCCCGTTGAATCACCGCGCACCGTCCTTATCGGATCCGGTAACGGAATCCGCAAAAGCCCTCTCCTGCAGCAGATTTTTTCGGATACATTCGAATTAACGCTCAAAATCCCGGTATGCCGGGAGGAGGCTGCTTACGGTGCAGCTTTGTTTTCGTTAGTTGCGTCCGGTATTTGCCGGTCCATTGAGGAAGTACAGAGCAAAATCAAATACCAGTAAAAGGAGTACGAAAATGAATATCGATACAGTATTTTTAGCATCCCGGCCCGTATTTTTTGAACGCAACCGTGTCTACCGCGTCTACGAGGGTGGCAAACTCTTCGGTGATTTTTTCGGGGATGATCCGGTCGACGGCAACTATCCCGAAGAATGGATTGCCTCCACCGTACGCGCGATGAACATGAAAGTATCCGATTCAAGGGAAGGCTTAAGCATTGTAAAAGGTATGGATCTGACATTCAATGAGCTCATTGAAAAAGAGCCAAAACGGATGCTCGGAGAGCGTAAAAAGTACGATGTGCTCGTCAAGATGCTCGACAGCGCAATCCGGCTCCCGCTGCAGGCCCACCCCGACAGGGAGTTCTCCCGGAAATACTTCCACAGTGAATACGGCAAAACGGAAATGTGGCTTATTGTCGCGACGCGTGAAAATGCCTGCGTGTATTTTGGTTTTCGGAACAAAATAACCAAGGAGGAATTCGCGGAGGCTGTTGAAAAGAGCCGCCATGACAAAAATGTCATGGCAGCCCTGGTCAATGAGATATTTGTCAAACCGGGTGAAGTCTACCTGGTCCCGTCCAGGTGCGTCCATGCTATCGGATACGGCTGCCTTCTTCTGGAAGTACAGGAACCGACAGACTTCACCATACAGCCGGAATACTGGTGCGGGGATCATTTGCTGAGTGACTACGAAATGTACCTGGGTATAGATAAATCCGTTGCCCTCGATTGTTTTGATTATAATATCTATGGCCCGCAAAGCCTTGCCGTCAGCAAGCGGGAACCTGTAACCACCTTCAGAAATGACCAGGTTCATCTTGAGAATTTGATGACCTATGAAGATACGCCGTGCTTTAGTGTCAGGCGCATCACTGTAACGGGCGGATCCGCTGCCCTAAGCGAAGGGCCGGCCCTTTATCTTGTGATTGAGGGAAACGGCGAACTCCGGGGAAATAACGAAGTCATTCCTGTCAAAAAAGGATCCTATTTCTTCCTGCCGGATGCAGCCAAAGGCTTCTATTCGGCCGCAAGCACCGGCCGAATCCAGCTGGCCGTCTGTCTGCCTCCGGAAATTATTCCCGGCAGGTAATCGACCAGGTATTTGTGTATATTTTCCCGGGCATCAGCCTGATCAGATCAGCCTCTGTCTCAAGGGCCGTAACCGTGCCTTTTACGGACGGAAGACTGAGCCAGGGCTCAATGCAGATATAGGGCGCCTTGGTCCGTGGCGTATGCCACAGGCCCAGATAAGGCATCTGCGGATATTCCACCCGCACCTGGCGCCGGCTCTTTTTGCTTTTAAGTGTCACAGCCGTGCTCATCTTTGTGAGAACAATGGCATCATTGTCAAAAAGACTGTGCTTGAGCTTCAGTATTTTTCCGCCCTGGAGGGGGAACGGAACACGCTCCTGTGTTACGAAGCAATCTTCGGAAAGGACTACGGCCTGTACAGCTTCCACGCTGTCAAATTCCAGATAACAATCTTCGAATTTCAGACCCTTTTCAAGCGGGACGTGAAATCCGGGATGCCCGCCGAGGCCGAAATATAGAGGCTTATCCCCGGTATTTGAGACTTCATAACAGATCGATAAAGTATCGTCTTCCAGTCCGTAAATCATTCGAAATGCAAAAGCAAAAGGATATTCCGCAAGAGTCTGCCGGTTGTCCCGCAGGGATAAGACCAGATGTGTCTTGCTGCTTTCATCACATGTCATCTGCTGTGACATCAGGAATCCATGAATTCCCATGTGATATTGCCGGCCTTCATATGTATACCGGCCTCCGGTCAGTCTTCCTACAAAAGGAAAAAGATTCGGAGAGTGCCCGTCCCAGAAATCCGGGTTCCCGTTCCAGAGAAATTCCGAACCCCTGGAGGAAAGAAGGCCTTTGATTTCGCCGCCTTTGCTGTCGATGATTACGGTAAGTTTCTGGTTGTGCAATGCATACTCCATACCTGATCCCCCCGGGAACATTTCCGGAACACCTCCGGAACATTCCTCACATATGATTTGTACATGATTTGAATATTCATTTTACTACCATTTCTTCCTGTTTAGGGAAATACATGCAGGATAAGCCAAAATGTAACAGAGGCTGCCGCCCGGTGACAAAAAGTCCCGGACGACAGTCCTCTGTTTCCAAACCCGGTCTGCAAAAAATCATTGACTTACGTTAAGCCGGATCATTTAGGTGACTTACTTTATGCTGTCTACGTTTGAAGCATCAACAATGGATACGCCTGTATCAACGGCTGTTTCAGTAAGTGTTTCGCCTGCAAGTACTGCTGCTGCAGCCTTCAGACCCTCAGAACCCATTACGGAAGGATTCTGAACCATTGTGCATACAAGGGATCCGTCTTTAATCAGGGAAAGGATTGCATCTGATCTGTCAAATCCAACGCCGACGATTCCGCCGCCTGCGCCCTTGATTGCATTGCCTACGCCGACTGTAGCGCCTTCATTACATCCGAAAATTCCTACTACGCCGTCTGTGATGTAGTTGTCAGCGATATCCTGGGATTTTGCTGCGTCACCTTCGCCATATTGTGTCTCGAGGATTGTGAATGCTGAACCGTCAAAAGCTTCGCGGAATCCGGCTTCACGTTTGTTTGTCGAATCTGTTGCCGTGTTGATATTAACAATTCCGATTGATCCTTTTGTAACTTTGGCTGTTGCAAGTGCTGCGAGCATTTGTTCGCCGGCTGTTTTGCCTGCTGCCTTGTTATCTGTTGAGAAGGTAGCTACTGCAGGAGTGTTGGCAGGAGAGTCAACATAAACAATAACAATTCCAGCGGCTTTCGCTTCTTCGAGTGCGCCGGTGATGGCATCAGGGCCATTGGCGGCAATCAGAATGGCATCAGCGCCGTCTGCTATAGCATTATTGATGCGCTCAATCTGCTGTGCATCGTCTTTTTTATCAGGAGCCATCCACTTGTATGTAATGTTTCCGAGAGCTGCCGCTTCTTCCTGGCATCCCTTATCAACATTCACCCAATGCTGGTCCGTGCTGTCCATCGTAATAAGAATAATCTTCTTGTTCCCGCCGGCTGCTGCAGTTGTTTCTCCTGCTTTTGTTGTTGCTGCCGCTGCTGTTGTCACTGCCGCTGCCTTTGTAGTTGCTGCCGCAGTTGTTGTTGCTGTTGAACCGCTGCATCCGCTGATTGCGGTTGCCAGCATTGCCATTCCTAATACCACGCTGATAGCTTTCTTTTTCATTGACTAATCCTCCTTAGTGATTCGTGTTATCAATCAAAGCGCTTGCTTTAACCTTCTGTGTGAGCCGCACCTTTTGCGGATTTTCTGGGTCTTCCTGTTCTTAGGACAACATCCAGAAGAACAGAGAATATAACAATAATTCCAATTACAATATTTCTGATGGCAACAGGTGCCCCGGCAAACTGAAGGCCGTTCTGAAGGACGCCCCAGATGGCGGCTCCGACCACCGTACCAAGCAGAAGACCCTGGCCGCCGAGCGTTGAAACACCTCCGATAACGGATGCGGCAACGGCGTACATCTCATACATGTTGCCTGAATCCATCGTGCCGATACCGGCTGTGGCAGAGGTTACAAGGCCGACAGTTCCTGCACAGAATGCACTTACCATGTATGCTTTGATCGTTGTAAAGGAAACATTGACACCGGACAGTCTGGCGGCATCGATATTACTTCCCACTGCATATATGTGACGGCCGGTTCTGGTCTTGCTTAAAAGGAAATTGAAAAGCAGAAAGAGTACCACGGCAATCCAGACCGTATTGAAAATGCCGAGCATTTTGCCGTAGTAAAAGAAAGTCCTGAAACCTTCCGCGCCTTCACCGATCGCATCGGTATTGTAGTTATTATTGACAATCTGGGCGACGCCCCTGGCAACCGTCATCGTTCCGAGGGTTGCAATAAAGGGAGGCAGCTTGCAGGTGGCAACTAAGAGTCCGTTGCCGATTCCCGTTCCGATGCAGATAATCAGGGTTGCAACAACGGCTAGCCAGGGATTCCAGCCCTTTGTCATAAGTGTGGCGGATATCATACAGCTCATTCCAACAACAGAACCAATGGAAAGGTCAATGTTGCCCGTAATCAGTACATACGACTGTCCGATTCCGATGATCAGGATCGGGGCAATCTGACGAAGCAGATTGCCCACGTTCCTGCTGGAATAAAAGGAGGGATTCAGAATCGCAAAAGCCAGGCACAGGACAAGCAGGCCGATCGTAACAGTTGCTATCTGCCCCACCCCGCGAATGGCTAAAATGTTCCTTATTGTGTGTTTCTCTCTGGTCTCGTTTCTTTCCATAACAATTCTCCTCTTGGTGCCGCATAAGCATTCATTTTTTGTATTTGCGCTTCTTAAGCAGTAACCTTCTGTGTTATTTTTTTCTCAAACCGGGTTGCATACGTCATGACAAGGTCCTGCGTTGCTTCGTCAGTATTCACGGTTCCCGTGATTTTACCGTCACACATGACGATAATCCTGTCGCTGATCCCCATAATCTCCGTCATCTCGGAGGACACAAACAGTACACCGATACCGTCCTTTTTGAGCTGATTCATAAGATTGTATATTTCGACCTTTGCCGCAACATCAATTCCCCTGGTCGGCTCATCAAAGATGACGACGCGGGAATTCCTGGCCAGCCATTTCCCGACAACAACCTTTTGCTGGTTGCCTCCGGACAGGGCTGCTGCATTAACTTCTGCATTCGGCAGCTTGATCTGAAGCTCCCTGATCGCCTTATCCGTCATGATCTTTTCTTTTTTCCTGTTGACTGTGCCGAAAACATCACAGAGGATATCGAGATTGGGAAGGGCGATATTTTCACGCACCGGCAGCTTGGTACATAATCCGTCCCTTTTTCTGTCTTCGGGCACAAGGACAATACCGGACCGGATCGAGTCACTTGGCTGGTTAATGGATATATCCTTGCCGTCAAGGATTATATTACCGGAGGTCTTGGGATCTATTCCGAAAATTGCGCGTGTCATCTCTGTACGCCCTGCGCCCATCAGGCCTGAAAAACCTACGATTTCGCCTTCAAACAGATCGAAGTTGATATCCCTTACGAGCTTGCCCGCATTGAGATTTTTAACTTCGAGAATTTTCCTGCCCCTCGGGCATTCAACACGGGGGAACTGCTCCTTGATCGTACGGCCAACCATATTGGAGATAATGTCTTCCATATTAGTATCTGCAAAATCCATTGATTTGATGAATTTACCGTCTCTCATGATCGTTATGCGATCTACGATATACTGCAGTTCCTCAAGTCTGTGGGAGATATACACAACGCCGCATCCGGACGCTTTCAGATTTTTGATTACCATAAACAAATCATCAATCTCCTCGGATGAGAGGGCCGATGTCGGTTCATCCATAATCAGAATCCTTGCATTGGCCGAAAGAGCTTTTGCTATCTCCACCATCTGCTGTTTGGACACCTGCAGATCCCCTACCACGTCTGAGGGATCAATATCCACATTCAGCTTCTTTAGGATATCCCTTGCCTGTTTATTCATTTCACGGTTGGAAAGCACACGGGAATGCGTCTGCTCCCTGCCCAGAAAAATATTCTGAGCAACGGTAAGATGCTTGCACATGTTAAGTTCCTGATGAATAATGGCAACGCCCAGTTCCTGCGCGATTTTGGGGGAAAGATCTTTCTGTTCTTTACCGAAGATCTTCATGTCTCCGGAGTCCCTTGCGTAAACACCGCTCAATATCTTTACGAGCGTTGATTTCCCTGCACCGTTTTCCCCGAGTAAAGCCATAACTTCACCGGCCCTCAGACGAAACGACACATCATCGAGTGCCTTTACACCGGGAAACGACTTCTCAATATGATCCATTTCCACGATATAGTCCTGCATACTTTTTCACCTGCCCAACTCATATTGTCATTTTAATTGACAGGCAAAGTATAACACTGGGTTTTTGTATAAATAAGGTGAATACCTTTCGATTTATAGGGCGATTATTCCGGTCTTGTTGTTTCTGTTCAACAAAAACAACAAACCTATCTTTCGATTTTTGTGCATGTTGTCGGTATTTTCAAATGATTGTAGCTTCTCTGTCAAAGTGCTTAAATTCATTTTTTTCGAATTCCCGGCAGAGTATTCCTTCTTTTACCTGAAGGAGCCGGTCGGCCACAATCAGCGAATCCGACAGATTGACGGCCAGGATGATAACGGCTATTCCCTTCTTCTTCAGGAGCAGGATAAGGTCCACAACCTGCCTGCGCAGATTCAGATCGGCATCCGAAAACGGCTGGACACAAAAGACGACTCCGGGGTTGAAGAGATGAATCCGGTAATAAATCAGGTTATACAGCGAGGCGGGTCCCAGACGGGTTATATCTTTTGCAAAAATGTCATTACCCAGAAGGTCCCCGTATTCCTGAATCACACTTTTCCGGATTCTTCCGTTCATCCGGAAAATATTGCGTTTCTGGTCGATGAGAAAGCACAGATTTTTCATATAATCCATATCCGGAAACAGCATGGACGATGTCGGATACTGCCCGATAAATGCGACCCCGTTTTCTATGGCCCGCTTAGCTGTCTTCCTCGTGTAGGGTTTACCCTTCAGACAGATCCGCCCTGAATCAACGGGGAGAACGCCCTTCATCGCCATGATGATGTCCGACAGCACGGTGTTGTTCATGTCCAGAAGCACGACACATTCCCCCTTATCTACGGAAAAACTTGCGTTGTGCAGGTGACCGGTACTGACGGATTCGAACCGCAGCACACTCTCCTGTTTGAGCCTCGGCACCAGAGGCATACCGGGGTATACACCGATGTAATACGGATTCATCTTGTGCCGTGTAAAATCCCTTTTGCCAAGTACTTTAATAATACGCCCGTTTTCCATCAGGGCAAGCCGGTCGCATATTTTGAAGGCTTCTTCGTGATGATTGCATATGTAAAGGAAGGAAAATCCCTTTGCTGCAAAATGTTTCATGAGTTCCTGGAATTTGATGAGATCAGCCGTGCCGACACAGTTGCTGATGTCCTTAATAACAACGAGTTTCACGCCGGCTACCACGGCACGCAGCAATTCACAGGCATATTTTTCATATGGGGTCAGGCGCGCCACCAGTCTGTCGCCGTCGAGATTAAGATCCAGTTCATCGGTGAACTGTCTTAACTGGGCATTGAGTTTATTCCGGTTAATCAGGTATTTCCTGAATCCGTACCTTAGCACGAAAATATTGTCCGCGACACGCAAGTCGTCCGCCAGACGGCTGTGCCGCTCAATGATTGAAATTTTGTTCATACTTGAGGAGGTCTGTTCGTAACTGTTTACCAGTTTTTCGTTAAAATAGACACGCCCGTAATGAATCGGAATATTCTTCTGTAATAGTTCCACCAGCTCATCCTGACCGCCGTAATTGATGCAGATGAGTCCCATGATTTCGCCCTGAAAAATCTGAAGATTCACGTCTTCGAGCAAGGTGACGCCATCGGCGATACGCGTCACATTTTCCAGCCGCAGGACTTCCTCTCTCATATGAGCTCTCTTTTTGCGTCCGTAATGAGCGGCAGCGTAATGACAACATCCGTACCGACGTTCGGGGTACTGTATATGCAGATTCCGTATTCCTCCCCGAAAAGAAGCTTGATGCGGCTGTTTACATTGACAATCGCAATGCCGCCTTTTTCTTCGCTGTCGGGTTTGACATAATTAATGGCCGTATGGTTGAGTTTCCGGCTCAACTCTTCAAGGCGGTCCCCTTCTATGCCGACACCGTCATCTGAGACAATAATGATCAGCCGTTTGGCGGTTGTCTCTATTTTTATCCGTACCGTTCCTTTTTCGATTTTTTTCTCAATGCCGTGGCAGATGGCATTCTCAACAATTGGCTGCAGAGTAAGCTTGGGCAGGTGATATTTCATAAGCTCAAGTTCTTCGTCCGGATCAAAATCAACAACCAGATTCAGGCGTTCTCCAAACCGGTAGCGCTGAATGACATAATAATTCTCAATATTCGAAAGTTCATCTGCCAGGGTAACCAGATGGTCGCCCTGCGAAATAGTATACCGGAAAAAAGTTGCCAGGGATTCGGTCATATTGGCAACATTATCAAGGCCTGCACTGAGTGTCTCGCCCCGGATTCCTTCCAGTGTGTTGTAAAGAAAATGCGGATTGATCTGGTTCTGCAGGGCAAGGTACTGCGCCTGTCTTTTTGAAGCACTGATCATTTCTTTCTTATCAATCATTTCCTTGAATTTTTCAAGGGCCTTCTCAAATTCAGGGCTGAGGGCAACCCTCTGGTCAAACACATCCTGGAATAAATAGCCGCTGGCGAACAGCAGCAGTACCTTTGCGCCCTGCTTGTACGGAATGTAAATCCATTTCAGAAACAGAAAAATGCCAACCCCGAGAAATACCGCATCGGCAGCCGCCAGCCAAAAATACCAGCGGTCCTTCATTCCGAGGAATACGAAAAAGACCAGCTGAACAGAAAGGAATACGGTTATTATTGCGAACAGATATTGGACGCGGTGAGAAAGATATCCTTTTTTGGGGCTTTTCATATGCTTGTCTCCTACGAATACAATTTCCTGTATTCATTTGGCTTGACGCCTGTAGCAGTCCTGAAACTCTTGGTAAAATGCTTCAAATCACTGTAACCGACTTTCTCGCACACCATGGCAATGCTCAAATTGGTATCTTTCAGAAGTTCCTTCGCTTTTTCCATGCGGATCTGCGACAGATATTCCAGAAAATTCCGGCCCGTTTCCTTTTTGAACAGGGAACTGAAGTACGTAGTACTGAACCCGGCTTCCCTCCCGACAATTTCCAGGGTAATAGGATTCATGAAATTCGCCTGAATATATTGCTTGGCCAGGCGTATCGGTCGTGTATCCGCCTGTTTTTTATCTTCGATAATCGTATCAAGGGATTCCCCGACCGTTTTTCTCAGGTATTCGAAAAGCTCGTCTACGGATCCGCAGCGCTGTGCATATTTGCAGAAACCGTCAAAGACTTCCGTCTGATCCTCGAATTCGAATTGATGGTTCCTTATCAGGAGAATATAGGTGCTGAATGCCTCGGTGACAATCTGATAAATACTCCGGCCGTCCAGAGCGGGCTCTGCCTGGGCGTTTGCCAGAAGTACATCAATTGCATGCAGTACATCATCTTTATTCAGTCCCAGAAGCGCCGCATCGACGGACATATCAAGCTGTGAGAGCAAGGTCCCCGTGATTGTGCCTGAGGCGGCAGGTTCAATCTGTTCAATCAGCTTCTGGGTTCCCTGAATCAGACGGGCATCGACAGCCCGGCGAGCCGTCTCGAGGGATTCCCTCAGCTGATCCGGCCGGTCGACAGTGTTTCCCATTCCAATGGTGAACTGGGAGTACTGAAATATGTTTTTCTGAATCGACAGCTCATCGAGCACATTTTTCAGGCACTTCCTGATTTGTTTCTTATCTTCTTCCCTATAATTCAGGATGCCGGTCACGCGGCAGTCTTCACAGTAAAGCCCGAAATCCAGACAGTCTTCTTTCAGAAGATCGTTCATGATCTGGACCATTTTATCCCGAAGTATTTTTATGCTTCCGTCGTATTTGATATCATAGCCGCAGTCAAGCTTGACGATGACAATCTGGAACTGCCCTTCTTTGAAAGTATAGTGGTAGACTTCGTTAATTTCCGCAATTCTGCCGATCGGAATCTCCTTTGCAAAAAGGACATCGGAGAAAAAATTGGAACGCAGCTTGTTGGCATCATTCTGCTGACGCATTTTCCGGCGTTCCTCATTGGATAACTGTTCAAGTCTCATCTTATATTTGACTGCGCTTTCATTTAAGGCCCGCAGCAAATCTTCTTTTTTGATAGGCTTCAGAAGATAATCTTTCACTCCGTTTTTAACGGCATTCTGTGCATATTCAAAATAGCGGTAGCCGCTGATGATGATAATCTCAAGATTACTGTCCATTTCCTTAACACGGCGGATCAATTCTATCCCGTCGCATCCCGGCATCCGGATATCCGTAATAAGGATATCCGGGCTGAACTTCTGTACAAGACTGAGCGCTTCAATGCCATTATGAGCGACACCGACAATCTCCATATCCAAAGACTGCCAGTCAATCAAACTGCAAATAAGCAGGCATACCTTCTCTTCATCATCCGCCACAACAATTTTAATCATACTCGCCTATTCCCCCTGGCATCGACGGAACATCCCCTGATGCTGACGGGGCATCACGCCCCGCCAGTACAATTGTATTCTTTTTGCGTAGCTTATCATATCCGGAACCATTTAGCTTCTCTTTGCATTCCATATTTTTCTGTCGGCGTCATATTTCCAATTTTCGGGAATATTCTCCACTGATTCCTGTTTCCATCCGCTGAGCCGGGGAATCATTGTCCCGAGCGGTTCAATTCCGCCAAATGACTTGCGGATCTGGATTTTCTGGGCTGCGGCGGCACACCCGAGCTGCAGGGACAGGCTTGATGACTGCCCGCTGAGAAGCCCGGCCAAAACACCTGCAATACTGGCATCCCCGGCGCCTGATGTAGACGCAATTCTTGCAACATAATAACTGGGTGCAAACCAGGCCTGATCAGCCCATGCCGAAAGATCCGCCGGAGCCCCGGCGCCGATCGCTTTGAGCTTATCGGCAGAGCCGGTACGCATGTACAGTCCTTTATGTCCCAGCTTGATCACAGCAACGGCGCATCCCATACCGATAATCTGCTCCGACAGGCCGGCCAGATGGTTCATATCGTACCCGTCGATGAAGCTTATGCCTGCAGCATTTACTTCGGACGTAATCGCATCAAATACCGGACGGTCCAGCATGTAGAGAATCTCTTCAATGCTCGGGAAAAAGAGATCCGTAAAGGGAAGCGTGCGGGCAAGAATCTGGCGCCAGTCCGCCTTTCCTGCTTCTGATTCAGGATCCGGCAGTGCCAGATCAAGAGAAGTCGTAACATTTTTCTCTTTCACCTGTTTCATAAGGCTGGACAGCTCGATCCCATTATCGATATACATCCTGCGCATCAGAGGCGGGTATCCAAAATGGAAAAGTCTTGCCTTTGAAATCAAGTCGAAATCCAGATCACCGGCACAGAAGGTGTCATTGGCACCGGGGTGATGCAGGAAAATACGGTCGGTGCCCGGAGGCGCTATCACGTAGGAATAGGAGGTGCTGGTCGTCGGATCCACAATTAATTGAAGACCTTCCTGAAACGGCGCCAGCACATCACGGACGCCCTTTCCGAACAGATCGTCGCCTATTTTTCCCATAAGCTGGGTCGAAAGTCCGAGCTGCTGCAAGGCAATTCCTGTATTGGACACTGCGCCGCCGCTCGAAAGAACGGACTCTCCGATATGGATAAGCCGTCCGGGAACGAACATTTCCGAGAATTTCTGTTGGTGATCCTGCTCAAAAGTTGGCACTAAATCAAGACAAATATGACCTGCAACGATGACCTGTCCGTTTTTCTGATTCATTACATTGATCCTCACTTTTTTTTGCTGTGCAGAATTTTGAGCAGCGCATCCTGTGCCAGAACCATCCGGCGCCAGTGGTCTAATTCCGCACTTCCTTTGATCCCGCAGAATTCCTGCAGCACATGGTCAAGACCCTGCTGACAGACCATCTTTGCCAGTTCTGCTGCGCTGGCGTCGCCTTCCGGTGCAAATTGAAATGCTGCTGCGATACCAATTGCAATATAGAAAGGCTCGATGCCCTGATTAAGGGTATATAGAAGGGATCCGACGAGGCGGTCATCGACCGACAGCTTACGCATCGGATCGCGGCCGACACGGTCGACAGTATCACCGAGCTGCCTGTTGGCAAACCGGTGCAGAAGATCCTGTATGTGTTCCTCGAGTTCACTGGAGGGAACGCCGTATTCCCTGGACAGTGCTTCACCGACCTGACGCATGGCATGCTCAACCAGCGACCGGATCTCGACTATGGTGATGGCTTCCGCAATCGTATCGCAGCCGATCAGTGATCCCAGATAAGCGGTCAGTGCATGACCCATATTATGAATATACAGCTTGCGCTGATGATAAAAATGAAAAGGTGCAAAAGGCTTCAGTGAAGCAATCCCGGGGATAGCGCCTTTAAAGCCGGCGGCATCGAGGGGCAATTCCTGGAAAGGCTCCGTGCGGACCATCAGCGGATACTTCATGCGGTCCTCCGCGGAAAGGACAGGTACCATACGTCCGATCGACGTCTCGACAAATCCGACCCTTTGTTCAAGCATCGTATCGAGTGCCGGATCTGCCTTCAAAATGAGTTCTTTGAGGTAATGACCTGCATCGAGTTTGTTCTCGCAGACAAGAATATCGAGAGGCTCTTTATTGTCTGACAGGCTGCGGTAATGGAGTGCCCTGGCTACCGGATCAGCGATATACTGCAGAATCGGCACGCCTACGGCTGTTGCCATAATGTCTGCCGCTGCCACAGCTTCATTTACAGCCGCCTGATCGGAAATAAGTATAGCCCTGACCGGACCGATCATAAGATTCTGATTTCCTTCTTCACTGACCAGATGTATCGGATACTGCCCTGCCTCATTAAGGGCATTGACGAGTGCCGGAACGGCATCAATAAAAATCACTTCGTAATTTGCCTGGCTGAATAGTTGTCCGATAAAGCCGCGGCCAATGTTGCCGCCGCCGAAAATAACAATGGAAAGTGTTTTCTTATTCATCTGACAATACCCGCATCCGTGAAAACATCCGATTCATCACGGCTTCTTGTAGAAAATTCAGAAACGACCGCACCCTCCGGCCCCGCCTGGAACCAGTGCAGTGTATCGGGCTGTATTGTATACTGCTGTCCGGGTTTGAGTACGATTTCATGCCACGCCGTGTAATTTTTCTCCCGTCCACCGGGTGCTCTGCCCAGGGGCTTTGCTGTTGGTGCGCCTGTAACATAAAGGTATACGGCGCCATAGCGGCAGCGGAATGTCTCTTCCTTACCGGGTTCACTGCCGATGGCAGGATGTCTGTGTTCCGGACATGTCTGACCGGGAAGCAGAACCATCTCCTTTGAACAGACTCTTGCGGTATTCACATATGTAATAAGAATCAGTCCCGTGTGATCGAATTCCCCGAGTCCGAAATCAGCAAATTCAATGCTGTTCTTTTCTTCCGGTGTCAGGACTATGCTGGCCTTATCATAATAATGCAAAGCCTGCTGACGATAATAATCTTTTTGTTCTGTGGTAAGCATGTTTATATCCTCCTGTTTTTTGATAATCTGTAGTTGTCGCTCTTTTAAAAAGCATTCTGCTGTAATTTATTCAGTATGCCCAGAATACCACAAAAAAACTAATTCATAAAGAGTCTTTACAAACCACTTGCGGTAAGATAGAGTCAATTCAGGAATGCAATTGTTTTTATATCATTTGCGTTCTGAATAAATTAAGATATTTTCATATCCTGACATGTCAGAAAAGGAGTACGGCAATGGCGGTTATCCCTAATGAATCAAAACGAAAAGCTAAAAACCTGCAGTATATCCGCATGGCCAACCGGGCGGAAGTGATTCGTTTCCTGTCCATGCAGCGTGAGGCCACGCGTCTGACACTGGCCGGACATCTCGGTCTGAGCAAAATGGCCATCAGTAATATCGTAAGTGAAATGCTCGCGGAAAATCTTGTCATTGAAAAAGCCGCAGACGATACTCCCTCCGTGCGCAGTGCGGCAGGCCTTGCTCTTACAGGACGCAAATCCACACGGATCGCACTGAATACAAACAAATATATGGCAGTGGGAATATACATTTCACGCGATGAACTCCAGGGTGTCATTGCCGATATCAGCGGCGAAATCCATCGCGTCTGGCGGCAGCCTCTTGTTATATCGGAAAGCTGCGGACCGGCGAAGATCCGCAGGGAATTCACAGCAGAGTTATTCCGCCTGATGGATGCCATCATGGCAGATGCCGCTTTGGACAGGACGGCCGGAAAGTTGCTGGGCATAGGCGTCTGCAGCATCGGGCCGCTCGATCTGAAACAGGGGATACTTCTGGCACCCCCGAATTTCCACGGCATAGAGCAGGTTGAACTGCAGGCCATACTGGGCAGGCGGTATCAGCTGCCTGTTCTTCTGGACAACGATATGAACGCCGCCGCCTGGGGCGAACAGCTTTATGGAGCCGGGCAGAGCTGTCCGCATGTAGTTTATCTGGGTCTGACTAACGGAATTGGTGCCGGAATCATTTCCTACGGGCGCATTCTGCAGGGAAGCGAAGGATTCGGCGGGGAATTGGGTCACATGTCGGTACAGATGGACGGCCCGATGTGCACCTGCGGCCAGCGGGGATGCCTCGAGATGTACATCAGCGTACCTGTTATTCTTCACAAGACGAAAAGTCCCGACATAGAGACTCTGATCCGGAAAAGCCGGGATAATGAAGCCCTCCGGCAGAGCTGGCTTCCGGATTTTGTACAGGCACTGATGACAGGACTTGTAAATCTGGCGAATATTTTTGATCCGGATATTATACTTATCGGACACGACGGAGCGCCTCTTGCGGGATTAGTCATTGATGAATTGGAAGCAAAGACCAATCAGCTGGCTTTTCAGCACCGATCCAAAAAAATCCCCGTCCGTCTTGCAAAATTCGGAGAAAATGCTCCGCTGATAGGCGCGGCCTCCCTGATTTTCCAGGCCGTATTCAGAGGGGAATTATGTGCGGAACCATCACAGGAAATCATCAATACGCGGCTCACCTAAACGGACATAATTTTCGAGGACCAGATTTGCACTTGATAAGGTAGCCGGATGTCCGGTCAGCTGCGAGGTCAGTATCTTAATCTGCCGGGTTTCTCTGCCCACAAATCTGTCGTTGACTTTTGCGGAGATTTTTTCATTCAGTTCATCTGCGTTATATGCAATATCACCGGAGAGGACAACCGCCTCCACGTCGAGAATGTTGACTGCATTTACTATGATGCCTGCCAGATATTCGGCCTCCATCTCAAGGGCCTTACATGCAGCGGTGTTCCCCGATTTAGATAAATCCGCAATGTGCTCCCAGCTGTCGAGATCCGGATTCTTTTTGCTGACAGCAAAAAGCAGATTCGGAATTGATGCGTACAGTTCCGCGCAGCCGTAATTGCCGCAGCTGCAGCGGGGTCCGTTCATATTGATGCTCGCGTGGCCGAATTCATTGCCGAAACCGGTACCGCCCTTGTAGAGATCTCCTTCAATAATCAGGCCTGCACCCACGCCTGTATCGACGACAAGTTCAATGAAAGATTCATATGCGCCCTTCATGCAGAAAGTCTTCTCTGCAAGGGCCAGCGCATTTGCCTGATTCTCCAGAAGAACCGGACCGGAAATGCGGCGCGAAAAAAATTCAGCTATGGGAAGATCGGACCATTTTTCAAAACCTGGCGAATGCAGTATAATTCCGCGTTTCGTATCAAGCGGGCCGGGCGCCGTAATCCCCATGCCAAGCAGCCGCCCCGGAAGAAGGTTATCCAATAGAAGGGCGTCAATATCCGCGGTGATGCAATCAAGAATATCATGTGCCAGCCGCCCGGAATCAAAGGGCCTGCTGATTCTTTGTTGAATCACCCCGCCGAAATCCACCAGTCCGACTGCATAATTATTTTGGGTAATGGAAAGGCCGATCGAATAGAACGCGCAGGGATTAATGACAAGACTGACAGATTTTCTTCCGACCCGTCCGCCCTGTTCACAGCCCTCCCGCAAAATTCCATCCTGTAAAAGTCCGTCGACAATCAGACTGATTGCCGATCGTGTCAGGCCGGTCACTCTGGACAATTCAGCTCGGGATGTGCTCTGTGTGCGAAGGTGCTCCAGGATGCGGCGGCGATTAAATGACTTCATTTCGGCCGCATTCAGTGTGATGATTCTCATAGGGATCTCCACATTCTCTCTTTATGTTTATTCCTGCACATTGTCTGTTTTTCCATCCTGTTTATTCTTCCACACTTTTTACACCCATCCCAATAATTTGTCAAGTCGATTGACAAATTATTGGGAAACACCTATAATTTACATTGAATTGGTTTGATAGGAGAGTGCCGCATGGAATTAAAGATCATGAGAAAAGGGTTCAATTATTCAACGAACGGGACAGGAAACAGACTTGTATATTTCTTGCAGGGCTGCGATATGCTCTGTCCCTGGTGCTCCAATCCGGAGGGTCTTGCCTCCGATGGTACCCTTCTGATCCACCAGGCCAACCTGCCGGATGGCGCATGTCCGGGCGGTCATATTGTCGAGGGCAAACTCGATAGAGTTGACTGCGGCACCTGCATCGAGCGCGAATGTGTAACTACCAGAAAGAGCACAGCGCTGTCTTTCTCCTGTACGACAGTTGATGTCAAAGACTTGATTGCCGAGGCACAGGAGTCCCGTTCACTCTTTTTTGACGGCGGCGGCGTCACCATATCAGGCGGAGAGCCGACGGTCCAGTTTGAAGCAGTAAAAGAACTTCTCGAGGGCCTTCGTGCCATCGGAATACATACAGCAATGGAGACGAACGGCCTTAATCCACGCCTTCCTGAGCTATTTCCCCTGATAAACCTTCTTATCATCGACTTCAAACACGATGACGATACAGTACATACCGAGACGACAGGTGTATCCAACGCGCAGATACAGGCGAACATCAAAGCGGCGCTTAACTGGCATCCCAATGTACTCATCCGCACTCCGCTCATCGCATCCTTTAACGCCGACGCCAAAATCATCCATCGTTTTGTCACATTCTTCCAGGAATGCGGCACCGGCAACGCGCGCTTTGAGCTCCTGAAATATCATGAGTACGGCCGTCAGAAATGGGACTCATGCGGACTTGAATACACAATGAACAAAGGATATATATCCGATTCTCTTTTCAGATCCCTCGAAAACATCTACAAAAAAGCCGGACTCAACGTAATCCGGTCATAACAAAAACAACGCCTTCCCGCTTTATCCCCTCCGGGGGCCCTTTGGGGAATCAGGGGGACAACACAGGCAGAATTACCTTGACAGTTATGCGTCACACTACGATAATATGTAGTGTTGATTTGGGGAATTAGCTCAGTCTGGGAGAGCGCTTGCTTCGCATGTAAGAGGTCGCCGGTTCGAGCCCGGTATTCTCCACCATAAGAAAGCTAATGCCGTATTCACTTAACGCTTGCGCTAAGTCGTTCATACGGCATTAGCTTTCTTTTTTCCTCTGTGCAGCTGGAGGGTTTCTAATGGATTTGTCTTGTCAGAAAAATGTTGAATATTGTCCGAAAGTACCACACAGGTACCATTGATGATTTTTTTAACATTTACACGGTCATTTTTTCCCGGATTAATCAATCAATTTGTTTTGCTGATGTTACTGGCAGGCATGATACCCGCAGAGGGTGCCAATTGCTATATGATATAAGTGTGATTTGTTAGTTTTCAGCATAATTTGACTTTAGGAGGGAAACAAAAATGACAGTAAATGAATTAAGTAGTATTTTATGGGATATGTATGACAAAGCTCCGAGAGGTGATCAAACAGCAATGATTCATCTATTTGGTATCAAATATGCCGAAGAAATTCGGAGCAAAAACTATACACCAAAAGAAATATTGGTTTTAGCAAAGATGCCCGAATCTTATCAAGTTGAAATTAATAAGGGAATAAAATTGGCAAAATATGTAACCCCAAAATGAAATAGCAGCAAATTTTAGATGACAGATGATGTTCTTTGCTTGACTGATTATTTAAAGGCAGCTTCTGGTCAAAAATAATCCGGCGTTGACAACCTTGAATTCAGACATTTGATTCGAGCGTCATGCAGACGTGCCCGGTTAACGTGATAGTTCACACACATGTAAGCATTCCAAGCGATATATGATTAATCCGTGCCATTTTGAGCATCGTGGCTCTCACTCACCGGAAAAAGTGAGCCAGTGCTCCGGAATAGCAGGACCAATTGGATGCGAAGCCTTTAGTTCGGCACTTTTTTAGGGTTGATTCCATAGACTTCTCTCATGGATCTCTCGTCGTCATCATTTCTGATTTGGATGGTGTATGAATCGTGAACAATGCGGTCCAGAATTGCAGCTCGGCATTTGACTTTATCAGTCCTGCGCAGCCGTCTTCTTCACGCGGAAATAGTACAAAATGGTTCTCGTTGCAAAAAATCCAAGTTCAAGAATGAGAAGAAGAAAAATCAAATTCTGCACAAGCATTCGTGCCAGGCCAATATGCGGAAAAAGAAAAAGGTTACTGACAATGATTGCCATATACATAAGACACACGGGGAAGAAACAAAGCGAATAGGTTAGCGCAAATTTTCGAGCATGCCTGATCTTGCTGTCGCTGTCGCTATAAAACATCGGCGGCGCATCCGTGTATTCCTGCCCCCAGACGCTCAAATTCTGGAATCGGGACAAGGACGTAAAATATAGCTTCCAACCGGCCTCCTTATTCAAATTGAAGTAGGAAGGATCCGTTCTATTCTGGTAATCGACATGATATTTCGCTTGATACGGCTCTCCTTTAAGGAAAAAGAAACTATTTCCCGGTTTACTCATATGATTGAGATGATATCCGGCCTGCGCCATTTGTTCCAACCAGATCTCCACTTTATCAGGCGCATACTGCCATGCGAGTTTTGTCTTTTTGATCAGTTGTCCGCTCCTGCGAAGCCGAATTGTTTCGCTTTTGCTCATAAGGGTGTCTTTCGGCAAAGTCAAAGACAAATCCAATGTGTCTCCGCACAATTTCTCCAGTTGACGGTTTGTCTTTCTAAGCTTCAGGAATGTGAAAATAGTCAAGATCGTTATTAGCAGGGGAATGAAAGAACTAAGCATGACTTGCATAACGACATATAAGCTAAGTGAAGTAAAGGCAAAAACGGAAAAGATGACAAAAATAATCGCCAAAGGGAAGAAAGACATTACAAAATAAGCAAGAAGCAGAAAACCGGCTACAAAACCTATCATTTTGTTTCTTTTTAAGAATCCTTCATAGGATGGCGCCATTGCAGGGGTTGTCTGTTCCGTTCGAAGAACATAGAAATTTTTTGAGAAACATACTTGATCATAGACACCGTCCTGAAGATATATTTGAGGTGCGCCGTTTTTATCTTTATCATAAACGATACGGTAGAACGTCTGTACCGGTGCTGTCTCCTCAAAAACAAACCGTCTCGATGCAAAATGGATCTTCTGCAGGGTATACCCCTTGGCGTGCATTGCGGACAGCCATTCTTCAGTCTTTACTGCGTCAAAACTCCAAAAAGGGCGGAATATCGTTTTGCTCATAGGAATAATCCCTCCTGTGTGACTGTGTTTTCATATACTTTTTTCAACCGGTCGATTTCAAAGAAAAGAAGCGCTTTTCCGTCATCCGTGATGCGGTATACGGTCTTGCGGTCCTTGTCGTCGAAAATGGCAATGAGGCGGTCCTTGCACATTTTCCCAAGGGTTCCGTACACGGTGCCGGACCCTAAGACGATTCTTCCGTCCGTCAGTTCCTCAACAAATTTGATAATTCCGTATCCGTGGCGCGGTTCGCTTAAAGACAGCAAAATATAATAGGCCGTCTCGCTCATCGGGATATACGCCTTGATGATTTTCTCTATACTCATGGGACTCCTCCGATCATGATACTATGTCGAGCCTCGACTGTGTCACGGTTCAACTATATCACGACGTGACATAATGTGTCAAACAGAAAATGAAGACAAATGGAAAAGGGGCGGCTTTGTGAGTACACCGTGTGGCGGAGCCACGATGGCTCAAAATGGCACGGATTACTCAGCTTGCTACGTCAATCGTAACATCAATAACGGATCCTTCTTTGGCTTCCAAAGGAATGGCAATTCTGGGAATGTTTGAAAATGTCTTATCTTCTAATTCTACTATGGCAAAGTCGCCCTCAAATCTA
>Ga0209429_10000632_pt1 | contig 23318 bp, 20 predicted proteins | sample BarGraNGADG00212_3_FD_184493 | JGI IMG/M metagenome (GOLD analysis project Ga0209429, IMG submission 184493) | Arctic peat soil microbial communities from Barrow, Alaska - Barrow Graham LP Ref core NGADG0004-212 (SPAdes) (version 2) | ecosystem: Environmental > Terrestrial > Soil > Wetlands >...
CTTCCGATTGGTTATACGTCTTTTAACTTCCAAAAAAGAGCGTATGATCCGTATGGATTATCATGAAGAGCCGGTTTCCAGAATCATTAAAATTCTTTTTCCTATCATTGTTACCGTAATAGCAGGCATTCTGGTTCCGATGAGTGTTCCGCTTGTCGGGTCCCTTATGTTCGGCAATCTTATCCGTGAGTGCGGCGTACTGGAGAATCTCTCCCAGACGGCACAGCATGAGCTCGCGAACATTATTACACTTCTCCTGGGCATTACAATCGGCTCAACAATGGTCGCCAGTCAGTTTATCAATCCTGTTACCGGAATGATACTTCTGTTGGGATTATTCGCCTTTGTATTCGATACAGCAGGCGGCGTACTCTTCGCCAAATTCCTGAATATTTTCCTGAAAAGAAAGATCAATCCAATGATCGGAGCTGCAGGAATCTCGGCTTTCCCGATGTCAGCACGTGTTGTTCAGAAAATGGCCAAGAAAGAAGATCCTACAAATTTCGTTCTTATGCAGGCAATCAGTGCAAATGCCGCCGGACAGCTTGGTTCTATCGTTGCCGGCGGACTGGTTATCGCACTTGTTGATCTGCTTGTTAAAGTAAATTAGTTGGAGGTATTGATATGATCCTTAACTCTGTTGTCCTGGCAAGTATGTTCTCTGTTGAAAACCTTCAGGATCCGAACACCCAATTGTGGGTGAAGGGATTATTTGTAGTTATCGTTGGCCTGATCGGCGTTTTTATCGTACTGTTTCTTTTCTTTTTGACAATTGTTTTTATGCAGAAAATTCTGGAAGCCGTAGTTGGCCGGAAAACAAAAAAAGTCCGGAAGTCCGAAGTATAGTCAAAAATCCGCGCCGGCACGAATATGTACCGGACAGTGATTTTTGCTGCCGCATCAGCAGTAATTTCAATTAGTTTAGAAAGAAGAGCGTTTGCTGCAAGGCAAACGCTCTTCTTTTTGGTATACTTAACAGATGATCCAGTAAAGGAAGAAGGAATATATGACTTCTGCGAATAATAAATCAGCAAATTCATCCTCCAGTCGTTCGGGAAACACACAAAGGCGGGCTTCCGGCACAAACTCCGGTTCACGTTCAGCATCGGCTTCCCGCTCACGATCGAAGAAAAAAGTTAAAAAAGCACCTCTGCTTTCCGTTCTGAAAGATAGTTCAGCCGGACGGTTTTTACTGATTCTTGTATCAATTATTTGCATACTCGGCCTTGATTTCCTTTTCTCCCTTAATAAATTCGGTCTATTTTTCCTGTATTTGGGAATTGAACTGATCGCTGCTGTGCTGGTAGGATGGATACGATTTGTATTACGCGGCAGAAGCGATGAAGACGACTGAGGTATGTCATGTCATTAGATGGTATAACAACACATTTCCTTGCTAAAGAATTGAACGAACGTCTGGTTGGCGGACGAATTGATAAGATCTATCAGCCCGATCGATACGACATTATTTTATCGGTAAGACAGGAATCCACGAACTGCCGGGTATTATTGTCGGCTAATCCTGCAGGACCGCGAATCCATATCAGCACTTCTGCCCGGGAAAACCCGGCCCTCGCCCCCTCGTTCTGCATGCTGCTGCGCAAACACCTTGCGGGATCCCGCATTACCGGTATCAGCGCACCATCCTTTGAACGAATCGTCGAGATATCCATACTGACCACCGATGAACTCGGAGACAAAAAGGAAAAGCGACTGATCATTGAAATGATGGGGCGATACAGCAATATCATTCTTGTGAATGCAGAGAATCGGATATTCGACAGTCTGCTTCACGTTGATTCACAGATGAGCCGTGTTCGTGAAGTCATGCCTGCGCGTCCCTATGTCTACCCTCCCGTCCAGGGAAAGATCACACCTGCGGATGCACTGCAGATCGTAAATACCGGGGAGCTTCCCCTTGTTGAAGAAGCGGCAAACCGTCCGCTTGAGAAGGCGCTTCAGGAATCACTCTTTGGCTTCTCCCCCCTGCTGTCACGCGAAATCTGCTATCTTTCTTCTGTTGATGCAAGAAAAGGTATAAGGCAGCTTCTGCCTGCTGAAAAGTCAGCGGTATGCCAGGCAGCCCGGGATCTCCTGACAAGGATTACGGAAGGGAAACTTCAGCCAACTACCTATTCGACACAGCCGGGAACTCCTCCGACGGAGTTCCATGCATTTCTTCTTAAGGATGCAGGGTTTGCCAGACCGCGCGACTCCATCTCCGAAGCGATGGATGCCGTCTACCAACAGAAAGATTTATCAGTTGACTTTGAGCAGAAAAAAAGAAATCTCCTGCAGTTCTGCCATGCCTCCCTCCAGCACGCGCTCCGTAAACAGAGCGTGCATCAAAGTGATATATTCGCATGCAGGGATATTGACCTGTACCAGAAATCGGGACTCCTTCTCTTATCCAATCATTATCAGATTCCTGCCGGTTCCTCTTCCTATACGGCGATAGACTACAGCGCCGCCGATGGTACTATGCCGACCCTCGAGATTGCAATGGATCCGACACGTACGGTATCGCAGAACGCCCAGGAATTTTTCAAGCGCTATTCCAAATGCAAGAACCGCCTTGAAGCTGCGTCGGAATTCCTGAAGGAAGACAACAGAGCGGTTGAATATCTTTCATCCCTCTATCAGGCCATCGAAAGTGCTGCAGAGAATGATGACCTTCTTGCTCTGCGCGAAGAAATGCAGATCAGCGGATTACTTGAACATGACAGTAAAGGCCAGTACAAGAACAGCGCGAAGGCAAATCCGAATGCCAAATCCCATCCAGGCCGATCCAAGAACGGAAGCAGTTCCAGCCGGGCTTTACGAGCTGCAGGCAAAGCAGCTGCAAAACGGTCCAAAAACGGAACTGCAAAATCAGGCAAGGCATCAAATGCCGTGCCTGCAGATAATTTTCGTCGTTATACAACATCGGAAGGCATAACTATTTTGAGCGGACGCAATAATATCCAGAACGACCTTCTCACCATGAGGACCGCAGCTCCTGAAGATCTGTGGTTTCATGTCCAGAAAATGCCGGGGACACATGTCGTCCTGCGTCTGGAAAAGACGGAACCGACTGAGGATTTAATACTCAAGGCTGCCCGGACGGCCGCATTCTTTTCACGGACATGGAGCCGGAACGAAAAAAACAAGGCTTCCGATCCCCGTCAGACGAAAAACGAAAGCCAGGATTTAAGCGAACTTAAAATTGCTGTTGATTACTGCCCTGTAAAGAATGTTAAAAAACCGCCGAAAGCCAAGCCCGGAATGGTCATTTATGATCATTATAAGACGGTCCTGGTCTCACCTTCAGATCCTGCAAAGCTTTTATAGATCTTGTCACGGAATGCGGATTCTTCGAGCGAAAATATACACCCGCAGTATTTTTGACGGTATAATCCGTCCTCTTTGGCCATATTCTGACCTTCACGGAATCCCGGACGAAAATCGCGGTATACAAAATCCACGCCCGTTTCGGCAGCCGCTTTTCGGGCGTACGTGATAATCGCTTCATGGTTCTGGTACGGACTTACCAGGAGAGTCGTGGAAAACGACCTGAATCCAAGACTTTGCGCTTCCAGGGCAGCACGCTTCATGCGGATGTCATAGCACATTTCGCAGCGGGAGGAATATTGACCCTCCCATGCTTTGGCAAGCCAGCGATCTTCCATATACGAGTCGTCTTCAAGAAAAGGAACCCCGCGCATCTTCATAAGTGAGGCAGCGTTGCCGCGTCTGCGGTCGTGCTCAAAACGCGGGTGAATGTTGGGGTTACTGAAAAATGCAGTCAGACTGTAACCCTCTTCACGCAGGGACTCGACAGGCCACTCGGCACAGGGTCCGCAGCACACATGCAAAAGAAGATCCTTATCCCCTCGGATAGTATTTTGATCTGTTATGCTCTCGGGAACAGACATCAGAGGACCTCCTTCTCCAAAGTATCTGCCGGCTTTATCGAATCCGTGCTGCTAAAATCAAGACATGAGTCGAGATCAACCTGAACGGGAAATGAGGATTCCTGCACAGATTCACCGGTAACTGCAGATCCGAGTCCCCTGACTTTTTTCTCGTAATCATCAGGGCAAACAAGACCGAGGTGCTGCCAGCCGAGCCTTGTCAGCACACGGCCGCGAGGCGTCTTGGCTACAAATCCTATCTGCATCAAAAAAGGTTCATATACGTCTTCAATGGTAACCGGATCCTCTCCGGTACAGGCAGCAAGCGTCTCGAGTCCGACAGGACCGCCGCAGAACATCTCCGCCATATTGGTCAGAATCCTGCGGTCCGTCTTATCGAGGCCTCTTTCATCAATTTCCAGGGCTGCAAGACCATAATCCGCAAGCTTCTCATCGATTGTCCCGGCGCCCTTTACCTGTGCAAAATCACGCATCCTCTTAAGAAGTCGAATGGCTATGCGCGGTGTTCCGCGGGAGCGGGATGCGATGGTATGAAGGCCTTGTGTATCAATGCCAATCTTTAGAATATCAGCGTCCCTGCGCAGAATCTCCATCAGATCTTCCGGATCATAGAGTTCCAGACGATGAATCATACCAAAACGATCGCGCAGCGGTGCGGAAAGCAGACCTGCTCTTGTTGTTGCGCCAATCAGTGTGAATTTAGGCAGATCAAGGCGAATCGATCTTGCAGACGGACCTTTACCGATCATAATGTCGAGGCAGTAATCTTCCATCGCAGGATACAGGATCTCTTCAACACTCCGGTTCAGGCGATGAATTTCATCAATAAAGAGAACATCATGTTCATTGAGGTTTGTAAGTATGGCAGCGAGTTCGCCGGCCTTCTCGATAGCCGGTCCCGTAGTAATCTTGAGACTGACACCCATTTCCGCAGCGATAATACCTGCCAGAGTCGTCTTTCCGAGACCGGGAGGACCATATAAAAGGACATGGTCCAGCGCCTCTCCCCTATTGGAAGCCGCTTCAATGAAGACCTTCAGATTCTCTTTAACCTTCGTCTGACCGGCATAGTCAATCCAGCGGGTAGGACGCAGTCCGCGTTCATCGCGATCCTCTGTCAGCCGTTCGCGGCCGATGATCCGGTCGTCCTCGCCATATTCTTCAAAATCCATACAAACTCCTTATAGTAAAGCGCGCAGAGCCACTCTGATTAAATCTTCCACCGCCATATCATCCTTGTAAACTGCAGTCACGGCTTTCCTGGATTCAAGTGCGGAATAGCCGAGAACGACCATGGCGCTCATCGCTTCCTGCATCAGACGCGAATCCGAAGAAAAAGCACCGGCTGCGTCATCGACAACAAACTCGCCGTCAGCGTTTTCGAATGCAAAACCTTTGAGCTTGTCCTTGAGTTCCAGAATCAAACGTTCCGCACCTCTCTTGCCGACACCCTTTACCTGCGTCAGACGTTTCACATCATTGGTAATTACGGCTAAAGCAAACTCACCGGGCTGCATCTGCGCGACAATGGCCAAAGCAACCTTCGGCCCGATTCCTGATACTAAAAGAAGCATAACGAACATGTCGTGCTCTTCCTGTGAAGGAAATCCGTACAGCGCAAAAGTATCTTCACGGACATACAGGTATGTATAAGCACATACTTTATCCCCCGTGGTGCCGAAACGATCCTGCATGGGCGGATGACAAAAAATCTTATAACCGATTCCGCCAGCCTCAAGCACGATAAACTCTTCTTTTTTCTGAATCAGAAGGCCTTTGATGTAAGCATACATAGTATCTGCACTCTCCGTATCCATATTTGAAACATTCCATTACCGTTTAACATAATATTTGTATCAACTGTTCTCAGGAATAGGTCTTGCCGTTGGGACCGAACTGGTACCCGCCGACGGCCTTATTGTTGTTGACTGGTCCTGTATGAGCCTGACAGATAGCAATTGCAAGCGCATCCGATGCATCGTCGATCATCTTGGATGCCTTATCAAGGTGAAGCAGGATCTTGATCATGGAAGATACCTGATTCTTGTCAGCTCTGCCATACCCCGTTACCGCAAGCTTAACCTGTATCGGTGTGTATTCGAACACAGGAATTCCGACTTTAGCACCGGTGAGAATGATAACCCCCCTTGCCTGGGCCGTACCGATAGCCGTAGTAGTATTTTTGGCGAAAAAGAGCTCCTCAACAGCCATGACATCCGGTTTATACCTGAGAATCAACGCTTCAAGCTCCTGAAATATTGTAAGAAGACGCAGCTCAAACGGTGTGCCGGCCTTAGTCGAAATAACACCGTAATCCAGCGTCCTGAAATGATTTGACTCGTATTCCACTACACCAAATCCGGTAATTGCATATCCCGGGTCAATTCCGATAATAATCATCAACTATCCTTCTTGCGGCCGATTGCAATCGCCTGCGGTTTCCTGCGGCCGTTTGGACTCGCCTGCGGCTTTTCGCGGCCGCGCAAGGTCAAACATTCGTTCTTGTTTGAATCATTATAGCAATCCGTCAGGGTCGATGCAAGCGGAAAGTTTACAGGGAAGTCTCATCAAGAATAGCAAGAATTTCCTTCGGAAGTGTAACCGGCAGCGGAGAAAAAGCTACGGCTGATTCCGCCAGTGACAGAGCAAACTGCACGGTCGAATCTTCGATAAGGGATTTGGTTCCCTTATACATCAAAGCCAACCGGTCACCCTTTGTGACAAAATCCCCGATCTTTCTTACAAGGAAGATTCCGGCTCCCATATCAATGACATCGCCTTTTTGTTTCCGGCCGGCGCCAAGATGCATACTGGCCTCACCGATTAAGAGGGCATCGATCCGGGAGATATAGCCGTCTTCTCTTGCAACAAGTTCCGCACACTGAAGGGGAAGTTCCGTATATACAGGACTTCCGTTCTGATTGATGCGGCCCCCCTGAGCTGCGATAAATTTTTCGAAGCACATTTTGGCACTGCCGTTCTGAATCGTTTTTTCTGCCATTGCATACGCTTCTTCAAAAGACAAATCACGTCCGATATCCGATCTTCTGATCATCGCGGCGGCGAGTGTAAAGCTGACTTCATTGACATCATCACTGCCTTTGCCGCCAAGTGTATCATAAGCTTCCATCACTTCTATCGTATTTCCGACAGCACGACCAAGAGGCTGGTCCATGGATGTAATGACACAGGTAACCGGACGTCCGGCAATTTTGCCGATCTGTATCATGGCCAGGGAAAGCTCGCGTGCGGATTCCTCATCTTTCATAAACGCACCGGAACCGCAGGTGATATCAAGAACGATGGCATCCGCGCCGCCGGCAATTTTTTTGCTCATTATGCTCGATGCAATGAGCGGGATCGACTGAACGGTTCCGGTAACATCGCGCAGGGCATATAAATATTTGTCTGCAGGAGCAAGTTCCGGAGTCTGTCCGGAAAGAACCATGCCGGCCTTGTTGATCTGGTCAACAAAAGAAGACACGGGAATCGAAGTCTGAAAGCCCTGGATTGACTCCAGTTTATCAATTGTTCCGCCGGTAAACCCGAGTCCCCTTCCGGAGAGTTTGGCAATCGGGATTCCGCATGCTGCAACAATCGGCAGTACAATGAGTGTGCATTTATCCCCGACTCCGCCTGAACTGTGTTTGTCCACTTTCGTTCCCAAAATAGCGGATAAATCGCATACATCACCCGAAAATGCCATCTTCATGGTAAGTTCAGTCATTTCCTGTTTTGTCATACCGTTCAATACGATTGCCATCAGTAATGAGGAAATCTGGTAATCCGGTATACTTCTGTCGGTGACTCCTTTAACAAAATATGAAATCTGCTCTGCACTTAATTCATGACTGAAGCGCTTTGCATTAATAATTTCAAGCATATCCATTTTTGTTTCTCCTCCATAATATAGATCAAAATATCTCAAAACGTCCATTTATCACTCTATTGTACTACAAAGGGCTCAACAAAACTTTGCGGCTATGTTAGAATAATCGCGGACTTATGTCCATAAATCAGAATATGTCATCCGGATGGGGGATCATTTATGGCAGAGCTGGACAGATATACACAAGGAACAATTCAGAATACTTTGTCTGCACTTGCGGGTTTGACTGTATATTTCCACTTGAAATCGGACCCTTTTTTGACCGGCTTAAACAGTCTCCTTACGGACATTTCAAAATCTGTCTGTAAAGAGGATCCCTTCACCGACCCCGCGGTTCTTCATGCCCCGGATCCATCCTCTCTCTATAACTGGATGGATCGATATACAAATCTCTATACGCAGCTCATGGACAATAACCTTGCACAGGTCCCGGATCTGGGTCAATATGTACTTGCACTCGTACAGAAAGACGATAATGCCTTTTCACGAATGGCATCCGGTCGATATGCCGGCGCCAAAAATGTCTCTGTCGATCCGAATATGCGTCAGTATATACTTGGCGACATTGAGCGCATACTCATTATCTGTGCCTTTCCGTCGAGAAGCATAACCTCCATACTGTCGGCACTCAGTCCGGTTACCCTGCCGGAATGGCGTCATGATACATCCGGTCAGACATCCGCCGCTCTTTATGAATCGTTACTGACCTACCATCACGAAAAGAGCTTCGGTGTCTTTGCATCCTTCCATGCTTTTCTGTGGAAAGATCATCGGCTTGAGCCTGTTGCAAAACCTGACCCGATCCGTCTGGACCAGTTATTTTCCTATAACTATGAGATCTCACAGGTGCAGGAAAATACCATGCGTCTTCTGCGCCATAAACGGGCGGACAATATTCTTCTTTTCGGCGCGAGGGGTACCGGCAAATCCTCTACCGTGAAGGCAATGGCCAACACGTACAAGGATCAGGGGCTTCGACTCATTGAAATTGACAAGGATGATCTCCTTACCATAGCCGAACTGCTGACATATCTTGCCGAATTATCCGACGTGCGCCTCTCCTTCATCCTTTTCCTGGACGATCTTACCTTTTCCGAGGATGACACGCGCTATACTGTTCTCAAAACACTTCTCGAGGGCGGCATCAAGACACGTCCTGAGAATGTTGCCATATACGCAACCTCAAACCGCAGGCATATCGTTGCCGAAAAAGACACAAATGAGACATATGCCAATGATGCCAAAGATGAAAAACTATCGCTTTCAGATCGATTCGGCATATCTGTCCGGTTTGCATCCCCCAACCAGCAAGTGTATCTTGACATCGTTTTTGGTATTCTTACAGATCGCGCAATACCGTTTGACAGGGAAATCATCGCAGGGAAAGCACTGACGTGGGCCATGCGGGAAAATGGGCGTTCCCCGCGCACAGCACGGCAGTTCGCCGACTATTATGAAGCCACATTTGACAGTACCGTCGTTTAGTCCCACATAAATCGCCTCTTTCTGCATATAAGGAGATAAAAATGCCAAATATAATAAAGTATCCGCCTCTTACTTATGCTTTGATCGGCTGCGGCCGCGTCTCCGTCAAGCACCTCAGGGCAGTTCTTAAAAAGAAAAGCGGTCTGACCTTTACGGCAATCGTTGACTCCAATCCTGCAGCACCGGCCAATCTGCTTCGTACAGCAGGGCTTTCCGCTAAAGCCGCCGCAAAAATAATGTCAAGTGTGCGCATCTATACGGATTATGAAGAAATGCTTGCAAAGGAAAAACCGGAAGTCGTCGCAATAACGGTCCCTTCCGGGCTTCATTTCAGGATTGCAAAGGCATGCCTTGAGTCAGGTGCACACATTCTTCTCGAAAAACCAATGACCATGCGCTCCTCTGAAGCCAGGGAATTATTTGAATTATCCAAATCCACCGGCAAAAAAGTGGCGATGGGGCATATCTACCGCTATTTTCCGATGGTAGGCAACCTGAGAAAAGATATCGCGGCAGGAGTCTTCGGGACGCTGAGCCACGGCTCCGTTATCGTCCGCTGGGGACATGACCAGACTTACTACGATCAGGCCGCCTGGCGCGGGACCTGGAAAAGCGACGGCGGAGCGCTGATGAACCAGACCGTCCACGCACTTGATCTTTTGTGCTGGCTTATGAACGGCACAGCCGTATCAGCGAGTGCCATGCTGACACGCCGTACCCATGATATGGAAGCGGAAGACGTTGCCCTCGGCATGCTGACACTTGATAACCATACGATCTGTCAGGTGGAAGGTACAACCAGCACCTCAATCCATGACCATGAGGCTTCTTTCTTCATCAACGGAACCAAAGGTACACTTCGCGTGGGCCTTAGAAGAGGAAAACCGTTTTTTGATATCCGGGATGCCGCCGGTCACAGAAAGAATCTCTATTATCTTCGTAAAGACATTAAGGAAAAGGGCCTTCCGGGTCTACTTTCCCTTTTGAATCCGCATGCAGGCATCTACAAAGATCTTGTCGATGCCATCCATGAGAATCGAAATCCGATTGCAGATGCAAAATCAGGGTATACGGCCGTTGATATGGTTCTTGCCCTGTATCAGTCCGCAAAGGAAAAGAAAGAAATCACACTCCCCCTTACCTCAGACTTCTCATCTGAGGAAATGACCGGGTTTTTCCCTGATCCTTCTGATCACTAAAAACAATATTGCAGCCAGCGCGAATACAATGCAGTACAAAGCTGCATGGGTCAGGTTGTATTTCTTGTCTGATTCCCCTGTTTTGGGGAATCTCGGTGTATTTTCTATGATCAGACTAGCTCCAAGGACTCCCGCTTCACGTATAACCGTATTGGTAGGCTTGCTGTCCAGATTGTATCCGCTTGGGGCCTGAATCTCTGTAATGGTATAGGTTCCCGGTTTCAGACCGAGTATAAGCGCGACTCCGTACTTTCCGGTTATTGCCGTGGTATTGGCTGTTTTGGTAAGCGACATTTCGCGCGTTACACCAAGTACGGTCTGTGCTACATACGCATTTTTATCTTTATCAAAGACAAGTGACACAAGCTGACCTGTCGCTGTGTCGGTTACTGTGAACTTCATTCCTGCCAGGGATGTTCCGTCTGTACCGGTCTTTTTGACCCGCAGTTCCGTAAGGGAGTTGGTCTTATGGAATGTATAAAGATGTGCAAACTCCGCTGTTATCGGAATCTTTTCCGCTGAGAGCGAATACCCCTCCCATGTGCTGATTTCCTGCAGATAATAGTCGCCTGGCATTATATATACAGATCCATAGCCCTTGCTGTCTGTCGTAATCCTTGCAGTCTCTGCATTGGTTATGCTGTTGTATATTCCGAAAACAACACCGTCCATCGGCGTCTGTGTGCCGTCTCCGGTTACCTTGAATACCTCTACCTGCGCCATCTTCTGATCGGCAATGACAAAGTCCGCCTCGGAAAATGTATCGCCGTCACGCTGCATCAGCTGCGATACATTGATGTGAATCGTCTGTTTGTCTGCCAGTGCATATCCGGTCAGGGTTTTGGTCTCGATAAGCGTGTACTGTCCGTATGGCATCACCCTGGTAATGGCATGTCCGTTTGCATCGGTTGTGACCGTATCAACAAGAATACCGTCCTTGTTATACACTTCAAATACGACACCGGGCATTGGAAGCGTTGTGTCCGCTGCAAGCTTATAGATATTGACTTTGCCCGCCACCGCTTTATTGATAAGCGGCTGTGTGCCGTTTGCTGTCGTTACCGTCGCCGCAGCGCTTTTCTGGTCAACCGGCATCGCCGACACGTCGAACGGCCTTTCGTCGATCACAACGTCCGGTGTGACGTTGATTTCCTTAACATAGTAACTTCCGAAAGTTATATCCTTGGTTGTTACGGCAACACCGGTGCTGTCCGTTTTCAGAACATCGACTAAGGTACCCGCCGGGATCTGTACGGATCCTAGATCTCCGTATACGTTGTCCTTGGTATACAGGCCGAAGAGGATGCCTTCCGCTGGCACATAGATCCAGTCATAGTCATTTTTATCCGCGTTCCATACACCCTGTTCCTTGTATTTTTGTATTTTCACCTGCAGCTTCTGCCGGGCATCATAGATTTGCTGCCGGTTGATGATGATCTCAATATGCTGATCCGCGTATGTGAACAGCCATGCACCGCGTCCAGCGAGCAGATCCCCGAAAGGAGGCTCCGTCTCGGTGACATAATATTCCGCCGTAGCCGTGATCCCGTCGAGCGGCAGATTGGTCATGACATTACAGGTCGGATCGAACAGCTTGATCAGACCAAGGGATGTACCCGCTTTCAGAGGCGTCTCATTGACACCGTCCTTATCCGCGTCGTACAACTTCAGATTTCCGTCCTGATCGACAATATCCTTGTCCCCGACGGTTACCTCGAAGATCGCCATTGTTTTTTCTTTGGCTATATAAAAATAATTGTAAATCGACAATGGATTGCTGTTGATGTCCGTGAGGCGGACACCGGCACTGTCCAAAGCTTCGATTTTTTCGGTCGTATAAAGATAATCTCCGTATTTCTCGATCTGAATCTCACACTTCTGCGGTTTATCGGCAAAATAGATGTTCTTAACATCCTTACTGTTTTCCACCGTGACAGCACCTGTTCCATGCTCAAAGATCGAGACGGAGAACGAAAGAAGGTTTTCGTTGAGCACATATCCTATCGGTGCCTGTATCTCTTTGATGTAGTAGCTGCCCACAACAAGCGGCAGATCCGTAAGGGCGACCGTACCCGAAGCATCCGTTGTGAACTCCGTGTTTCCGTTACTGTCGGAAAGGACGGTTGCTCCGTCCGATGCAAGCACTTCGAAAGTCGCTCCGGCGAGTCTTTCGACCGCGCCTGTCTCCGAATCCGTCTTCAGGACACGGATGTACTGCTCGTAGATGATGTTGGAAGCACTGAACGAAAAAGACTGTCCCTCTCCTTCGACGACGGTAAACGACAGGGAATAACCCATGGTAAAGGTGAAGTAGTTCGCCGAAGAGAACATCTGCATGATCGTATACGTACCCATCGGATATTCCTGGCTTGATGAAGCCATGCCGCTGCCGTCGGTTGTTATGATATCGACATTATTCCCGTCACTGTCAAAGACAGCGAACATCGCTCCGGATTCCGGCGCCATCGTCCCGCTCGGATTCGATAGCGCATACTTGGATTTGTATATATTTATGCTGCCGTGTCCGGTTGGTTCCGGTGTCGGTGTTGGGGCGTCTGTCGGTTCCGGTCCGCCGGTCGGCGCAGGCGGCTGTGTCGGGCCGGAGCTGCCGGACCAGTCGGCATCATCCGGAGATGAGTCGATGACAATATGTCCATTTGTCATGGTGATAAACGACTGTCCGTTGGACGTAAAGAAAGAGAGAACATCTGCTGAAGCATCATCCTTGGGTACAACCGCACTGACCTTGATATGTGCTCCCGCCTGTTTCTGTGCCTCGGTTGCTGTAACGGTAATCGCTGCTCCACTTGCTCCGGATGTGGTACTAACCGAACAGTTTGTGTAATCTCCTGCAAGGATAATCCATGTCCCTCCATTATCGACATTGGCAGTAATCGTTGCAGTGTAGGTACCGCTTCCCGTCGCTGTCCAGTCGGTCTTGTTGGCAAGGGTCGTTTTACAGATGATAGGATTCATCGTATAGCTGCCGGTCTGTGCCAGAGCAGCATCGGCAATCTGTTTGGCCGAGTAGAGGATAGTAGATGCATTGTGTACGTCATTGAGGTAACTTTGCTGATTTTCTTTTGCAGTTGTGTCGGGAATGTTCTGCGAAGCTGTCCACTGCGTGTTGTACGTCGCTGTATTTATCGTTTTAATCGTGCCGCTTGTATAGGCTTCATAGATGTCCTTGCCATCATACGTGCCTCCTACTAGGCTTCCGGACTGGTATGCCATCTCGCCTAAGACCATCCAGATTGCGATCTGGTTTGTGATGTATCCGAAATACGTCGAAGCACCCGAATAGTCCACGCCATTGACATTGGGTGTAGTACGAAGAAAGCTGCCGGTCGTCCATCCCCTGCCGTTGTCGTAAATGGATTTGAGTCGATAGAACAGGAGCGGATTGTTATTGATATCGTCCGCAGTCAGCTCGAAGCTGTTCGACGGGAGCGTGGCTCCTTTTCTGGTACAGTATACCGGATCCCCCGTCTGCGGATCCCGCATGACATAGATGTGCATATAGTCGGATATCCCTGTATCTGATCCGAGATACACCGGCAGATCCACTTTGCGAACCTGCGTAACCGCTACGGCAAATACGTCTGCAAACGGCAGGATGGTCAGCAGCATGGCAACAGACAGAATAAGTGTCACTACTATCCGGGGCATTTTGCTTTGACTGATCTGATTCCATTTTTCCTTTACTTTCTTAAACATTTGCTCCTCCTTGGTAAATCATTGTTGTTTGTTCTTTTCGGTGACAGCTTGCGCATTGGGGATGATCTATATGAACGGTTTTTGTTTTTGAGGGTCGGATATTTCCGTATGAGTTTATTTTCGGGCAACAAAAAAGCAAGCCGGTGAAGACTTGCTTTTACAAGAGAAAATGAGATATAGGTCTACTTAGCCGAATTCCTGTACCCAAAAGTACACGCCATTTACGCAGTAGCAGGAGACAGCGGTGATTGTATAATCATAGGTGACACCAAGCAGATTGTTCTTGTGACCCTCTGATTCCATCCATGCGTCCATAACAGCCTGTGATGTGTCCAAATCCCGTCCTCTAGCGAGATTTTCTCCTAGTGCGAGTCCGTCTGATGCAGTTCTCTCTGACGATCCATCCGGCCTCGTATGTCCAAAATTTGTAACAAGCTCCTTGGCTCTTACATCACAAGCAGCAGCCAGTGTCGAATTCCATGTAAGCGCCGGGTATCCGGCATCGGCTCTCGCCTGATTGACCAGTACCAGAACCTGCTGTGCCATATCTGCGGAATAGGTGCCTTCGGGCGGATCCGTTGGAACAGTGGGATCGTCACCTTCCCATGCGTTGGCTGGCTGCTCGGTCGTCTCCGCCGTTGTCCCTGTCGCTTTGGTGGTCTTGGTCGCGGCTGTCGTTGCCATGGTTTCAGATAGCGTAACGCCCGTATCACTGGATCCATCCGTTGATTCTGTTTCGGTTCCTTCGGATCCGTTTGGATTGATCGCTGCGTCTGCCCCCGAAGGCATCGTTATCTCAGAAGTCTTTGTAACAGCGGCGGTCTCTGTCGGTTCCTTTGCTGCAGCAGTCAGGGACATGCTTTCCTTGACCGTACTTCCAGCCGTCGGCACTGCCGCATATGCGGTGCAGCCTGATAATCCCAGCATTGCTGCAAGGATAAGCGAAACGATCATACGGGGTTTTTCACTCTTTCTCATTTGCATCTTCCTCATTTGGTTTCTTTATTTGGTTCTCATTTGGTTCCTTATTGAGTTCCTCATTTGCCTCTTTTCATATGCTGACATGCACGCAGCTTTTCCCAATAAAAAAGAGTCTTCCATATCAATAGAAAACTCTTTTCTAATCGTTCATCCAACTTGCTAAATTTAAAATAGCAGAATCAAATACTACTTACAACTCCACTTTATGTATATATGCAAATTTTTGAAAAATAATTTATGTAAAATAATATTTTGTCATTCGATTCCTTCAAACATAATGTCTACAATGCGGAGTGCATCCTTATCTATGACCTGATAACATATCTCTTTGCCGTTTCTGACACCCTTGATGATGCCTGCCGCCTTAAGCTTGGAAATGTGCTGGGAAAGGCCGCTCTGGGTCAGACCAAGGTTCTCCTGGATTTTGCCGACATTACAGCGATAGGTAATAAGTCCTCTTATTATGCAGAGACGCTGCGGGTGTGAGAGCACTTTGAGCATTTCTGCACGGCGGTCCAATTCGTCCATATTCATAATTAATTAACCCCCTCGAATTAGAATGGTGTGTAATAAGTTGTAAGATTGAAGTCAGAATCATTTGTATTGCCGTTGACATATTCATATATGTTGATATAATGATTTTAGTGGCACAGAAAGCAAATGTCAAGAAATAATAGCATGATATTAGAATATGTAAATAAATTATACAATATTTACGATCAATTGAAAACAAACAACCGGTTTCAGGAGGTATATTATGAAATACACTCGTCTTATTGTTCTCATTGGTGTGGTTCTGCTTGTTTTCTTAGGTGCCTTCGAAGCATATAATCAACTCTCCGGAAATCAGGCTTCAAACGGCTCAGTAAAAGAAACTGAAGCCACATCAAAAGCGGATGTAACAGACGTCTCCTCCAAAGAGACTGCTGCAAATGCATCCTCTTCCGCCAATCCGCAGGAGACCACCGCAGCAAGTGCTTCTGCAAAGGAAGGCAAAGAGATCGGCGATCTGGCTTTTGATTTCACACTGACAAATTATGCAGGCGAGGATGTAACGCTTTCCGGGCTCCGCGGCAAAATCGTCATCCTGAACTTCTGGGCATCCTGGTGCGGTCCGTGCCAGAATGAAATGCCTGAATTCCAGGCTATGCAGGATAAAATCACAGCACAGGGTACAGAGGCTGATACAGTTTTCCTTACTGTGAATCTTGCCGACGGGCAGAGGGAAACCAGGGATACGGCGCAGGCTTTTCTCGATGAAAAAGGCTATACCTTCCCGGTGGTATTTGACGCAGGAAGCGTAGCAAACCTTTACGAGGTTTACAGCATACCAAGTACATTCGTACTCGATAAGAACGGAGTTATCGTGGAGATGTTCTTAGGTTCAACCAATCAGAAGGATCTGGAAAAAGCGATTGAGGCTGCAAGGTCATGAACCTGGCTAATATTTTCCTGGTTTTCCTCGAAGGATTCCTGGCCTTCGTCTCTCCCTGCATCCTGCCGATGCTGCCGGTGTATTTTCTCTATCTGTCCGGTGAAAGTATCAAAGAATCAGATGCACAGCCGGCAAATACCGCCGATGAATTATCCGGTTCCAATGGATTATCCGGTTCCATAGGGAAAACAGCAGATCACCCTCGCCGGCGCAAACGTTTAGTTATTAACACCCTTTTCTTTATTCTAGGATTTACGATTGTATTTCTCATGCTGGGTGCAACTTCAACCGCGATAGGACAAACATTATCCAGTCACAGGCAGTTACTCGAAAGAATCTCCGGTGCGGTCATCATTCTATTGGGAATCCATATGACAGGGCTGATAAAGATTCGGTTTCTCAATCAGGATCACCGTATGAACTTCGGCAACAGGAAAGTCAGCATTCTTTCCTCGCTTTTCCTGGGAATCGCATTCAGCTTCGGCTGGTCTCCCTGCCTGGGGCCTTTTCTCGGATCGGCGCTTCTGCTTTCCGGACAGTCTTCCACCCTACTTGAGGGAATGACACTCCTCTTCGTATTCTCACTCGGTCTTGCCATACCGTTTATACTGGCCAGCATACTCTTTGAAGAATTGACTATCGTGTTTGTATGGTTCAAAAAGCATATGGTACTTGTTAAAATAGTAAGCGGAACACTCCTTGTTATACTCGGTCTGCTGATGCTTTTCGGATGGTTCGGATATTATGCAGGGCTGTTTACCTGAAATTGATTTTTACATGTCTGGCGGTCAGACAGAAAGGAACACATTATGAATACAATGGATATCTCACAGAAAGTCCTCATTGTCGGCGGCGTCGCCGGTGGAGCCGGAACAGCAGCAAGGCTCAGAAGAAATGACGAGCATGCGCAAATCATCCTTTTCGAAAAGGGGGAATACATCTCATATGCGAACTGCGGTCTTCCCTACTATGTAGGAAATATCATCAAGGAAAAGTCTGATTTGCTCCTACAGACAAAATCCGGCTTTTCGCAGCGGTTTCATGTGGATATCCGCCTCAGAAATGAAGTGCTGAGCATAGATACAGCAGCCAAATCCCTGACGGTAATCGATCACGAATCAGGAAAAACCTATCAGGAAAGTTATGACAAACTTGTACTGTCTCCCGGTGCCTCTCCGATCCGTCCGAAACTGCCCGGTGCAGACAAGCCTCACGTGTTCACACTGCGAACCATTCCCGATACACTTCATATCCGGGAATTTATCGAAACAAGGCACCCTCATACGGCTGTGATTATCGGCGGAGGCTTTATCGGGGTCGAAATGGCTGAAAACCTTCGCGAACAGGGGATTGAAGTATCGATTGTCGAGGCAGTCGACCACCTCATCGGAGCAATCGACATTGATATGAGTTATGACCTCCATAACCACATACGGGCAAAGGGTGTACAGATATTTCTCAACCAGATGGCACAGAGCATTACCGACAAGGAAGTCATTCTTGCGTCCGGTCTGGAAATCAAAGCCGATATGGTACTCTTAAGTATCGGTGTATTACCGGAAACAGGATTCATCAAGTCCTCGGGAATAGCTTTGGGATCACGCGGCCAGATCATAGTAAATGAACGGCTTGAGACCTCCGCACCTGATGTATATGCCCTGGGCGATGCAATCGGAGTAAAGACCTTTACCGGAAGAGAGGATGCCATTATCCCGCTGGCGTCTCCCGCCAATAAGCAGGCACGTCTTGTCGCCGACCTGATCTGCGGCATTCCCCGTACTTATAAAGGCACACAGGGAACAGCAATCGCCAAAGTATTTGATATGACTGCGGCAGTAACCGGGGAATCGGAAAAATCCCTCACACGTCTGGCCATGCCTTATCTGAAAGCCTATACTTATTCAAACTCACATGCGGCCTACTACCCGGGTTCTATGCCGATGTTTATCAAGCTTCTTTTTGCTCCCGGCGACGGCAAAATCCTCGGGGCACAGATTACCGGCTATGAAATGGTCGATAAGCGGATTGATGTCATAGCGACAGCCATTCGCGGCGGTATGACAGTATACGACCTTGAAGAACTCGAACTTTCCTATGCACCGCCCTATTCTTCGGCAAAGGACCCTATCAACATGGTGGCGTATGTCGCAGAGAACATTCTCTCGAAGAAGACGACACCGTTCTATCTGGATGACCTTGCCGTGCTTCCGGAGAATGCATTGATTCTCGATACACGCACTGTCGGTGAATACGAACACGGAACCATCCCGGGTGCCGTCAACATCCCGCTGGACAGTCTTCGAACCCGGCTCGATGAAATTCCTGCCGGCAAAGAAATCTACGTTACCTGCCAGATCGGCCTTCGAGGGTATCTGGCGGAACAACTGCTTAAAGGATATGGATACAGCGCACACAATCTGCTTGGCGGATACCGTCATTACCAGGCCAGGGCTTCAGACCTGGCCGGCCGGCAGAAAACGAATCCCCCATGCACTGCATGCGGTATGGAAAAACAGTAATCACAAGTATCTTAATATGCTGCCCAATCAGCTTCATACTGATCATAACAGACAAAAACCACATTCATAAAGGAGAATAAGATTATGAGCGAAAACACAAAAATTCTGACAAACGACACATTCCAGACAGAGATCAGTTCCGGAGTCACACTTGTCGATTTCTATGCGGACTGGTGCATGCCCTGCAAAATGCTTACCCCGACAATCTCATCGATTGCCGATGAATATGCCGGTAAAATCAAAGTCGGCAAACTCAACATTGATACAGCTCAGAGTGTAGCCGCCAAATATGGCGTTATGAGTATCCCGACGGTAATTCTCTTCAAAGACGGCATTGCTGTTGAGAAAAAAGTCGGCCTTTCACAAAAAGGCGCTTACGAAACCATGATCAACGCAGCACTGAACGGCTGAATCTGATTGATTTTCTGCAGAAACACAAACAAAGACGGTGCGTCTCCGAGCTAAAATCCGGAGACGCACCGTCTTCTTTTTTCTGATTTTCAAAACGGCCATGAAATTTGCCGTCACGGCCAATGGTGTGCGGTACACAGTATGAAAAAGGGAATAAATACGTTGATTCCTCAACTAAGCCTGCGATTAATCAAATATCTATGTTTTCTATTCGAATTTCTTGAGCTGAGGCGTAAAATGCCTGCAGTCAATAATCTGAATATCTAAGGAGGCGGTTTAGATTAGCCTCGATTTTGTATGATCAATATGTATATTCAGTCTATTCTGTCTTTTTGCTTCCCGGATGGGATCGGAATATATAAATTCATGTTTTACATCAGCCTAATCTTCATGCATTCCTGTACCGGTAAATTGGTTAAACCATCGACAATGCCTGATCGAGATCGGCGATGATGTCTTCCACATTCTCAATGCCTACGGATAAACGGATGAGATCCGGACTTACGCCGGCCGAGATAAGTTCCGCGTCATTCATCTGACGGTGTGTATGGCTGGCCGGGTGAAGAACACATGTTCTGACATCAGCGACATGTGTGACAATAGCCGCAAGCTTGAGTGCATCCATGAATGTTACACAAGCCTCCCGTCCGCCCTTCACTCCGAAAGAAAGCACACCGCACGATCCATTCGGAAGGTACTTCTGTGCGAGCTGATATTCAGAATCTGCGGGAAGTCCCGGATATCGGACCCAGCCGACCTTCGGGTGGTTCTGAAGATACTGTGCAACGGTAAGTGCATTGCTGCAGTGGCGCTCCATGCGAAGATGAAGTGTCTCGAGTCCAAGACTTAAGTAGAACGAATTCTGGGGAGCCGGAACGGATCCGAGATCCCTCATGAGCTGGACGGTAGCCTTAACGGCATAAGCGGAAGAACCAAATCTTTCCGTATAGGTTACGCCGTGATAGGAATCATCCGGAGTAGTAAGACCCGGGAATTTATCGGCATTGGCATTCCAGTCAAAGTTGCCGCTGTCGACAACGCATCCGCCGACACTGGTCGCATGGCCGTCCATATACTTGGTTGTGGAATGAATGATAATGTCCGCGCCCCACTCAAACGGGCGGCAGTTGATCGGTGTTGCAAATGTGTTGTCCACAATAAGCGGTACCCCATGCGCATGTGCCGATTTGGCAAACTTCTCAATGTCCAGGACAGCCATTGCAGGATTGGCAATCGTCTCCCCGAACACAGCTTTTGTCTGCGGGGTAAAGGCGGCATCCATCTCTTCCTGTGTGGCATCCGGAGCAACAAATGTAAAAAGGATTCCCAGGCGCTTCATGGTCACTGCAAAGAGATTATAGGTACCGCCGTAAATTGTCGAGGAAGATACAACATGATCCCCAGCGGAGCAGATGTTAAAAATCGAATAGAATGACGCGGCCTGACCGGAAGATGTCAGAAGCGCTGCAACGCCTCCCTCCAGATCGCATATTTTTGCCGCGACATTATCACTGGTCGGATTGGAAAGTCTGGTATAGAAATATCCCGACTCCTCAAGATCAAAAAGGCGGCCCATCTGTTCCGTCGAAGAATATTTGAAAGTAGTACTCTGCACAATCGGCATGACCCTGGGCTCCCCGTTTTTCGGTGTGTAGCCGGACTGAACGCATTTTGTTTCCAGGTGATAAGAACTCATGAAAAACCTCCTGCTTGTTTATAGGATTATTTGGAATAAAAGTTTATGGAAATATAGAATAATAGAAACATCATATTATTTGAATAGCAGCTTTACTCTGATTGGTTTGAGGTAGTTACGGGAGCGTATTGCCTGCGGCTGTGTAGATCTCATACCATTCTTTTCTGGTAAGTTCTGCATCCGGCGCCTCACAGATATCTTTGAGGTGGATAATATTCATGGTTCCGACGATCGGCTGGATTCCGGCAGGATGGCGCAGAATCCAGGCAATGGCAATGGCTGTCTTCGTAACGCCTTTGATGTCGGCAATATGCTGCATTCTGGCATTGAGTTCCGCATACTGCAGATTTTCAAGGAAAGGGCCGGCAAAGAAACCGTGCTGGAAAGGAGACCATGCCTGTATGGTAATGTCGTGGAGACGGCAGTAATCAAGGATACTCCCGTCACGGTCCACCGCATCGTCCGTCTGCATATTTACATGGATGCCGGACCGGATCATTGCCGAATGGGCAATACTGAACTGCAGCTGGTTGGCAATCAGCGGAAACGGAACATACCTCTTCAGGAGGGCTATCTGCATCGGATTCTGGTTGCTGACTCCGAAATGACGTACCTTACCGCTGGCATGCAGAACAGAAAATGCTTCTGCGACCTCTTCAGGCTCTACCAGAGCGTCCGGCCTGTGCAGAAGCAGAACATCTATGTAGTCTGTCTGCAGACGCTTTAAACTGCCTTCTACGGCCTCAATAATGTGTTCTTTGGAGAAGTCGAAGTACCCGTCGCGTATGCCGCACTTAGTCTGCAGGAAGATCTTACCGCGGGAGATGGATTCTGATTTGAGAATCTTCCCGAATGTCTCCTCTGCCTGACCATCAGCATAGACATCCGCATGGTCAAAAAAATCAATTCCCTGGTCGAGAGCCGTCCGGATCAGTGCAGATGCCTTGTCATAGGGCAGACCTGTTATCCGCATACATCCGAGAGCAATTTCTGAAGCACAAATACCACTGTTACCGATGTTGATAGTTTTCATACCATTCACCTCATTTTGACGGCTTTAACCTGGGTCAGCTATCGGTTTCTGCAATTCTGTCGGCCAGATCATTCAGATATACCCAGCGTGACATCTTCTCATCAAGTGCTTTTTCGAGAGAATCCTTCTGCGCCATAAGTTCCTGAAGCTTGATATAATTACTTGCCTCAGTATCCATATGTACAGTTACATCATACAGCTGTGCTTCAAGGCGGGCAATGTCGGAATCAATCTTTTCATAATCCCGCTGCTCATTAAATGTAAATTTTAGTTTTCTGTTCTTATTCCAGTTCTTTTCGGGTGCGGTTTTGGCTTCTGATGTCGTCTGGAGGCTTGCATCCGCTGCATTCTGTTCCAGATAATCCGAAAATATTCCCATATATTTGAAAATAGTCCCGTCATCCTGAAAATCGAATATCGTATCGACAACCTTGTCGAGAAAATATCTGTCATGGGATACAGTAACAACGGCCCCCCCGAAATTCTCCAGATAGTCTTCAAGAATCGTAAGCGTCTGAATATCAAGATCATTGGTCGGCTCGTCGAGAAGAAGGATGTTCGGTGCTTCCATGATAATGCTCAGCAGATAGAGTCTTCTCCGCTCTCCGCCGGAAAGCCGCTTGATCGTGTTCCACTGCAGGTCAGGTGTGAACAGGAATTTTTCCAGCATCTGTGACGCGGATAAAGGTCCGTCCCGGGTCTCAATCGTCTCGGCGACATTTCTGATGAAATCAATGACACGGAGCGAAACATCCATTTCGACACTATCCTGTGAAAAATACCCGAGCTTGACGGTTTCTCCGAAAACTACGGTTCCGCTGTCCGGCGCAAGTCTTCCGCTGATCATGTTGAGCAGCGTGGTTTTGCCGCATCCGTTTCTGCCGACAATGCCGATTCTGGCATCACGGGAAATGATATGGCTGAAATGGCTGATAAACTGCCTGTCGCCAAAATTTTTGGAGATATCAGTAATTTCAAGTGTTTTTTTGCCGAGGCGGGTGGAAATCGAGCTGAACTCGAGCTTGGCGGATTCCGTTTT
>Ga0209429_10000633_pt1 | contig 23294 bp, 28 predicted proteins | sample BarGraNGADG00212_3_FD_184493 | JGI IMG/M metagenome (GOLD analysis project Ga0209429, IMG submission 184493) | Arctic peat soil microbial communities from Barrow, Alaska - Barrow Graham LP Ref core NGADG0004-212 (SPAdes) (version 2) | ecosystem: Environmental > Terrestrial > Soil > Wetlands >...
GGATAAATTACATAACAAAAAAAAGATGCTGCTATTAATATAGCAACATCTCTTATTTGCTTACTATAAATGAGCTTAGTTTTTTGCAAAGGGTACTGAATCTTCACTCTGCTCGTCTATACCATGTATTTCTACACCGCGCAAATAGGGATCGAAATATGGCGAATATCTTAATCGCACGCCTTCCAGCATGACATCTAAGAGGTACGATTCAAATAGAAAGTAAGGGCTAAATTCCTTTGCTTGCTCCTTATCCACAAACCCATTGAAGAGGTTGAATGCAAGGCGTGTCACTCGTACAGAATTGCCTGTTTGAAACGCATCGTCGATTGATTCTGGTATGATCTCGCCGGCTTGGAAATTGTACAGTCGGTTCAAGTGGTCGCGTGTTGGCTGCGTTGCTGTCAGCAGATACAGGAGTGACGCATGATAGCAATCGACTGGTTTGTAGTTGCCCCGCTTTTCGATTGCAATTTTGAAAGCTTTCCTATGATCATTGTCGTGAAACACCATATGTGTTCTACTCCTCTCGCAATTACCTATAAATATTCTCATTATACATATTCATAGACGTATTTGCGAGCTATGCAAATATCGCACTCAGATTGAAAGAGGTGCAAGATAACCGCTGACCTACTAACCACGAATCAGCAGGTCAACGGTTTGAATCTACTAATCGTCTCCAACTGAATGGCAAAGCTAAATTCAAGAAGGAACTCGCTTTGTAGCGTGCCGAGATGTTATTTGTCGAAAACAATGAATTGTGTTAAAGGAGTCTCCCTCGGTAACAAATGAAATATTGAACACAGCTGTTGATATAATTGGCGCTCTTTCAATAGATAGAGTTGATGTGCTCGATGACAAACTGCATATATTATGTAAACTCTATAGGTCAGAACAGCGCCGGAGTATTTGATGAGTTCATAAATGAGCCTCCTGCAGGTGTGATGCCTGCAGGGGGCTTTGGTTGTTATACGCATTCAATGTGGAAATGCAACTGCGTTTGTCTCAATCTCACCCCAGGATAAAACGGTCATATTTGTCTCCTCACATCATATTCTTTTTACTGACTGTTTGTCCGCACAATCTCCAAGATCGCTTCGCCGTATTTTTGGCATTTGACATCCCCGAAGCCGGAGATTTCCTTCAAGTCCTCCAGCGTGCCTGGCATTTTCGAAATGATATCCTCCATCTGCGCATTGTTAAAAAGAAAGTAGGGCTTCACGCCTTCTTCTTTGCTGGTGTCATAACGATATTTCTTGAGCGCCATGTAGATGGCGGTATCCTCGATTTGGATTGTCCTCTCAATAGTCGCAGTCTGCTCAGTCAATAACTCATCTTTGGATTGAGTCGTCTCACATATGACAGACTCCACAACAGTTGGAGCGGCAGACATTACCGGCTTCTTATTCTGCTTGTTTACAATATTCTGAATATGCTGTTCTTTCGTAACTGAGTCTGTGAGCGAGTGTTTTTGAAGAATCTCATAAAAGGTCCCAATTTGAACGTCCGTCAGAACCTCCGTGCGATTGCTCATGTCTTTTTTGAGAGCGAATAAAAGCATATCTCTCTTCATAACAAAAATACCTGGAGTTGTAACCGTAACCTTTTTCAGATCGCACCTCGTACTTAATACAATATAAGAATAAAAGATATTGCTGCTGCTCGTTTCTATGAGCAACTTCCGCAGGGCTTTGATGTGTCCATTATTCTGAATAACTGGGTTCAGGAATTGTATCTTCTTACCGCCCTTTAGCGACTGAGTCCAATTTTTGTCTTTCTCATTTCCGAAGATCCATCCGCTGTAATTTTTTGATTCAAAAACATAGAATCCAGCCTTGTTAATCATAAGAAGATCAATTTCAGTTGTCGTTCCGTCTGCCTTGGAAATATAAATATTTGTCAGAAGTTTATTATTCCCCTTCATCTTTTCAAGAATACGGAACGTTAAGAATTCCCCGTAATTTCCTTTACTCAAAATCGTTCTCCAAAAGCTATTTCCACTTACTGCCCCATAACGCGAATTTCTGTATTTCGAATACTGGAAAAGTTTTTGAATTATTAGCAAAACTACAAAGAACAATAACACTCCGAAAAAGGGTTTCAGGCCCAACATAATCGTCTCCATTTTTAGCATATTACCTCTCCTCAAATTTATCATTTACTGATCTGATTATATCGCCCTTAAACAGGACTTCTTTTCCATTTACACATGCTTACAATTTCATCGGAATGCTCAAATTCTTAAACAAAAATGCCTCTCTATGGTGCTCCTATTATGTTTATTATGTTTACTCCATTTACCCTTAAACAAAACTGATTCGCCTGTATATACGCGACTATCTTGCTACTTTTCGCAATTATAATATTGTTTGCAAATATTAACTTACTGTCCTCAATATGTTCATATTTAGTATCCCGCTTTTTGTTTAATAGTGTCCGGTTTTGCAATTGTAGATCCGCCTGATAGTGGCAAGTGTGTGACGCAACGCAGCACACGCTCTTGGATACCGTCATTTTCCGTTTACCAATTCGTGTCGTCATCATCAATATATTCCCAGTCCTCAGAAGAAAGATCTCGAAATCCTTCTTCCCCAAGATCAATCTTTTTGTCTGTGATAAACGTTCCTGCAAAGTTGATGCATACACTGTCCTCTAATGTTGCAAATTCTGACTCATCGTCATCAGCATGGCGAATATCATAAGCAAACAAGCCATGAGGAAGCGTGTCTCTGTCGATGTGTTCACACGATAAAGTACCTGTGTAACCAAGTATTTTTATTTCATCCGTTTCATCAATATTGTATCTAATTGGCACATCTTTTTTTGAAACGTCAATGATTATTGAGTCCATCGCTTGGATCAAGGCAAGCTTTACAAACTTTATCCCATTGTCATTTAGATGTCGGAGCAAATCCGGTGTGTTTATAAACTCCCAATCATTCCCAGATATTTTCAAATACTTTTTTCTTTTTTCGGGAACGATGCCGACGCCCTCTTTACATAAGCATAAATTATTGTATAGTGCTTTTGCGGTCGATGGCTTTCTAAAGAGTGTGTTGACTGTACTGTTATTAACAGCATCGGCAAATGATCTTAAAGATTTGTCCAAGTCATCTTTTGCTAAAGTTGACTGGTTAAAGAAAATGGTAACACCTTGAAGACACTCATGACAATCCTCACAATACCAAGTCACTGCCTGTTTTCCAGAATGGGTAGTATGGTTTTCGATTTTGTAGTTAAGTCGCACGCTATCACCCCTTGCTTTTCCAGCTCTTCCTTTTTCCACTTGAAAATGTGTTGCAATCTATACACGAATCTTAAAGCTCATCCATAGCTTCGATGCTCTTGAGTATTTCGTCTTCACTGATACCGATATACGTGAGAGTGATGGATGGTGAAGAGTGGCCAAATATGTGTTGTAGGATGGCCACATCATGATGCTTCTGATAATGGTGATATCCGAAGCTCTTCCGAAGTGAGTGTGTGCCGATTTCTTCCAGTCCGCATTCCTTAGCAGCTCCGCTGATAATTCGGTAGGCCGTGTTCCGGTTGATGTGGTCGCTTTTATGTTCCCTGGACGGAAAGAGATACTCTTCATCTTCCATGAATTTTGTATACCTATCTATTTCTCGTCTGAAGAAATCGGCAAGCGGAACAAACCGTCTCTTGCCGGTTTTTCTTTCTTTGACGTATAGTTTGTCTTTGCCCCTAACATCGCCAACGGTCAGGCCGATGTAATCAGAAATTCGCAGTCCCGAATTCAACCCGAAATAAGCCAACATAAAGTCACGGTCTCCGCTTTTGCGCAGCTGCTCTTTTAGCTGCTCGATTTTCTTCTTGTCCCGGATCGGTTGTACTATGTTCATCGATCAGCCCTCCAGCAGCAGAAAGTTCGGTTTGTAGTTCTGGATCTCATACGCTTTTTGTATTTCAGGGAGAACCATGTCGCTGACGGTTAAGCCGTTAGGCATAACGATGTAGGCCAGAAACTCTTCCTCAAAAACAGCGATCCCCGATTCGACAGCCTCCAACTTCGCTTTCACAACGATATTCAGTGCTCTCCATTTCTGGCGGCAGGCTTGTGAATATGCTTCTTCCTGGCTGGACGGGACGCGAAGCTTTCCTGTCGGTGTCAGTATATAATCAGCCCGGTTGGGTAACGGAAGGTCAAAGCGCACCTGCTTGCCATCCTTGATGAAAGCGATAACCGCCTTATCAGAAGATGAGGCATAAGCAAACTGATCCGCGCCATACCGCTTTAGTGTTTTCTCAATCTCGTTTCTCGATGACTCACTTGAAACTGTTGTTGAGGCTGCGTACTTACTCATGTACAAATCCTCCATCTCCGTATATGTCTTTACTTCAGGATGTTTTCGTTTGGCGGATATAGGGAAACCGTTATCGGCACTATATTAAATCATATCAGCAAGCTGCTCCCAGCTAATTCTATTTTTGTCATAAAGAGCGCGTATTTCAGGAGAGGCAGCGTTCAAAATTTTCAAGTGGTATTCCGCGCTCCGGCCATATACTCCACACACATATTTTTTATCGGCAATTTTTTCGCCGTATTTGTATTTGCCACCACCTCCGCCGCAATTTCCTCGACAGTTAAATTCACAAGTGGCACAAGACCGATTTAGCTTCATATTGTCCTTCTTTCTTCAACACAATATTTTGTGTGTATTAGATATTATAACTCAATAGTATTGTAGCTAAGTATTGGCGAATAGCATTTTATTTTCTTTATGATTCTCTTAATAAACATTTTACCACATTAAACGTCATTGAAACGAATATTTTTGAAATTATTTTGCACAAATACCTGTAGATGGCTGCTATCAGGGCATTTACCGGTTTTTAGCGAATGACGCACAATTCATATTGTGCGTCATTCAACGAAAATGGATGAAAATCACCTTTTTTGCATGGTGTACTGGAAATGGCGCTTGAACCGTGCTAATATAGTCGAACAATCGTTCGTTATAGAGGTGACACCAATGGACAACAGGATTATTCTTCACTCTGATATGAACTGCTTCTACGCCAGTGTTGAGATGAAGGTTAACCCTCTACTCAGGAACGTTCCTTTGGCGGTAGCAGGCTCTTTGGCCTGCGCGGAGGCATCATTTTGGCACGCAATGATATTGCTAAAAAAGCAGGCGTGAAAACGGCGGAAGCAATATGGGAAGCAAAAGAAAAGTGTCCGTCACTTGTGACTGTGCCGCCCAATTACGGACTCTATTCGTACTATTCTCAGAAGGCTTTCGATTTGTACCGTCAATATGCCAAAAATGTCGAACCTTACGGTATTGATGAAGCCTGGATTGACCTGTCCGATGATATTTCCATAAAAACCCTTGAGGACGGAAAGATAATTGCAGATGAGATACGCAGCCGGGTCAAAGACGAGCTTGGCCTAACCTGCTCGGTTGGCGTCTCCTGGAATAAAGCCCTAGCAAAATTAGGCTCCGATTACAAAAAACCGGATGCCACAACTCTGTTCACACCTGATAACTATCGTGAGCTGGTTTGGCCGCTACCGGTTGAGGATCTGCTTTTTGTCGGTCCTTCTACCAAACGAAAGTTGCATCGAATCAATATTATGACAATCGGGCAGCTGGCCGCGTTGCCGCTACCTTATATACGTTCTTACTTAGGGCAGAATGGCATGATGCTTTGGATCTATGCAAATGGTTTAGACAACTCTCCGGTGCGTTCCGGATCTGAACATGAATACATTAAGACGATTGGGAACAGTGTAACGACCAGACAGGATATGGAAAATGATCAGGATGTATGGAAAATATTTCTTGGCTTAGCAGACCATGTTGCTGCCAGACTACGCAAGCATCAGATGATGTCCACTACTGTCCAAATCTCTCTACGGCGGAACGACCTGTCTTCTTTTGAACGACAAGTAAGGCTTTCATATCCAACGGATAACCTAATGGATCTGGCTCAGGCAGCTTTCCGCCTTCATCAAATCCAATATGACTGGAGTTTGCCGCTTCGGTCTATTGGCTTGCGTGCTTGTGCGTTGATCCCTACTTCACAACACAGGCAGATCACGTTTTTTGACCGCGACTACCGAACAGACAAAACAATGGCCCTGGACAAGACCATTGATAATCTGCGGCTCCGGTATGGGACAGAAATTATCACCCGGGGTGTGCTTTTGTGAAACGGCCGTTTCACTATTTATGATTGCGAGCATGATTATTTTTGTTTATTGTCACTGGAAAATAGGCAAAAACCGGCGATAATTATTAATACGATAACAACACAAATAGATACGGGATTGATTTTGTCCATAACGGCGGATACATCCTGTGTTACAGTCGTTTCATTGTCATTCATTATCAACGTTCGGACGTTTGTACTGGTTACCAAAGCGACAGAGACTGATAAACTTATAAGAAAAATAAGAATTGTTTTAATTTTTGATTTATTCATTTTTCGTTTTAACTCCTTATGGGAACATTAATTAACGTTGATATAATCTGCCGAGTAGAGTCCGTGATGATTTTTCTAATAGCGATCAGAAATACTGACATATACGCAAAGATGCACTGTCTTATAACCATATACTGGATATTAATGAGATTTTTTACTTCTTCTCGCGCGTACGCGTATCATATACCTATATAATTATAAATACGTTGTGCTCGCTGACTATCAGATATGCCTATAATTTGAAATAGTGTGAGGATCGTTCGAGTAGCTTTTTTGTTGTGTAATAATTCAACGCTCGTAGTGTATCGTCGTATTTAGTATTTGATAAGCTTTCTTGTCTTTGATTGTATCTTTATATATTGTATAATAATTTTTAATTAATGATTTTTCATTATTAAATAAAAAGGGCATAAATAGCAGTTACTTCTCTCATTAACATAATAAAAATCTTAAAATCAGGAGAGCTTATGAAAGAAACAGTAAAAAGGACAACAGCAATTGTTGCGGCAATCTTATTATTGGCAAACCAATTATTATGTGGATACAGTATAAATACCAATGCTAATTATGTTACACCCTCCCCGATTGATTCTCAGGTTTGCGAAATTGCAGAAGATTCAACAGCACCATCATTGGTGCTGCTAGAAAAAAACCTGCCATTGCTTTTAGCTCCAAACGTTACTACTTGTACAACCTATGCAGGGAGTAATGTTGACCGTCAGGATTACTTATATGCATCAGCAACAGTAAAATCTTACTTAACTCAAACAGATTCCCAGACGATTATGAGAGTTCAATTGAATGTCGAAGCAGGCGTTTTAGTGGAATACTATGATTTGTCTTATAATCTAAAAAGCACCAAAATAGTATCCAGAGAATTACCAATGTACGGTGGATTTTATGAAACGTCTTCTAATTATTACATTATCAGCGGGCAGGAGAATTATGCAGAATCCGATACAGAAGAAGTAGTTAGAGTAACAAAATATGATAAGTCCTGGAATAAAATAAGCATAGCATCTCTTACGGATTGTAATACTGTCTGCCCCTTTGTAGCAGGTTCATTAAGAGTGATCCAATACGGTAATTACTTGATTATAAGAACCAGTCATCTTATGTATGCTACTGCAGATGGATTAAACCACCAGGCTAACATGACTTTTCAAGTTGATACAACTGCTTCTCCTATGACTATTACTGACAAACAATATACGATATTTAATATCAGCACTGGTTATGTCAGCCATTCCTTTAACCAGTTTGTAGGTTTAGAGGGTAATAAGCTTATTGCTGTGGACCATGGGGATGCATTACCGAGAAGTTTAGTTTTGATAAAATATAGCAAAGATGTTTCAACCGGACAGTTCAATTCTTCGTGTACCAATACCAAAATTATTACTTTTCCCGGAGCCATAGGCGATAATGCCACGGGTGCTTCAGCAGGGGCATTTGAAATATCTGCCGCTAATTATCTGATAGCAGGTAATTCAGTCGTTCAGGATGAAACGAATACAAGCAGAACAACCCGTAATATTTATGTGGCTTCCGTGTCAAAAAGTACATCAGCAGTAACTATGAATTGGATTACTGATTTTAGTGAAGGAACAACATCAACCACCACCCCGCAAATGATAAAAATAGCGGCAGACACTTATGTACTCATGTGGTCACAAGGCGATAAAGTCTACTACACTCAAATTAATGGCTCGGGTACAAAAGTAGGTTCAATATACAGTTTTACAGGTGAATTATCAGATTGTGTTCCCATTGTGGCAGCAGGCAAAATCATTTGGTATACATGGTCAGATAAAACAATGAAATTCTATGAGATAAACACAACAAATTTAGCTATCAACAATGTTGAGACTATTACTAATGGTCACACGTATGTAAATACCGGTATTACAGATGGATATGCTCATATGATATGTTCAAAATGTCAGGCAGCTGAAGACATTCTTGTACCAACTTATATTCCCCTATATTCGAATAAAGTAGGTACAGGCGTCTTTAATTATGGTTTTAGGGGTACCTTATATATTGGCGATAAACTATTTTATGTTATTAGCAATGTAACACCAGCCGGAGCAAATACAGAACTCAAGGTTACAACATCTGATCCAAATGTGATAACTTATAACGAATCAGGTCAATTTCTTAACATGGTAGGAAAAGGGACAGTAATTATAAGATTTGAATCCAAATATAATCCTGGTTGCTATAGTGAATATACACTCAAGGTTTTAGATCCTAATAATCCTGTATATGTTAAGGATATAAATTTATCTGATTCAAATATTGATATGATAGTCGGTACAACAAAAAATTTAACAGCTACAGTAAGTCCGGCAGATGCTGATAATACAGAGTATACATGGAGCAGTTCAAATGAACTTATAGCGACAGTAACTTTTTATGGATTAATAAGTGCCTTGAAACCAGGAACTATAATTATTAAAGCACAGGCAAAGGATGGTTCAGGGACTTACAAAACCTGCACAGTAAATGTAACAGCAACGAAGCCAACGCCAACGCCAACGCCAACGCCAACGCCAACACCAACACTGATACAACCAGTTATCAGCTACCAAACACATATCCAGGACATAGGGTGGCAGGACTATGTCAGTAACGGAGCCACTTCCGGCACAAGCGGGCAGTCCAAGCGCCTGGAAGCGATTCAGATCAAGCTTGAGGGAATCAGCGGCATCGAATACCGGACACATGTACAGGATATTGGATGGATGGACTGGGCAGCGGACAATGCTTTGAGCGGAACGAGTGGTGAATCCAAGCGCCTGGAGGCGATTGAAATCCGTCTGACAGGAGCGGCCGCGGATTTGTACGACGTCTATTACCGCGTGCATGCTCAAAATACCGGCTGGCTGGATTGGGCCAAAAATGGTGAGTCCGCCGGAACAGCCGGGTTCGGGTATCGTCTTGAAGCAATTGAAATCAAGCTGGTACCTAAAGGCGACGCAGCACCAGGATCTACAACACGTTCATTTGTTGATCTATACGCACCCAAACCGATAGTCGATACTGTCAGTTACAAGACACACGTTCAGGATATCGGCTGGCAGGCATATGTCAGCAACGGAGAAATGTCCGGAACAAGCGCACAGTCCAAGCGTCTGGAAGCCATTCAGATGAAATTGGAAAATATGGCCGGCGGCATCGAATACCGTACGCATGTTCAGGACATAGGCTGGATGGGATGGGTTGAAAATGATGCTTTGAGCGGAACGAGCGGGCAGTCGAAGAGGCTCGAAGCGATTCAAATCCGTCTGACAGGCGCAGCTGCAGAAAAGTACGACATATACTACTGCGTACATGCCCAAAACACAGGCTGGCTGGATTGGGCCAAAAATGGTGAGTCTGCCGGAACAGCAGCATTCGGATATCGTCTGGAAGCAATTAAAGTAGTACTTGTACCAAAGGGCGGTGCTGCTCCGGGAGCGACGGCCAGAGCGTTTGTCCAAGGATAATAATGAGCTGATTCTTAAAATTACACTGACAAAACTAGCACGGGAAATTGAACCCATACTATTTTGTTGGTGTAATCGTGTTTATTATTTCTATCTAAAATTCACAAACAAAAACGTCCTGACATTGTGTGCCAAGACGTTTGGTGTGATTTATTAGAACTCATTTCCTTTTCGGTCTATTTGTATAATTATATAGCAAGCTGGGCCTGCTTTCACCCGTCTATTGTGGGTATTCCTTTTGGAGCTGATCATACTTGACGTGTATTACTTGCAAGCATTTTTGCGCATGTTGCGACGATGTAAGAGTCGGAATAATCCGCATTATCGGGCTGACACATATGCGTACGAGATGCGAACACCCTTTACAATTCAAACTTATACCTAAATGGACTGACACTACTGGTGTGTGCGCGAGTTGCGACTATCGCCGACAAACACTTCCTGACACTTCTCTCGTGAATTCTTAAACAAAAATGCCTCTCTATGGCGCTCCTATTATGTTTATTTCGTTTAATCAATTTTCTCTTTAAACAAAATTGATTTGCCTGTATTTACGCGACTATCTTACTGTTTTTAGCAATTTTAATATTGTTTACAAATATTAACTTACCCTTAAAAAGTCCATATTTTGTGCGGTTTTGCCCGTACTTTGTTTTCAAGTTTCTAAGAGAAGGAGTCTTTTCCACTACTTGTATCTTTGAATGTTGCGGCTTGTCAAATTTTTTAACAAATGGCTGGATCATCTGACACATTCCATATACGCGTAAGTTGCGATTCTGTGTTTCTCATAGGGTTGTCGGATTGCACGACTGACACTTCTCATATCCGCGCGAATTGCGACGACGTTCTTTTGCTTTGGTTATTGCTTCATAATCCCTGACACTTCACGTATGCGCACGAGATGCAACATAATATGCGGTCAGGATTAATCCATCGTAAGCCCCTGACACTTCTCGCATACGCGCAGATTGCGACTTTATATATCTGTCGAACAATAAGCAACATTTCACTGACACTTCGCGTATGTATGCGCATGAGGTGCAACCTTAGAAAAAACTTACTTGAAGATGCTTCGGGAAGCTGACACTTCGCATATGCGCACGAGATGCAACCAGGTAAAGGAGACAGGATTGGGGATATAGTCCATCTGACACTTCGCGTATGCGCATGAGGTGCGACCCAGTGGGCCTCTGTAATTAGTAGAGTATTTTCCTGACACTTCGCGTATGCGCACGAGATGCAACATGGCGGTGGATCCGGCGTAAGCGTTTCCTGCGCTGACACTTCTTGTATCCGCGCGAGTTTCGACTGCTGCAGCGTCAAGATCAATAACAAGCACCTTCTGACACTTCTCGTATCCGCGCGAGTTTCGACTGCAAAATACACGCATATTAAAAGGGTACGCCGGCTCCAATATCCTGACTTTGCAGAAAATCCTATTCCGGTTTCGCCTTTTGTTGTTGCCACCATATTTTGCATAAGCAAAATATGACAGACTGTAGGGCGTGTCTTGCCCTTTTTGGTGCGAATCCCTCGGTGCTTTGCTGTGAGCTTGAGGTTCGCACTTGTTTTCAAGGTTCAAAAAAGAGTGAGTCGTTTTTCCCTTTGAGTCGGACAAGTTCCTGATCGTGCATGTGTTTGAATGATGGATACATGATATCACACTGCTTTTGGTCGATGCAACCGTCAGCAACACAAAACAGCAAGAAGGCACAGTACAAGTTTCTGTGAACTTTGTCTCCGTTAGCCAGGTAGACCCAACGGGATAAGGATTCGCGCTTTTGGTACTTTCCTGTCGTATGGTCATAATCAGACGCCTTTATCGTCTTGGTGTCCACTTTGTTCAGAGCGTGTCCTGTTGCAGCTTTACATTTGTTTTCCAAAATGGAAACAAACATGGCAGGAGCTTTTGTTGAAATGGATTTTCCCCCTCTTTTTTTCGATTCGATACTGCCGTCTTCGCGTGTGACAGTTTCTTGCGCTCTCTTTGAAAGCCCACTAAAGTTAATATTTTCAATGATGATATCGCTTCCGATTTCAAGAACTTCATTCGCCAGGACATTGTGCTGCATTTTTCGGACATCCGCTGAAAAACGATGGATTTCTTTGATGTCACCTTTGGTGTCAAAGTAGGCGTGCGACAGAAACCAACGCCAATTTTCTTTTGTTCCTGAACGCTGTCTACGAATAGTGCCATCCGGATTGAAGCGCCAGGGACTAGTGGCCCTTCTGCTCCGGTCAATAAACTGCATTTTAGCCTCTAATTTTGTGTCCAGGGAACCGCAGCGATCTGCCAGCTCGATAAGTCGTACCTGGTCTTTTGAAACAGCAGCCAATACCTGCAGCCCTATATCAAGGCCAACCCTTTCCAGTGATGTTTGGTGCATAAAGGATCCGGTTTCTTTATTGCGCTTAGCAACGGGTGTGCCTTTTAGTATTATCTGCACGTAATATTTGTTTTCTCCTCTTACAAATTTCCGGACAAGACGGTAGTAGCAGATTTCTTTAGTTAACATCTCCGCTTCGTACATGTTACCGGCGGACATTTTAAGTGGGCATGCGAGACCATGCCAATAGAAAACACCATCCTTTACAACCATTGGAGTCTGCTTGTTGGAACTTTCTAGCGTGTTTAGCTCGCCTTTTCTTATGTAGCGGACAGCTGATCCTTTATATAGAAATTTTTCAAAGGACTGCCAGAGCCGTATCGCCAATTCGTTACATACCTGTGCACCTATTTGCGGGTTCTTCTTGATTTTTCCGTCTTTGAAGATGGTCTCATAATAGTTTTTCAGTGGTGCAAGATCAGGCTGAAACGAGTATGAACCATGAAACCCATTATCCCGATAATATTGGTTGCGCTGTTTAAGAAGGTCCTTGTAACGGACATCGGTTTTGTACTGAGGATCGATTTTTCTTTTCTTACCGGCCTTGATATCTTCCTCTGTCAGCGGAGGATCAACGTAGTACTCATCCAAAAGCGCATATATGCCCTTCGAAATAACCAGATATTCGGGCGTATGCGTGATCCGGCGGTATTTACTCATCTCCGTTGACAGCAGAGAGTTATAGAGCTGTCTAGCTGTTTCGAGCCGCTTGTCGATTGCGTGAGCCTGAAAAGGCCGCACAGCCAAAGGCAACGTTAATATACAATAGGAAGGTGTTAGTTTCGCTTGGGAAGGGTCCTCAATTGTTTCTTTCTCAACAGGCTGCAATTCAGTTTTCATTATACGGCCTCCTCTTATTGCTTTACTAGCAGTCTGGGTCTACACAGTCTGGTTCTGCAATGATGACTTATTCAGATTGGTATATTATACTATTTGTTTTCATAGCAAGTTGTAATATCGGATTTATTATTGCGGTCTTCTGGGCAGCGAGTTGATTTCTGTATTCTTCAACTTTCATGTTGCTTCGCCCATATATCCTTGCAATGATTTTTCATGCCATCTGCGCAAAGGTAGAATATCGCCGAGCATAGCTTCTTCGAAGCCACACACACTGCATATATTGATTTCTGCATACCTACTCATTACGGGTCTTTGCAAATTCAAATTGTCTGCTATCCGGCCACAGCGGGGACACACCAAGGAGCCAGTGCAAGGATCCCCTTGACTTGATTTGGCAGCTTCCACAACCTTGGGTTCTTCGTGATCCTTATTATTCATATTTCTCCTTTGAGGGCTTACTTTCGTGCAATCATTATCTAGTTACTGTTACATACACCGATTCTTTTATCGCCCTTTATAACGCATTAGGATTGCTTGGTTCGTGTGTAGCGTCGGCGCCATTTCCCGTGATGAGTTTTTGTATTGTTGTCTCAGCTATCTGGATAGAGGCAAGAAGTGTATCCAAATCCTTGGGGTAACCCTTTGAAAGGGCTTTATCGAGTTCATATACTAGGTCACTGTCAAATTGCGGTTTGATCCCGTGCTTCTCCATGACCGCTTTCAATGTTTCGACGGTCTTTTGATCATCCCCGCGTCGGCTCAGTCGTTCGACTTCCATTTCGAGATGATCTATCTTTTGGCTCAGTACCGTTCTGAGTCGCTGCCCCAGGCTCCGCTTGTCGCGCGAGAAGTCGATATATCCTTTTATGTAATCTGTACGCGAATCGTGAAATGGGTATCTGTCGGACTCCAGACGGTACATCATGATATACCACATCATGTCCGGATCAATGGTGATGTTCCTGTGTGCTGCTTTCTTTTTCATCTTCAGCTCGCCGGTATCCGGATTAAACCACATTAGGCCCATATCATCGGGAATCTCTTTTTTGTCGATCATCTTTGCCGGGCATACAACATAAAACTCATGTACGTATGGAAGATACAGGTGCATCTTCCCGTCCTGCAGGAAGTCAGCACGACTTATCTTGATCTCATAGCCGACCATCCGCTGGTGTGACCAGCTTTTATATATTGCCAGGGCATCCAGCTTCAGCATCCCGGTACCGGTCGGCCCATTCTTTACTTCGGCCATAAAAAACTCACCGTAATGCGCGTTTGCTAATGCTTTTTTAATGTCTCCGGACGTCACCATTTCGTTCATTTTATTGCCCCTATTTTCACAAGATTATACTGCTGAAACCAGCGTGCGAATGTGCATAGTAATTAGATTTCTTCGATTTTTATAACGATAGTAAGTTGAGGGTTAGCTTCGATGAGCGCTTTTTCATAATCTTCAACCATCATTTTTGCCTTAAGCGCGTCAGATACGGTGTCTCCTAGATAAAGAACATCTCCGTTCTCGTGCGTCCCGTATGCCTTGCGTGTCTTGCTTTTCATTATTCCGAACCTCCCTACGCTTGCCGGGAGCGTTGCCCGGCTCGATTGCATTCTGGTTTTACTAGATTCGCTTCACAGCCGCAAAGATCATTCGATTGTCTCCGATATTTTTACCGCGTATGTGCCAAACAGAATCGGTGTAATCAGTACCGGTGTCAAAGCCGCACGACCCTGCAATTTCGAGACTTTCAAACATTGCTGCGATCCTTACCGCACAAAATCTTGGAGTATCAACATAGTTTCCGAGTTCAACATTTGTGTTTTTCATTTGCTCTTCGTCTCCTATTTTATTAATTCGCACTTGGCTTCGGTATTGTTGTTCATCGCCCTGACTGCGCCTCGATGCGTGCCGTAAACCTTATTAGCGATGCTTCTCCCCCTTGCATCTTTCACACGAAGTCTACAACCTTCGTCTGTTGTTTGAATGCTTGCCGTACAACCGTAAAAATCCTTATACCGCTCGGTCATTGTCATGCGCCTCCCAACGCTTTCGGGGATGCCGCCCCGTCCGACATACTTATCATTTACAAGAGAATAAACGTTTTTGTCTCAATATATGTTGCGGATTACCCGCCCGTTTCCAATTTTTATGAATTTCAACTTGCCAAGACGGACCTTGTTTTGCTGTAGTATTCCTTTTGCTCTTCGGTGCGTCTCTCCGATTGTTCCTTGTCTTCCGGAGAAAGGGCTTCCCATTCCAGATAATGAAGCCTTTTTTCTGCCTGTATCATGATATCTTTCATTTCAAACAGAAAGATTTCTGCTTCGCTCAGATCCTGCCGTTTCGGGTTGTTTTTGCCGTTCATGCAATCGAGAAGCATGATTCTTTCATCGTCCGTGATTGAAGCATATCCGTATGCTTCGTTGATATCATCTTCGGTCTGGTAGTCCGAGAGAAGCACTTGATTACGAGCATCCCTCGCTTCTTTAGCCAGGGCTGCCGGCTTCTTGGCGCGCTTTACGATCGTTGATAGAGCTGTTACCACTTGCTTCATTGCCGCAACATCAGGCGACTTCGGAGGCTGTTGCACGCCGGTTTCGCATACGATCCCTTTATTCTTAATCACGTTGACTCTCTCCTCTCATTATTCAAGATCCGCTTTTTTCTTGGCGGCTTTTCTAAGCTCTACAGGAGGTGTCCTTTTCCAACCAAATTTCAGGCGCATTTCCCTGCTGAATTGGAATCGAACTGCCCTTTGGTGTCTTTCTGCGTAACGCTGGCATTTTGTTTCCATATACGAAGCCATACGCAGCATTTCTATCAGCTCTGCGCGGTTGATTTCAATTGTTTCGTTCTTTATGGATCGGCTGCCTTTGACACTGTATCCGACGCGGCGCATTTTCATAACTTTGCGTATTTGCACGTCAAACTCATTATTTTCCATAATAGCCCTTTCTGAAAACGCATTTCCTTATTGTCGCTATAAGTGTCTTTATCTTTTGTACACGTTTATTATTATGACTAAATTCCGGACATTTCTTCGTATGATCCATGTTCAAATCACAAATCGGAAACGCAGCAAACGCAGAAGATGATCCATTGAAATAGACGGCTTCAACCTTGCGGTGCATACAGCTTTTGCAATACGGTCTATCAGTATCAGATTCCTTCGTCATTTTTTGGCTCCTCTCTTTGTGTTTGAACAAGTGATGATCTATACTGATATAATATCACACGAAACGTGGTTTAACAACTAAATGTTTTCATTCTTGTCACTCCATACAACGAACGCCCGGAACACGATCTGTGTTTCCGGGCGTTCGTTGGAATTATTGATTAATTGAGTATATACAGCGTAGCATACATCAGATGTGCAGTCAATTTATGGTGGTTTAGCGGGTTTTACAGTTATACATTTTTGAGTAATCGCAATTACGAATCGACGAACACCTGACGAACCGGAAGCGGTCGCGTTATCTCTATTGTCTTGCCGAGCCAATTAATGTCTTTTCCCGGCATAGAAGACATATCAAACGGAAGCTCGTATCCGATTTTTGCCAAAAGATCACTGATGATTTCTTTTTTTGAAAGTTTTGGGCAGGAATTGATGGCTTCAATCCAGATCTGCCTACCAGTTGCATCATATAGGACGAGTTGATAACCTGTTATTTTTCCAGCGCGGGACGGACAACAATAACCGCTTTTCATAGCGTCTTCTTGCGTTAGAAAATATGAATATGAAACAGGCTTGGGCATGAAATCCATATGAATTTGTAAATTGTGCGCCTTTTCTATTTCGTCGCAGAAAGTAGGATTTTCAGATTGCACAAGAACAAGGCCCCCATCCTCTGCAGCAAATATCTGAACAGTTGAAGTAAGAAGCTGCTGCCAGTAGGAAATTTTGTGGTCGCGCCCTAGAATTGATTCCGTCTCAGCGTAGCAGATCAGTGTTTCTTCTTCATTGAGTGAAATGATACACTTTTTTTCGCAAAATATGAATTTTTCCCAATCTGCTTTGGAGTTATCTAGCTTCAATAATCCACTCTTTTGAGCGTCCAAGAGAATTCGAACTGTTTCGTTCGGTCCGGTACCGTCAAAGCCGCAATTACAGCTCTCAAGCCACAACGACACTCCGTTGTTTCCTTTAATTATTAGCGATGGAGCATCATAATAATGCAACAAAACAAACCCAGGTCTGGCAATCATATAATATCCGTCAACTGCAGCATCTTGCGTATTCGCATATATGCGAATCTCATAAATGAAGTCTATCTCTTTTTTGTATTTTTCCCAAAATTCCTCGCCTTTTATTTTGCTGGTTCCTGCGTCGAAATAGACAATGTAACGAGAGTTGCTGTTTTTAGGCTGTGCTTTTTGGATCCGGCCAGAGATAAAGCGATTAAGCTCTGACGCGGTAATTAATGTGACGGCATCTGATTTTGCTGGCTTCAGTTGTCCCGCCTTGATCAAGGCGTAGATGCGCTGCTTTGTCAAATGAAGCGCATCTGCCACTTCCGGCACGGATAAGACATTTGTCCTTATATATTCTGCCTCACTGCTATTGTCCATGGTGTCTTCATTCTTCTTTTTCATAGTTTCTACGCTCCTGTTCTTCCCCTTTTAATTGAGACCTATGCTTTTCTTTTTGCTTTGTTGAATTGTTCGTGGAAGCGGTCGAATACCCACTCCTTTTCATAATGGTTTTCGTCTGCTACTTCTCCAAATGCGATCTTGCGCTTGAAAACATTCCTGCTAAATACACGGACTCAAGCAGATCGAAGACTGCCTCGATTGTGTCATAGTACTTTTTTTCACTGAGGATCTCGGCATCAGTCTTGAACTGCATCATACTAAATCCGCATTGCAGGGTAGCGAGTATTTTTTTCAGTTCCCAAAACGTTATATGCACGGTATACGTGGCAGATACACTGGCAGACTTGGCCGCTTCGATTTTTGCGATGATCTGCAGAAGCATTACAACAGACTCATTATAGGAGGCCTTCTTTTCATCGCCACCCCAGTCATACGCACTTATGTCTTCGTAATACTCCTTGGATCGCATGAGACACGTTAGGATGCTTTCGGTATCTGTTGTGGCGAGCTCGATATCGATATCTTTTTCCAGCTCGCTTTTGATGGTAAGTGTACTTTCAAACTCGTCGTCAGAGCGCTCGACCTCCTCTGCCATGCTCGTATTGTCCAAAGCTTTATCTATCTTCATGATTTCCACTATGCGCGCTCCTTTTTCTTATTTCTTTTCTCTCAAGACATAGCCGCCTGCAAAGCCCGCTGCGGTAACCAAAACGAAGAGAACAATTCCTACTGCTTGTGTTTCGCTATCTGTCATGGATACTCCGGGGATTTTGATTTTCCAAAAATCGGGGTTTCCTTCCGCGTTGCCATGTCCGTCTTGGATGAGAATGGAAGTTGCCGACGGTTTTGTCTCCCCTTCGGCACCTATTATTGCTTGAACCGTTTCTTGGCCGCTTGCAGATTGATCTTGCTCCGGTGCAGGATCTGTTTCCTGAATCTGTGTTGTATCGGTAGTGTCCGTTTCATCAGGCGTCGGAGTAGGCTTGGGCGTAGGAGTAGGCTTTTCTTCGTTTGATGTTGCAATGGTGGTTGTGGGCATTGTAGCAGTTACCTGCGCAGTCACCGGTGTCGTGTCTATCACCGGCGGCGCGTCAGTCACTGGAGCCGGTAATGGAGTAGGTATCGGTGTTGGTAATGGTGTTGGTAATGGTGTCGGTATTGGTGTTGGTGTTGGTATAGGCGTTGGTATTGGTGTTGGTATTGGCGTGGGTGTAGGATCTCCCGCGACCTTTGTTCCGGATATGGATACGTTAAACGATGTAAATTCGCCTACCAATGTCACTTTGTATACTCCACTCGGTGCTTCTCCTAAATAAACAGATGCCGAACCCGCCCCGTCTGAAGGACCGCTTATTGTTCGTTCGTCCGGAGTGATAACCGTTATGCTCGATACCGTACCGGCATATGTCACCAAAAAGGTCGCGTTTGTTTTGGGGAGAGAAGGTGGTGAAACGGATACAGTCGCGTCCGCATAAACACTGACGCAAAGCACAAAAAGAGTCAATATCGTAACAAACAAAGTCACGAATAGCCTTTTGGGTATTCGTAGATGTCTTCTCCTAGTCGTTGCTGTCCACTGTCTCATTAGGTCCCCTCTTTTGTTGGTTTTTTGTAATCTGGTATAAAATGCTCGCCGGCGGCTTTCAATAATCCGATAGGTAAACAACCGGAACAGTAGGAACAATTCTTACGATTTGGCAGCGAGTAATATATATCTGATTGATGTCTTTTTCTCCGATCTTTACCCCCATGATAATTCCAACGTCGTCAAATCCAGCGATAATACCTAAATGTTTTTCACCGGTTGCGACTGTGATGCTCACTTCGTCCCGATTTTTTCTGAGCAGTGTCAAAAAGAAATTAGATGGTCCATTGTGCTTTTTTGCAGGGTTATTATTTTCTGTTTCGTACATATATTATGCCTCCTCCATTTTCTTTGCGTTATACGCTGCAGGCGTTAAGTATGAATGCAGCAGTTCTTCGAATTCGCTGAAAGATCCACAAATGAGATCGATTGTATCCTTTTCGTGATTCCAAAACACTATCGATTTGTCCGACCGAACATAACAAATTTTGTTGCCCAGCCCGTCTCGCGCAATTGCAACCAGTAGGTTCTCGTAGTCTGAGTCACGGATTTGATAGTTTAGTATATAGGAAATACCGTCCATAAAGTTAAGGGAGTACAGGTTATTGATCGTTTTTTCTCCCCCGTTTTTCGCAGCAAAACGATTGAATTGGGGTGCTCCCGCATTGATAGCAACAATTCGATTTTTATAATCGGATGGGAAAGCAAACGACAACTTTTCTTCTATTATTTTAATGTCGTCTTCGCACACGGGCATTTTAGTAAACATCCATTCAGCAAACATCTTTTTCCCTCATTGATTGATTGTATCACACGATCCGTGCTATGGCGGTTTTTGGCATTGTCACTCCATCAAGAATAGCTTGGACCATTTCTGTATTGCACAATTTCGGCTTCAGCATTCACATATCTCCTTTACCTTGTTGTTTCTTTTGTCTCGATTGCTATGGGTTGCAGTTGCCGCAAGGCGAGTATCCTTGGTCGATGGCTTCCTGCCTGGTTTCAAAATATGTTCGGTTCTGCTCTTCCGGGAGTGACTTGCAGGTTGGAAGATGAAATTTCAAGCTGTTAACATTTCCAATATAGTTTGCGTCACTGGATGTGGAAGAGGACGCAGACGCAGCTGTCTCTTGTCCAGCCGCAGGAGCCGTTTCTGAGGGCTCAATGTAGGTTTCGCTGTCCGTTTGTGTCCCTCTGCCTGTCGGGGCTATTCCGGCGTCTGGTGACACATTGAAGCTGATCGTGCTTCCGTCGCTTGTTGCAACGATCGTTCCGGACAGGTCTGTGCGGAAGACGGAAACACCTGCGAGTGCAAGTTTAATTAGGGTTTCTGCGTGGGGATGAAAATACATGTTTCCTTCGCCTACACTTATTACCGAGTACTGAGGATTTATTAACAAAGCGTAGGGTGCGGAGTAGCTTCCGTCAGAACCGTGATGCGGTTGCTTGAGTACGTTTGCACTCACATCATATCCGGCTGCGATGATCTGATACTCAGATAACGCCTCTGCGTCGCCGGTGAACAGAAAGCTATTTTCTCCAAAAGTGATTCTGCAGACAACCGATGCGTTATTGAAGTCGTTCTCGTCGATGGTGATAGGACCGACAATTTGGATTTTTGCCTGGCCCAGCTCGTAGTTGGTTCCGGCAACGGCCTTTGTAATGGTGAGTCCCTTGTCCTTTATAGCCAGAAGAACATCTTCGAATGTCTGCGTAGTGCTTATGATATCCGGCATGATGATCTGGCCAATTTCAAATGCCTGGATTACATTATCCAGTCCTCCGATATGATCTTCGTGCGGGTGGGTAGCAATCAGGATATCAATTTTGGAAATACCCTGGTCTTTTAGATAAGTTACGACAGATGGTCCTTCTTCGTTGCTTCCGGCATCGATCAGCATGGTTTGCGTGCCTTGCTGGATCAGAATGGCGTCGCCCTGGCCCACGTCGATATAATGAACGACCAGCGTTCCGGCGGTTGCCGTTATTTCGGTTGCTGTCGCTGTCGCTTCCGCTTCCGCTGTGGTTTCTGTCGGTGCAGCGCTGCTTTGTGTTACAGCAGAATTTGTTATCAAAGGTATTGTGGTAGAAGCAGGCGTACTGGCTTGCGCGGTGCTTGTTGGAGAGACGGCAAGGATTACATCCTTTTGGGCCGGTGTGGCAAACGCTATCACTGTTGCGATGCCTAAGACTATACTTGCCACGGCTAGGACGGCCATGATTTTCCCGGCCTTGTTAATTGACTGTTTTGTTTTAATCTTTCTGAGAAACCGGTGTATCGAAATACCGGCGCCGAACGAAGCAATAAAGAACAAGGCCAAAATGAATTTATCCATGATGCTCCTTTAAGAACAGACTTTGCATCAGACCTCTGATGCTCTTTTTTGCCACGGCTGTTGCTTCAACATCTGCAATCCAGCCTTCCAACTCCGAATATGACACCTTGTCCCCTTCTCTGACCGCTGGGTTGACCTGCCATCTGCAGACATCGATCATGGATTTGTCCGGCAATTCGATAATGGCAAAGTCTCCCTCAAACCGATCTAAAGTGCCTTTCTTATTCATTTGTCGTATCCTCTCTATATTTCTTCTTAGCATCCGATTTGTGCGACCGCTCGCGGTGCCTTTTTCCGTATTTTCTTTCCCTGCTCATCAAGAGCTTCCGGCTCCGGTTTCGCTAAATAGCTGTAAGCCTCTTTGAACCGGGGATCCCCATCGATGACTAGGCTGAGTTTTTGTGCTTTCTGGTACAGGTCGGGCTTTCCCATCATCAATTCAACGGCAAAATCCTGTCCGAACTGCTTTGTGCCTAGGTATGCCCCGTGTCCACGCAGTTCAAGATCCGCCAGTGCGATCTTAAATCCGTCTGTTGTTTCACAGAGTACCTTGCAGCGTTCCGTGTCCTTGGCGGTAATGAGGATGCAGAATGATTTATATTCGCTTCTGCCCACACGGCCGCGCAGCTGATGTAGCTGTGCAAGCCCGAATCGCTCGGCGTTTTTGATTACCATAACGGTTGCGTTAGGAACATTGACACCGACTTCGACGACCGTAGTGCTGACCAGGATATTTGTCTTTCCGGCCGAGAAGTCTCCGATCACCTGATCGATTTCTTCTTTCTTCATGCGGCCATTGACAGAGCCTATCTTGATCTTAGGATCAAATGCGAACGCCTCGATCAGTTCCTTTTCGGTCTCACGGACCGATTCGACATCACTGAATTGCTCGTTAGTCGAAGCCTCGACAAACGGGCATACGACATATGCCTGATGTCCCTTCTGGATCTGGCCGTAAATGAATTTATACGCTGTCGGATTACTCTGGCTGATCGCTGTCTGGATCGGGAGTCTTCCTGCCGGTTTTTCCAGGATATTGAAAACAGCTGTATGCGTTCCATACAGTGCCATAGAAAGCGTCCTGGGGATCGGAGTCGCGCTCATGGAGATGATATGCGGGTTGTTTCTAAGAAGCAGTGCGTCTCTCTCTCCTACACCGAACCGGTGTTGTTCATCAATGACTGCCAGTCCGAGCTTATGGAAGATAATCGATTTCTGAATGACGGCATGTGTTCCCACTACAATATCTATCTGTCCGGTTTTGATGGCTGTCATAACCTTTTTCTTCTCCGGCGCCGGCATGCTGCCAACCAGAAAACCAATACGGATTTGAGGGAGGCACGCGAGCCGTTCCTGCAGCTCCTTGTAATGCTGGGTTGCCAATACCTCTGTAGGTGCCATCAGGCAGCTTTGCATCCCGTTCTCGGCAGCGGCTGCCATCAGCATAACAGCGATGATCGTCTTTCCGCATCCGACATCACCCTGTATAAGTGCGTTCAGCTGGTTTTTGGTGTTGATCTTAACAAGAATCTCGTTGATGGTCACTTTCTGGTCGTGCGTCAGTTCATATGGCAGGTCCGCTGCGATCTTTTTAATGGAAGTGAATTTGGA
>Ga0209429_10000637_pt1 | contig 23240 bp, 21 predicted proteins | sample BarGraNGADG00212_3_FD_184493 | JGI IMG/M metagenome (GOLD analysis project Ga0209429, IMG submission 184493) | Arctic peat soil microbial communities from Barrow, Alaska - Barrow Graham LP Ref core NGADG0004-212 (SPAdes) (version 2) | ecosystem: Environmental > Terrestrial > Soil > Wetlands >...
TCCACTCTCATTACGTTTATACCAACGGCACACTCTACGTGTGACCTTTTCAGGTCAGCACGTGGCGTTCGGCTGCTTCGCACAGGTCGTTGGTTATAAAGTAATGATATTGGACGTATTTTGAATAGCTTTGATGGATTTTCATCTTACGGCAAACAGTATAGTCGATTTATAAAGTAATTACGGGTGGCGTGAGGCGGGGCAACCCCAGTTTACTACAAAATGGTAACCCATTTTTATAAACTAGGGGTGGACCGAGCGTCAGGACCCGCACGGTAAAAAGATATTAAAATTTATATTTTGAAACTGTTTTTTACAATATTCTAACTAATTGAAAGTGATTTATTTTTGTACCAGTGCTTAGTTTAATTATATCTTTAACAGCTCGGCCAAGTAGGCTTTGCCCAAGTGGACTAACGGTAGAAATTCGTCCGGCGCTTGGGTCGGCTTCAACGCTATCGACAATGGTGTATCTAAACATATGTCCGTATTTGTCTATTAAATCGACTACAGATCCAATTGCCACCTGTAAACGCGTTCGTTTTGATGGCAGTAATTTTGCGGCTGCAAGTGTTGATTGTTTTTCATCTAGTTCGGCTTCAATTGTTTCAAGCTGTGCTAATTTTTCAATATGTTCCATACGCTCGTCGTGTTTAAATATTTTATCTAATTCACGTAGAGACTGTAAGGCTTTGTTCTTGTCGTGTTCAAGCTGCGCGATTGATCTTTTCAGCTCCCTCATGCCCTTCTTGCTGAGCTGGATTGTTCTTTCGATAATGGTAGTTTTCATTGTGAATCCCCCTTTACAATATCTATTATAAACCTATTATGCCGAAAAATACTGAAGCATAACTTAAACTTTGGTATTTACTTTTTTATAGCTATTTATAACCTTAGCCCATATACTATAAGAGTATATGAAAGACTTTTTTGCGATATTCCGACGTAATTTTGTTTCACCAATTGTAATCTCGATCTTAATCTTGGCGTTGATTTTATTGGTACTTGGTGAGTTTCGCGATGCCTGGTTCATATCTGTTGTCATTGTTATTAATACCCTACTTGCTATAGTTCAAGAACTTCGGGCTCAATGGGCGCTTAAAAAACTTGAACTTATGAGTGCACCTCGGGCTCGACGAATTTTACCAAATGGCACTATTGAAGATACCATGTTTGATCAATTACAAGTTGGCGATAATATTAAAATCCAAAGTGGTGATGAAGTACCAGCTGATGGTGAGGTAATAACAAGCTCTGGTTTAGAATCTGACGAAAGTATTTTAACAGGTGAATCTGCCCCAGTCGAAAAACCAAATAGGTCAATAATTTATGCAGCTAGCGCTGTTGTTGCCGGTGAGGCCGTTATTAGGGTTATAGCAGTTGGTAATGATACTAAAGCTGGTTCAATGACATCGACATTAAAGCGTTACACGCCTCAACAAACACCACTCCAACACGCAATCAGTAGGGCTATTTCGGTACTAACATACGGGGCGCTTGTATTGGCGCTGTTAATATTTGTTGTTTACTTTTTATCTGGTCAAGATGCTGTTTTAATTTTTAAAACCATTACGTCTGCTGCTGTAACTGTTGTTCCAGAAGGGTTGTTACTAGCCAGCTCTTTATTATTAGCCTACGGATCACTAAGGCTTGCGCAAGCAAAGGTTCTACCCCAAAAATTAGCAGCGATTGAAGCCATGGCGCTACTTGATGTGCTGTGTGTTGATAAAACCGGAACGCTGACAAGTGATGAAATCACGTTTGAAAAAACTGAGATATTTGATAATAAACTGGTTAATATCTTGGACGTTATTGGTATTGTTGCTAAAGAAACAAGTAGTGGTAGTGCAACCGGCGACGCCGTCATCCACAGCTTTCCATTTAAGGGGCAGTATGAAGTACTGCAAACCCTCGCCTTCTCGTCTACGCGCAAGATGAGCGGCCTAAAATTGAAATATGCAGGTAAAACATACAGTGTACTGATGGGTGCGCCTGAATTTGTTGGAAAGCTTGCCCCTTTGACGGCTAAACAAAAGGACCGCGTTGAACAATTAGCTGGCGAGGGTAAACGAGTACTTTTAATTGCTAATTTTAAAGATACGAAACTTTCGATTAAAGAGCTACCAGCAAAATCCGGTCAAGCGGTTGGCTTGTTAATTCTATCAAATGAGCTTCGTGAAGGTGTTAAAAAAACTGTCGACTATTTGCAACGCAACAAGGTAACTATAAAAGTAATTAGCGGTGATAATCCAAATACCGTAAGATATGTGGCTGAAAAAGCTGGCATTACTAATCACCATATGATTGTAACTGGCGCTGAACTTCAAAATATAGATGATAAAGATTGGGATATGAAGGTTTTTGAAACGACAATCTTTGCTAGGGTTTTGCCAGAGCAAAAAGAGCGTTTAATTGATACATTTAAGCGTCTGGGTAACTTTACGGGTATGGTTGGCGACGGTGTTAATGACGCCCTTGCCCTTAAAAAAGCCGATTTAGGTGTAGCTATGTATGCTGGAGCCACGGCTACCAGGCGAGTTGCTGATATTGTGCTTTTAAATAATTCGTTTAACTCGCTTCCAATGGGTATGCGGCTTGGTAATCGTATTATGCAAGCAATTGAACTTATCGCTACCCTATTCTTTCATAAGATTATTTATGGAGTCATCCTTCTGTTATCGACGTTGGCTTTTGGAATGATTTATCCATTTGTACCTCGAAATATTACTTTTTTGAATATTTTTTTGGTGACAATGCCGACAATTATGTGGACATTTTTTACCCCTTCGCCACGACATCGTTTATCACCACGATTCTTTTGGAAAGATACCCTGCTGGCAGTAGCTCCGATTGCGGCACTCTCGGGCATAATGGTAACGGCAACATATACGGTTTTAAGATTACTTTATGCAAGCGATCCACACGGAGCCTCTACTACAACAGTTATTATTGCTTCCCTCTTCGGCATTTATCTTGTACTACTAGTTCCACGAATGTTTGATATTAAGAACAATAAAAAAACACGGCTAGCACGTGCGCTTTACGTGTTAGCCGTTATTATTGTGGTTATACCTAGTTTTAGGTTTAGCTATATTCGTGATTTCTTTGACTTTACTACGCCAGTTTGGCAAAAAGCTTGGCCGCTGATTATTGTTATAATTTGCGTGGCGTTCTTGCAATGGATTCTAGCTGGCGTCGCCGGTAGACGGCTTAAAAAACGAGATCAGTAGCCTTAGGCTGTTATCTTTCCGTCCGTTAATTTGAAAGTTCGATCTGTTTTTCCAGCAATGTCCATATCATGAGTTACCGCTAAAATAGTCGTATTTTGGCTACGCGATAATTGATGAAGCAAATCAAATATCTTTTTGCCAGTTTCGCTGTCCAAATTTCCCGTTGGCTCATCGGCCAAGATGATAGCTGGTTTATTAGCTAGGGCTCTGGCAATTGATACTCGCTGTTGTTGGCCACCGCTTAGGCGTGATGGGTTACGGAGCTGTTCATCTGGTTCAAGTCCCACATCGCTTAGCAATTGTTCGGCGCGAGCTTTTCGCAGTTTGGCTGGCATGCCGCCAAATTCTAAGGCTAATATGACATTTTCGATTGCGGTAAGATTTGGGATTAGATTGTAATATTGAAACACAAATCCAATCTTTTTGGCACGATAGGCCGTTTGTTGACTAGCTGACAACTTGGCGATATCTACGCCATCAACTTCGATGCTACCACTCGTAGGGACGTCTAGGGCGCCTAGCATGCTGAGAAGTGTACTTTTGCCACTGCCTGATTTACCGATGATGCTAGCGAACTCTCCGGTCTCGACGGTCATATTGACGTTTTTTAAGGCCTGGACTTCGCCGCTGGCACTACTGAACGATTTTGTAAGATTTTTTACTACTAACATATATTTCTCCTATTCGGTCCTTAATACTTCTGCTGGGCGAATTCTGGCGATTGACCAAGCTGGTATGGCGCTGCCAATGATGGCGATAAGTAGTGTTATGCCAACCGCGGCTATGAAGACTTCGGGTGTTAAGCTACTGGTTACTTGAATAAAGTTGGCACTAATTTGGTTCATTCCACCTCTAAACATTGCTGATGGTCCACCGCTCATACCACCTCTAGTAGCTGTTGTTGTACTTGAACTGCTATTTTGGTTGCTGACAAGTGAATTGGTCATTGGACCGCTTACTAATATGCCCATAGTCAGCCCAACAATTGAGCCAATAATTGTTAAAGTTAAAGCTTCGGTTACAAATTGAGCTATAACTTTAGCGTTAGTGCTGCCGATTGCTTTAATAACACCAATTTCATGGCGACGTTCGCGAACGACCATTACCATTGAAAGTAATACTATGACTGATCCAGCAATAGTTGCTCCAATGACTCCGGCAAGCGCTAATGATGAAATGCTCTCAAGTGATGAGACGCTCGTAGCGGCTTGCTCGACTTGACTAGTAATGTCTGCCTTTGTGCCAAGAGCAGTTTTTAATGCTGCAACGGTTGAAGTTACGTTGTCGCTACTGTCAACAGTCGCTGTAATGCTGTTAACTGCGCCGGCTTGATCGGTTAAAGTCTGGACTGTGGCAAGCGGCATGATAATACCACTATCTTGGAACTTATTATCAGTTTTAAAAATGCCTTTTACTGTGATATTTTTTTCATATGCAGTAAAAGTGCTGCCGGCGACTAAATTATTTTTTGTTGCTAAGTCGGTTCCAACTAATGCGACTAAATCACTACTTGTGGCGTTGATTGATTCGCCACTGGTTATATTTAGCTTGTTTCCATCCGTAGAGACTGAGTTTTGGTCTGTTGTACCAGTAACTGTTGTACGGGGCGTAGGGGCTGGTCGCGCTGGTCGCGCCGTTTCTGCTTCGGTGTTGGTATTAGTTGTCGATGTTGCGCTGGAGCTGTCAAATCGTTGTTGACGAGCACCAAATGACCCCAACTCAAGCGAGGCTGTAAGATTTGTATCAGCTGCTCCTAATTGGTCACTGAGAGTAGCTATCGTACTTGAGATATGGGCAGTACTGACAATCGTGGCAAGCTGTTCGCTCGTCAGGGCGTCGCCACCACCAGAAAAGCCCATAACTCCAGCTGGAGAAATAGTGATATTAGTTCCGGCCGTAGCTTTAACTTCTTCGATTTTTGCATTTACGCTACTTCTAGCGACTAACATACTTAATATTAATCCAATGCTTATTGCTAGCATCAAAACGATTGCACCTGACCTGAGTGGACTACGGAGGGCATTTTTTATACCCCGCGAGACTACATTCATAAAATCTCCTTTTGGTTAGATAGTTATGAAATAAGTGTATTAATTAATTCTTAACATTTGCTTGAACGTCATGATTTAGAGGCAGATAAAATGTAAAGATCGTATCTTGGTCAATACCACTTGTAACGTCAATTTGGCTGTTATGGAGGTCAATAATGGTTTTAGCAAGTGCAAGGCCAAGGCCAAAACTTTTTCGTTTTCCGCCAGTACGTGATTCATCGGCACGGTAAAATCTATCAAAGATATGTTGCAGTTTTTCTGGGGAAATACCGTGGCCAGAATTTGTGATATCAAATCTGGCTTGTCCATTATTTTTGACAAGTGATATTTTAATTTTTGAACCAACTGGGCTGTATTGTACAGCATTATCGGCAAGGATTTTTATCAAATCAGTTATGGCCATTTCATTGCCAACTGCTACCAGATTTTCCTTTGAATCTATCTCGAAGCGATCAGAATCTTTAATAAATGTTTTAATTGTACTTCGCAAAATCTTATCAATATTAATAGGCGCCAATTTTAATTTGGTGTTATCCATCTGTGACATATTAAGTAACATCTCTGATAATCTGGACAATTTATCAACTTCTTCAATATTACTAACTAGTATCTGTTTTAAATCGTCAACCGAGGCGTTTTTATCTCGAATTGCAACTTCCAACTCGGTTTTCATGACGGCAAGTGGTGTTCGAAGTTCATGGCTGGCATCGCTTGTAAACCTGGATTGGGCTTCGTGAGCCTTTTCAATAGGTTTTAAACTGTGACGTGCCAAAAAATAACTGCCAAGTCCGCCCGCAATTAATACGACAAGGTTAATATATAAAAGTTCGATTGATATATTAGCTGCCGCTTCATTTGATTCAACGTGGCGGAGCATCGCCGCTGTTCCAATTGGAGGCATAAAATCAGGTGATATTTGCAAGTTAGTTTGAAATCGTTCCAGTCGATTTTCGACTTCACTAGACGCTACCTGAAAAACAACCAAGCTAAAAACAATGCTAACCGTCATTAGTATCAATAAATACCATCCGGTTAACCGGAGTGTTGTAGACTTAAACATTGTTCCTCCTATTTAGCTTCAATTTTGTAGCCAAAGCCACGAGCTGTGTGAAGAAGTGGTGTGTCAAATGGATCGTCAATTTTTTGGCGGAGATACTTCATATAAACTTCAACTGTATTTGGCAAAATATCAGCATTGTAATCCCAAACGTGACTAATGATTGTCTCTTTATTGCTTGGTTTACCTTGGTTACGTAGTAGGTATTCGAGTAATGCGAATTCTTTGCTTGTAAGGCTAATTTCTTTACCAGCACGCTTGACGACGTATGTAACTGTATCGAGTGATAAATCACCTGCTGTTAAAATTGTCTGTAATACTTCAACTGGACGACGCAAGAGTGCGCGAACTCGTGCTAATAATTCTTCAAGAGCAAACGGTTTAACAAGATAGTCGTCAGCGCCAGCATCAAGGCCGGTTGTCCGATCTGAAATTGTTCCCTTTGCAGTCAAGATGATTACTGGGGTATGAATCTTTTCTTTGCGCATTTCTTTAACAATAGCTAGACCGTCATATTTTCCTGGAATCATGCGGTCGATAATTGCTAAATCGTAAGGTTCGGTTGTTGCCATTGCGTAACCATCGTCACCGTCATAAGAAACGTCGACAGCATAGTTTTCTTGTACTAATGCCTTTTTTAGGGCTTGTGCGATTTTGTGCTCGTCTTCGATAATTAGTATTCTCATACCTATATTATACACCATGTATGGCTTAGTGTTTGCTTAAGAAGTGTATAATATCTTAAATTTTCTGGTTATTTTTTAGATTTTTTGCTTTTTTTGATTTAAAGACTGTTTTTAAAGACAAACGTTTTGAATATTCAAGTGTTCCGTACCTAAAAATGCGAACTGCAAGATTAATTGCCACTACTCCACAGACTGACACAATAGCTAAGCCAATTAGGGCTTCTGAAATACTGACTGTTCCAAAGATATTTCGTATCATTAACGTCACCGGTGATGTAAGTGGAAAGTATGATAAAAATAATACTATTGGCGACGTGGACGGGGTCATAAATACTTGGAAAAAGTAAAATGGTATAAACATCATTAGTATAACAACTCCAAAGAAGCTATTGGCGTCTTTGGCTGTCGGTGCAGCAGCCCCGATACCAACAAGTAATCCGGTAAACAGCAAAAATCCTGATATAAGTAGTCCAGCGCCGATGAATATTGGCCAAAAGTCGAAGACAATTATACTTGTAAAGTTTGATATGTCAGGAATATTTAGCATTCCCCTAGCAAAAATATATCCTATGGCAACTGGAATTAAAATTGCAGCCATTTGTATAAAACCGAGTAATACTAAGGCTATAATTTTACCAACAATGAGAGTTTTGGAATATAAACTTGTTAGCAGCATCTCTGTAACACGATTTTCCTTCTCTTCAGTGGTACTGGCTAACATTTGGTTACCAAGCATGACAATAATTGCGTAAAAAATAACCAGTGCTGCCGCAGGGGCAATCATACTGCCGATTAGATTAACTTCTTTGCCATTTTCGAAATTCTTTTGTGAAGTGGCTATATTACCTTTGGTAATTAAGACAATTTCTTTCGAGCCTATTACTTCAGTGGCGCTTGATATTAATAGCTCTTTGGCGGCTACTGAATATTTGTCATTTGAAAGTAAGCCGTCATTTTTGTTGTATATCTCAATTGTTTTAGTGGTGACGTCTTTGGGGTAATAAAAGAATGCGTCAATTTTACCATCAGTTACGCTTTTAATACCCTGCTGCTTATCGGTAATTCGAGTTGCGCCGATTTTTATCAGTAATTGGTCTGGAATGTATCCAGTTTCATCTTGGACGCTGAAACTAAAGGGCTTTTTGTTAAGTTCAGCCTGGGTTTGGTTACCTGATATTTGAGCGAACGCGACAATCCCACCGATAACGCCAATTAATACTGGTATGGCAAATATACTAATCCAAAAAGACGGTTTTTTAAGAGTTCTTATGAGTTCAAATTTAATTACCGTACTTAAATTATGCATGTTTAGCCTCCTCTGTGCCGTAAATACTGACAAAAATCTCATCAAGCGATGGGCGCTGAATATCATAAGTTATTATTTCTAAACCATCTGTGTTTACAAGTTCGCGTAATATTCTTTGAGGTGATACGTCTTTTTTTGGAATTAATTCGGCATAAGCAGACTCTTGTTTTTTGATGTCAAATAATCTTGGTCGAGCTGGAATCGTTCCAGAATATCGCAAAATGATTCTTTTGCCGCCAAAACTATCCTTAATACTATCGATTGTACCGTAAGCCTCAGCTTTGCCATCTTTGAGTAGTATTGCTCGATTACATAAACGTTCAACTTCTTCCATTTGGTGAGTAATCATAATTACACCTGCGCCTTTTTTGTTTTGCTCATCAATAATGTCCATAAGAAGATGTCGGTTGACTGGGTCAAACCCCTTAGTTGGCTCGTCGAGTATTAATAATTCGGGATCATTCATAATAGTAACGCCTAGCTGAACTTTTTGTTGTTGTCCCCCGGAAAGTTTATCAAGTCGCGTTTTGGCTTTATCGGCAAGCTCAACCCGTGTTAAATATTCCATTGACCACTTTTTAGCAGCAGATTTAGTCATGCCTTTGAGCTGTCCAAAATAACACATAACATCAATTACTGGTTCTTTTTTGTAAAGTCCGCGTTCTTCTGGCAAATAACCTAATTTTCGGCCTGATGTTCGTGGATCAAATGGTTTTCCGTTAATAAGTAATGTTCCAGCTGTTGGCTCATAAAGTCCAAGTAAGGCGCGAATTGTAGTTGTTTTGCCGCTACCGTTACTTCCTAAAAAGCCGAATATTTCGCCAGCTTCAATACTAAAAGATAGGTCTTTTATCACTGTGGTTTTTCCAAAATCCATTCTAAAATGGTCAATACTAACTAGTGGTGCTTTTTTTCCTGTCATGTAGTTATAGTAACATAACCAAAGTGGTATAATACGAGCATATGAAAGTAAAAATTGAAATTGACACCCGAACGTTCGTCCGCTTTTGGTTAGTAGTTATTGGTTTTGTTTTAGCAGCATGGGCTATTTATAGCGCGCGTACTGCTCTATTTATTATTGCGGCTGCCTTATTTTTGGCAATTGCGATTAGTCCAGTTGTAAACCGTTTAGCTAAAGTTTTACCAAGCAAAAGTCGAGTTTTAAGCACGGCGATTTCTTATGTTGCTGTCATTGCTGTTTTAGGTGCGATTATATTTCTAGCTGTTCCACCAATTGTTGATCAGACTGCTAAGTTTGCACAAAATGTCCCAAATTTGGTTGATAGCGCTACTAAACAATATGCTGGTTTGAATAATTTTGTTAATCATTATCAGTTGCAGCCCGAATTTACCTCATTTATTAAATCTATAAAAACTGGCGCTACTGAATTTGCTTCAAGCCTTGGTTCAATATTAGTTACGGGTATTGGATCGATACTTTCAATAATGGCAGCGGTTATTTTAATCCTAGTATTGACGTTCTTGATGCTAGTTGAAGGTCCTATTTGGTTAGAGAGATTGTGGTCGGTTTATAACGACAAAGACAAAATGGAAAACAACCGTAACATATTAAGTCGCATGTATGGAGTTGTTACTGGCTATGTTACTGGGCAACTATCAATTGCCGCAATCGCTGGTGTTGTTGCTGGTGTCTCGGTCTTTGTACTATGTTTAATCTTTAACATTACAACTGGCCTTGCTATACCAGCTGCTGCAATTGTTTTTGTTTTTGCCTTGGTCCCAATGTTTGGAGAGACAATTGGTGCGATACTTGTAAGCCTTGTCTTGGCATTAAACAATGTCACAGTTGCAGTTATATTTTTGGCATTCTTTGTCCTTTACCAACAGATTGATGGAAACTATATTTTGCCAAAAATTCAATCAAAAAAGATTGATCTTTCAGCACTCGCCATAATTATTTCTGTGGCTATTGGTCTTTATCTATTTGGACCTGTCGGTGGTATTATTTCAATTCCAATTGCTGGCTGTATCCGCGTTCTTATTGAAGAGTATTTAATTAAGGCAAAGAAAAATCGCATTGATAGCGAAAAGCCTTTAAGCAAATTTATCAAAAAAGTACAATCGCTTTAATTAATTAAAATACACATTATCTTGTTCTATCAATTTAGGTTATGCTATACTAACACCTATGAAATGTTGGTATTCGTCTCGGTTTGGTTATAATAGATTACAATCTAATATATCTGGCTTTACCATCGTCGAACTCCTCGTTGTTATCGTAGTCATTGGTATCCTAGCTGCTCTCTCGATAGTCTCATACACTGGTATCACCCAAAGAGCCGCAGCTGTTACTCTAAAATCCGATCTAAAAAGCTCTTCCACTCAATTAGCCCTATACAATACTACCAACAGTACTTATCCAATTGACCTTGCTGCAGCAACGACAGCTAACGTTCTACCAAAAAGCCCTGATACAACCTATCAATACACATTAACTGGTGCTAGCTACTGCCTTAGTGCTACTTCACCTAAAGCTGGTTCAACTGCTTACCATTACTCTTCATTAGTTGGCACGATTGAGGATGGGGTGTGTGAGGGGCATACGGCACTGACTGGGAACCCAATAATTGCCGATATAGAGGTTCTGATTGTTGCTGGTGGTGGTGGTGGAGGTTCGGCTTATGGTGGTGGTGGCGGCGCTGGTGGCGTAGTAAATAGATTAATTACAATAAACAGTGGTGATACTTCAGTGTTCAATATTGGCGTCGGTGGAGTTGGTGGTACTGGTGCGTATTCTGGTAGCAAAGGAACTAATTCTACGGCATTTGGATCAACTGCCATAGGGGGTGGTGCCGGTGCCAGTTGTCTTGATAGGACTAATATGGATGGTGGTTCCGGGGGTGGTGGCGGCGGTGACAATGCTGGTAGAGGTGCCGGTGGACTAGCCACCCAAGGCAATATAGGTGGTATTGGAGCAGTCTATGGTGCCGGTGGTGGTGGTGGCGGTGGTACTGCTGGTGTAAATGGAACTGGTGGAAATATTAGTGGTGCTGGTGGTGCTGGATATCTATTCCATAGTGTTTATTATGCCGGTGGCGGCGGTGGTGGATCATGGGGCGGCAGCTCTGGGGTTGGTGGCTTAGGTGGTGGTGGAGCTGGTGGTAATTCTGCAGCAGGATCGAATGGTACGGCTAACACAGGCGGCGGAGGTGGTGGCGGCGGTGGTGGTACAAACTGGATTGGCGGTTCAGGCGGTTCAGGTATTGTTATTATTAGGTACAAGACGAGTGAGTTACCTGGCTATATTGGCGGTACTGTAACCTATGATGGTGAATATTCTGTTCATACTTTTACCCAATATGGCGTATTTAGATTAGCTTCAAACAATAGTCATATCGCATCCGTGTTAGTAGTGGCTGGCGGCGGCGGTGGCGGTTCTGGAGCTGCTAGTTCTTATGAAGGTGCAGGTGGTGGTGCTGGTGGTTTTGTGTTGACTTCTGGCGACTACTATATTCCTGCAGGAACTTATAGCGTTACGGTCGGTAACAGTGGTGCTTCAAATACAAAAGGTCAAGACTCTGTTTTTTATAATATTACTGCTGTAGGCGGTGGTTTTGGCGGCGGCGGCGCTGGTATAAGTGGACCTGGCGGTTCTGGCGGTGGTGGTAGAACTATGCAAGCTGGTGCCAGTGGTACTGCCAATCAGGGTTTTGCTGGTGGTAGGGATAGTAATGGTTGCGCTGCTGGTGGGGGCGGCGGAGCTAGTGAAGTTGGATCGAATAATTCTTCATGTAACGGTGGAAAAGGCGGAAACGGTCTCTCAAGTGACATCTCTGGTACTCTAACTACATACGCCGGAGGCGGAGGTGGCGGAGGTTCAATTTCGTCGGTTGGTGGCACTGGTGGTGGTGGTGCTAGCCATGCGACAAGTCAGCCAGGATATGCTGGAACTCCAAACACTGGTGGCGGTGGTGGCGGTGGCGGTGCTACTGGCAATACTCCAGGTGGTTCTGGCGGCTCTGGAATAGTTATTATTAAATACCTTACTGGATCAACGTCTGCAACTGGTGGCACTAAAACAACAAGTGGCCTTTATACTATCCACACTTTTACTACTAGCGACGCTTTTATATTTCAATAAGAAATAATTTATAGATTAATCTTGATATTCCCAGATACTATCTTGATCTGTATCGCGAATTGTAATTTTCATAGTTGATAGTTGTGAGCGCAATATGTCTGATTTATTCCAATCCTTTTGGCTGCGAGCAAGTTTTCTTTCAATGATAATCTGTTTAGCTTCATCTTCAATATCCGGAGTGGTTTCGATTAATTGTAGTCCTAAAATGGAATCAATTGTTTCAAGTAGCTGTACAAAAGACTGTCGATTTATATTAGATAAATCGGTATTAAGTATTAATGAAAATGCATCATCGATTATTTTTAAAGCTTCTGGCGTTCCTAAATCGTTATCAACTGCTTCCTTAACGGCCTGTGAGGTTGCGTATAGCGAGATATTGCTTTCATCCCCTGTCTTGTTGCTATCACTTCGAAGCGTGTCATGAATCTGGTGTCGAAGGGCTGCAATATTGCGCCAATTGTGTAAACGGTTTTTAGCAGCTTGTAAATTTGCAAAGGTAAAGTTGCCTTCGTTTCGATAGTTACCTTGCAAAATAAACATGCGATATGCCAGTGGCGAAAAATCTTTTTCTTTTAAATCATCTAATGTATAGCCATTTTTAAGAGATTTACTAATTTTTGTTCCATTAACCTTAATAAAATTATTGTGAAGCCAATAATTACTAAATCGAACTCCAGTTGCGGATTCGGATTGAGCAATCTCATTGGAATGGTGCACTGGTATGTGATCTATGCCACCGGTATGGATATCGATTGTATTTCCAAGTAAAGTCAGGGCAATCGTTGAACATTCCAAATGCCAGCCTGGAAAACCCATTTTTTGGAATTTGGCTATTGGAATTTGGCTATTGGCAGTTGACTGAGATTTGCCATCTTCCATATTCAATTTGCTATCTTCTAAAAGATCTGCGGGCGTTTCCCATTCCATATCACGTTTTTCACCGTCGGGTGTAAATTTCCAAAGAGCAAAATCACTATGATTTCGTTTTTCTGGGTTAAATTTAACTCGGGCTCCAGCTTTTAGCTCAGACAGGTCAAGGTTGGCAAAGTTTGCATAAGTTGGAAATTTAGATGTATCAAAATAAATACCGTCATTAATTTGATAAGTAAAACCCTTTTTTTTGAGTTTGCGTACTAAATTAAGTTGTTCGGTTATATAGTCGGTTGCCTTGGCAATATATTGAGATGTGATTAAACCCAAACTATCCATGCCATCGATAAAACTTTTTGTGTAAAATGAGGCAACTTCCCAAGCGGTTTTACCTTCTCGTCTGGCACCTTTTTCCAGTTTATCTTCACCTTCGTCGGCGTCGCTGACCAGGTGACCTACGTCGGTAATATTTACAACCCTAGTAACTTCGTAGTCGTTCGCAATTAAAATTCTGACTAAAATATCCCAATAGATATAAGCTGCCCAGTTACCAACATGTTGATAATCATAAACGGTCGGTCCGCAGGTGTATAAAGTAACTTTGTTATCTTTTTGAGATACGAACTCTTCGACTCTGCCGGTTGGTGTGTTATAAAATTTTAGTGTCATTTGAATATTCCTTTAGCACTTTATCGGTTGCGCTAATTAGTTCTGGAATAATTGTATCAATAGATTCGTAAACGCGAAATCCTGCAGCATATTCATGGCCACCGCCACCAAAGAAACCGGCCACGGCGGCAGATATTGGTGAGTTACTGCGCAATTTACCAGTTAGCTTTCCGTCAGGATAGGTTTTGATGGCAACGCCAATTTCGACCCCTTCAACAAAGCGCATTTCATCCAAAACTAAAACGCTAGGATTATATTGATCGCTGTAGGCTTGAATTTCTTCAAAAGGAATGCGAATTAAGGCTAGCTTGCCATCCAAAAAATATTCAATGCGTTCAATTAAGACACCCTTATATTTCAAGATTTCGGCAGTTTTTTTCATGTGTTCGCGACGGCGTTTTTCGATTTCGGCATTACTGCCACCAAGCTCAGTTAATTTGCCGGCAATAAAAAATGTACGTGGAGTAACGTTTTGAACCGTTAATCCTAAACTGTCGCTCATAATAGCAACGAGTAAATCATCGGCAGCTTGTTTATTAATTGTCCAGCCGGAATCTGTAGCAAGGCCATAAATAACCTCAGCGGTTGCGACGGCATCTTCAGTTAATAACGTATGATCAAAACTTAGATTTGATTTGGTTGTATGATGATCAATAGCTAGAACGATATGTGATTCAAGAAAATGTCGAACACCTGGAGTTTCTAATACTTTTGAAATTAAAACGTCAGCCGTGGTGTCAACGATAATTGCTAAATCAGCCGTATGATTAAAGTCGCAAACAACCCTATCCCAACCTTGGATATAACGCATGTACTTTGGGATTTCGACTGGGCAATATAATGTTACTTCTTTGCCTAGGTCACCAAGTATTTCCTCAAGTGCGAGTGCACTACCAAGTGAATCACCATCAGGGTTTTCGGCTTGGATAATTATAATCTTTTTTGCATCATCTATTATTTTTTTTGCTTCGTCGTACATATTAAAATGCCCTTCTGCCTTCTAGGGCGTGCGCTAATGTAATTTGGCCAGCATATTCCAAATCGACTCCGACTGGAATACCACGAGCTAATCTGGTTAGTTTAATACTAATGCCTGCATCAAGAATATGGCGTTGCAAAAATAGTGCAGTTGACTCGCCTTCTACACTGGCGTTGGTAGCAATAATCACTTCCTCGACATTATCTCGTGTTAATCTTTCGATTAATTCTGGAATATGTAATTGTTCAGGTCCAATGCCGTCAATTGGGCTAATTGCTCCGCCCAATACATGATATGTGCCATTAAATTGTCCAGTTCGCTCCAGTGCAATAATATCCAACGGCTCTTCAACAACCGCCACAATGGTTTTATCTCGCGATGGGTCACTATAAAGCACCGAGACGTCTTCGTCCGCGTCAATAAGAGCGAATGTCATGGGGCAGTTTTTAACGCCACTATGAAGCTGTAACAATGCCTCAGCCATTTTTTTGCTGGTATGAGGATCAGTACGTAATAAATAATATGCATATCTTTCAGCGGTACGTGAACCAACGCCTGGCAGGCGTCCGAGCTCATCGATGGCGTTTATTAGCGCCGCTGGAAGTAATTGATGCAAGTTAGTTTCCTATAATCCAAGGCTACCTAGGCTGCCCATAAGTGGTTTCATTTTTGCAGCAGCGACTTCTTGGGCTTTTGCAAGACCATCACGCATAGCAATCTCAATCCAGTGTTCGAGTTGTTCAATATCATCAAGATCGACTTGTTTTGGATCGATATTGATTTTTTTAATCTTAAGTTCACCAGTGATTTGAACAATAACTGCGCCATCACCTGCTTCAACTTCAATAATTTCTTTTTTTAGTTCGTTTTGCGCTTTACGCAAATTATTCATCAATTTTACTTGGTCAAATGCCATTATATTACTCCCTTGCCCACCAAAATTTCTTTGAAATTTAGGCGGGTAAAACTTATATTATTTTTAATATCTAACCATCCCATTATACTTTAATCTGTTATCTTTTTATATAAGTAAAATCTATCACTGTTTTCACGATTTGAGGTAGTTATTATTTTATTAATTATATAACCGCCATATTTAAACTTAGCTTCATGCGTGGCCAGAAAAATGTCACTTGTCGGTGTGGTTTCTATAACAAACTGTTTATTATGTTTTGCTAGAACCTTATAAAATGGTAGTTCGTTATTCGTGACTACTATATTTTTTGTGTCACTTGGTATTAAATTCAGGTCTTGAGAAAAGTTAGGCACAATACCTGGGTCGTATTTATATCCAAAAGCATAACGGTCTACTCCGGAAAAGACCAATGCTGAAACTAAAATTACTAGTGGAATTAATCCACCGACTCGGGCGTATGGGTTATGAGGAAAAAGACCGTACCAATGTGAAAGCAAAGCATTAAGGCCGGATGCAAGTAATAAAATTAGTGGTACAAAGGCGACACTTGTATAACTGGGATTAAAGATTAGAATTGGTATCAAACAAAGCATCCAAGCGGCAATAGTATAGCTTTTTGATGTTTCACGATTACGAATAATATAATAGATGCCAATTGCGATTATTAGCATCGATCCAAGCTCAAAAAAGGGCGTCATAATTGTTGAACCACCGGGATGCATAAATCCAAAGTATTGGTTTCCGATTAATGCAATATTTGCACCAAGATCTGGCCATTTAGCTGGTATGCCTAGTAATTCTAGCAATATATTTGGTGTTTTTACTGTTAAGAATGCTAATGGCGATATTAGTACCAAAAAGACAATTCCACCAATAATCATTTGGATTCGTGGTATTTTTCTAATTGTATATCGCAGGTGTGGATGCAGTATTGTTGCAATTGTGAAAGCTATAAACATGTAAATGCTTAACGGTGTATATAAACTAAGCGCAGCAACCGCGCAAAAAGCGATAGCAAAAAATTTTCTAAATCTTTCTTGACTAGATATTAAACTGGCTATTAGTATCAAAAAAATAGGCCAAAATTGATACATAATTCCAGGTGTTCCATCTTGGGCAATAAACAAGAATTGACCTGTCGTTATGGCAATTAATGATGCTAAAACTCCAACGCTAGGTTTGAACCAGCGCCTAAGTAGCAATACTATTCCAACTGCGGATAAGAATGCCAAGATTATTGATGAAATTTTAATACTTATAATTGAAACGCCAAATATCGCTAAAACTACTTGTTGCAACAGATGATATGGCAAGTTAATTGCATTTAATGTTTGCAAATTAGTAACGTTTACTGCGTCGCTTTTAACGACAGATTGCATTTCTTGGTTTGAGATTCCGCCAGGTAAATATAAGCCAGCAAAAACCAGTACAGCAATAAGTCCGATAGCTATTATGCCGTAGCCTATAAAGTAGCGCCAACGATAAATTTTATATTCAGTAATATGAGATTTAAACATGCTTATATTAGATTATATCACGTAGTTTGGTAACTTATTTTTCGTGTTTATGATCAACCGACATAAATCGTAGTCGCTCTGGGTGGAAGTAAAGTTCAATTTTGCCGGTTGGTCCGTTACGGTGTTTAGCAATAATTAAATCAGTGATGTTTTCACGTTCAGTTTCAGGGTTATAGTAGGCTTCACGATAAATAAACATGACAATATCGGCATCTTGCTCGATAGAACCAGATTCACGAAGGTCAGCCAGCTGTGGGATTTGAGGACTACGCGATTCAACTGAACGAGATAACTGGCTTAGCGCGATTAGTGGCACGTTTAATTCGCGAGCAATCAGCTTAAGGCCACGCGAAATTTCGCTGACCTCTTGTACACGGTTGCCGCCATCTCGGCCACTTCCCTGCATCAACTGTAGATAATCGATGATAATAAGGCCAAGTGGTTGTTCGTGCATGGCGCGCCTGGCTTTGGTACGCATTTCAAGTACCGACATACCTGGTGTATCGTCGATATAGATTGGAGCTTCGGCCAATTCGCCCATCGCTTCGGATAATTTACTAAAATCGTCATCGGATAGGTTTCCGGTTCGAATATTCCAAGCATCAACACCGGATGCGTCGGCCAACATACGGTCAACCAACTGTTCCTTGCTCATCTCGAGACTAAAAAACAGGACTGGTTGTTTGGCAATCGTTGCCACGTTATAAGCAAGGTTCGTAACCAGGGTGGTTTTACCCATGGCAGGGCGGGCGGCCAAGATAATTAAGTCGCTTCGTTGTAATCCAGCGGTCATATTATCCAAATCTTGATAACCAGTACGAACACCACGAAGTGCACCTTTGTTACGGTGAAGTTCTTCCATACGGTCGAAACTTTCGGTCAAAATGCTTTCGATGCTAACTAGGTCTTGCTTTAACGATTGGTCACTAACGGAAAAAAGTTCAGCTTCGGCTTTTTCAAGTAATTCTTGGGTTGTGGTTTCTTCATTATAACCAAGTTCAGATATCTCGCTACTTGCCTTAATTAAACGGCGGCGAACGGCTTTTTGGGCAACTAATTCGGCATAAGCTTCGGCATGGGCGGCAGTTGGCACATAATTTGTAAGTTCAGTTAAATAAGCAGATCCACCGACTGTATCGATTTCTTTTTTACGTTTTAGTTCTTCGGTAAGTGTTAAAAGATCAACTGGGCGATGCTTTTCATAAAGTCGCATCATACCATCGTAAATAATGGCGTGGCGTTTTTCGTAAAAATCTTTGGCAGTAACGTGTTCAGAGATGTCGGCAAGGGTTTCTTCGTCAATTAAAACAGCGCCAAGTAAACTCTTCTCGGCATCGAGATTTTGGGGTGGTAACTTTCCTGCAATAACTTCTTTAACTGCCATATCAACTTCCCTGGGGCTCTATATCGAGACCTCTTCTCCTCCGCCCATAATAGCAGCAATTGCGGCAGCCTGACTATCCTTAGGTGGAGGAGTTGTGGAAATTGTGTGAACATCTAGTCCATAAACCCCGACATCTTGGAGGCATTTATTTAAAAGCGGACTGTATTTTGTGTCGTCTAATTTGTTTTTGTAAAATTTGTTATTTGTATAAATTGTCAGGTCGTCGCCGTCAAGTTCGTAGCTACATTTGACCAATACGCTATAGAGCGCAATATAATTTTGTCTGGTAAATTCAACCAATTTTGCCCAATCAAAAGAAGAAATATCCTTTTTATGTGCGGGTCCTGCCGGTTGGTTTGCCCCTAGTTCTCGTACGCCTTTGGCGTCCGCAGAACTGGGTGCTACCCCACCAATCGTCACCCGTGATTTCTTTTCTGCGGATATACTAGGTTTTTGCTTCACAACTTGTCGTTCTAGCTCGGCTACGGATGCGCTAATTTCACGAACTGGGGCTGTAAGTGCAACGGTTTTGGGAGGTTGTTTGGCGGTTGCGGCTAGTCCAAGCACGCTCAGTAATTTTAATTGTGGTTGTGGGCTTTTTGTGACATCAATAAGTGCATCAAGTAGTGGTAATAGTTGTGGTTTATTTGGAATTTGATCGCTAATAACATTAGTCAATTGTGAAACTAATGACGTGATATTGACTCCATCATTAAACATGTGGTTTAAAATCTCAACGATTGTAGTGACATTATGAGTTTCGACGGCGTTAAGTAATTGTTCAATGATGTCGTTTGGTGCGATTCCCAACATATCTTCAATTAATTTGGCGGTGATATCTGAATCGGTCAGGCTAGATAATTGGTCAAGCAGACTGATACTATCGCGAAAACTGCCGTCGCTGCGCTGCGCAATTAATTTTAAAGCTTCGTCTGTAATCTTGATTTTTTCTTCTTTGGCGATATATGCCAGATGTTTTACCGCATCATCAATGCTGATTGGGCGAAAACTAAAGCGTTGAGTTCGGCTAACGATTGTAGCTGGCAACTTTTCGGCGTTAGTTGTGGCCAAAATAAAGACGACATGTTCTGGTGGTTCTTCCAAAGTTTTAAGTAGTGCATTAAAAGCCGCTTTTGACAACATATGAACTTCGTCGATGATATAGACTTTCTTTTTAGCTGAAACTGGGGCAATTTGGACTTTTTCGCGTAAATCGCGAACATCTTCGACGCCATTATTGCTAGCGGCGTCAATTTCAATAATATCCAAATTAGTTGCATCTTCGTCGTATGGCAATCCGTTAATTTCGTATGCCAAGATGCGAGCAACTGAGGTTTTACCTACACCACGAGGTCCGGTCAATAAATAAGCATGAGAAACGTGCCCCTGAGAAATGGCACGCGAAAGGATATCGGTAATGTGTTTTTGCCCGATAACTTCGTCAAGCGATTTGCTGCGATATTTTCGGTACAATGCTTTTGACATTGTCTTAAATCCCCTCTTTTTCTTTTTTAAGTATACGCTTAATTGGTTCATCGAAATGTTGTGGTTTAGGCTGTTTTGCATTTTTCTCTTTTTGATAGCATGCGCCACAGAGTGAACGATAGGTTGTAGTCTTGTCGCCATCAATTGCAACTTGACTGCCTTCAAACACATATTCGCCATTATCCATGCGGCAGTTAAATTCAGCTTGCGACCCACATTGGCACATTGTTGGTAATTTTTCGATATTATCAACGATTTCGAAGAGTCGTTTACTGCCAGGGAAAAGTTCTGTTTTAAAGTCAGCGCGAAGGCCATGGGCAATTACAGATATCTTGTCAATTTTGGCAATATCATACAATTGATCAACTTGTTTTGAATTAAGAAACTGAGCTTCGTCAATTAAGATGCAGGAAAGGTTTTTTAGATTGTTTTCTTTGGCATAGTTATTCACGGCTTTTCGAATATCCAAATCTGGTGTTGCGAATATATCAATTTTCATCTTACTGCCACTTCTGGCAACGATAAATTTACCACCCTTTGTGTCGATTGATGGTTTGATAATAATAACGTCGAGGCCATTTTCTTTGTAATTGTAAGCAGTCTTAATAAGCGTATCACTCTTACCGCTATTCATAGCTCCATATTTAAAATGGATTTTTGCCATACCCTATTTCCCCTTTTTAAAATTTTTTGTTTTAGTCTCTCGAACTAATCTCAGTATATCGCTTTTGTTTATTATTGCAAATATATAAAAGAAGCTCGCAAACGCGAGCCTCAATTCAATTTCAAAAACAGTTTATTACAGTGCGGCTTCGACTGCTGCCCAAACAGCGTTTGGATTGTCGACAGGAACGATAATTGTAACTTGGTTACCGACATTAATGCGGAAGTAAGTTACACTGGCAAGTAATATTCGATATTCGCGGCCGTTAGCTTCTACGTAATAAGCGCCATCGTGCATAACCAAAGTACCAATGATTTGTCGGCGTTCAGCTGGGCCAATTTGTTTGTAAACAAAGCTGCCGTCATCTGTAATTGTAAGTTTAAGGATATCACCTTCAACTAATTTAGATTTGCTGGCATAGTTTGCTGGAACTGGGTATTCTTTGCCATCTGGGCCGGCCATTTTTTGGCCATCAAAGACACCTTCGACAACTTTTCCTTTGGCTTCTTCCATACTGCTTGATCGTGGTGTAATAACAGCACCGTTATCGCCGGTGATGCTAATTAATAATTCCTTAGCGGCTGCTAGGTTAGTTTCGGCCTCTTGAATTAAGGCGTGTAATCTTTTAACTTGTTTTTCTGGTAATTCAGACATGGTAACTCGCAATTTCCTTTTGTCTATTTTTGTAGTTATATTACCCTATATATACCAATATCGTTAGATATTGTCAATAGTTCGCTATTTTACATCAAACTAATGTTTAATGCAAAGTAATTATTTATATAAATTACTAAAATCAAATTGTTACAAAGTGCACGTCATGGGTGATATTGAACGGGAGAGTATAAATACTCATCCCGCCCAACTATTGTGCTCATCGGACCTAAGTCACATATATCCTAGTTGTTAAGTTCGGTCCTAAGCTCGTCGAATTGTCTATACAACTCATTTGCTAGTGTGGTTAATTTCTCCATTTTTTCAACATCTGACACAGTTAGAGCTGCGTACCCTACGTTGTTTTCTCTTGTGTCCGTGACTTTGTATACGTTTTCGGTATCTGTCTTTGTAAATACATATGTATAATAATCCATATGTATTATGAGGCGTAGATCTTTTCTTCCATTGTCTACAAATAGACTTTCGCCTATTTTCCGAACTACGTAGCTGTCATGATGGGCTTCTCCTTTGGTATCTCTTAAAATCATTTTTTCCTCCTCGCCGACTTTGTCGGCTAAATATAATTATTTTATTTGTATAAAATTTATATATAAAGCGCTCAACAAACAATCGGGTTTGTTGGAGCAGCGCATCAATTACCATTAGTAACTGATGCGCTACTCCAAAACGGAAGAAAAAATGTCAACTAAATACTAGCTAGACGTGCACTGTAACAATTTGATTTATAAATGATCGTAAAGATATTTTATGTATTTTTACTGCTATCACTATAGCATAAGTACGATGAAAAGTCAATATATCGCAACATAAAACACCATTTAAGCTAATAATTAAATGTAATGGCTATAATTGTTGAGATAATCGTTCTTATCCACACTTTTTTATGATACCAGACAAAAAACGTTGTAGTTTTTGTTGTAACAAAATACCGCTCCTAAAAAGAAGCGGTAAAATGTAACATTTACAAAGTTTTGGTCGAATATGGATTGAACTAAGCTAGTTCGACTGTTGCGCCTGCTTCTTCAAGCAGTTTCTTAGCAGCAGCGGCTTCTTCTTTAGTAGCCTTCTCTTTGATTGTTGAAGGTGCGTTATCAACTAGAGCTTTAGCTTCACCAAGACCAAGTCCGGTGATTTCTTTTACTGCCTTGATGACAGCAACTTTTTGAACACCAGCTTCGCTTAGTTTAACTGTAAATTCAGTTTTTTCGTCAGCTACAGGTGCAGCTTCAGTGGCAACAGCAGCAGCGGCAGCAGGTGCAGCAGCGCTTACGCCCCATTCGTTTTCTAGGTGCTTAACGATTTGGCTCAATTCTAGAGCGGATAGTTTGTTGAGTTCATCAACGATTTTTGCTTGTGCAGCAGATAGCTTGATTTCTTCAGCCATGATTATATTCTCCCTTGTCCACAAAAACTTTTGAAAAAAGTTTCGGTGGGTAAATTAATTATTTAATATATGATTACAAAATTATAATGATTCAGCGCGCTGTGACAACACTTGAGTGAAACCACGTTGTGTGCCATTGGCAACACGTAGGAATCCAGAAAGTGGTGCTGCGATAACACTGACTAATTGGCCGCGGAGTTGATCCTTGGTTGGTAGTGCAGCGAGGGCTGTGACAGTTGCGGTATCAAGTGATGCGCCAGTA
>Ga0209429_10000640_pt1 | contig 23209 bp, 25 predicted proteins | sample BarGraNGADG00212_3_FD_184493 | JGI IMG/M metagenome (GOLD analysis project Ga0209429, IMG submission 184493) | Arctic peat soil microbial communities from Barrow, Alaska - Barrow Graham LP Ref core NGADG0004-212 (SPAdes) (version 2) | ecosystem: Environmental > Terrestrial > Soil > Wetlands >...
AATATTTCCAACGCACAATTAGAATGGATGCAGGGAAAGAATCCTTTCAGCCAGAGCCTGATGTATGGTGTAGGGTACGATTTTACCCCGCAATATGCTGTGTTTACAGGTGATGTTGTTGGTGGCTTACCTGTTGGTATTCTGACCAGGGACGACCTTGATGTTCCATATTGGAAAGCCTCTGTTTTACACAATTACAAGGAAATATGGGGGCAACCCGCATTCCGTATTTTAGAATTACTGGATTACCTGAAGAATTAATTAAATATTAAGGTCATTAAATAAATTTAACCTATGAAAGCTAATTTTAAAATTATAGCAGTTGTAACTTTTATAATAGCTGTACTTGCATCCTGCAACCAGATGACAAAAAAGCGTGATCCTTTAAATTCCCCATCTCATGTGGTAATAAAAGCTGTTAACGGGAAATATAATTTCTATGTCAATGGTGAGCTTTTTGACTTAAAAGGTGTAGGTGGTGGCGGAAAGCTGAGTATGTTACATGAAGCTGGCGGAAATTCCCTCCGTACCTGGGGTGCAAATAACGGAAAACAATTATTAGATACAGCTTATAAATACAATATTATGGTCGCCATGGGATTAGGAATGGGACAGGAACTCCATAATTTTGATTATAATGATACGGCGGCTGTGGGTCAGCAATTCAGGGAAATTAAGAAAGCCGTTGATGCATACAAAAATCACCCTAACCTTTTGTGCTGGGTGGCAGGTAACGAATTGAATCTTAGCCCAACTAGATCCATTCCTGTTAATCCTAAAGTGTATGATGCCCTTAAAGAGGTAGTTGATTATGTTCATAAGGCAGATCCCATTCATCCGATAACCACAACATTTGCAGGGACTTCAAAGGAGCATATTAAAGTAGCTCTTGAACATTGCCCTGATCTGGATTTCCTGTCATTGCAGGTTTACGGCGGACTTGCCAGAATTCCTGAATTGGTAAAGGCAGCAGAGATCACCAAACCATACGCAATTACTGAATTCGGACCTAAAGGCCACTGGGAGATGCCCCGCACTGAATGGGGAAGAGAAATTGAAGAAACAAGCGCTGCTAAAGCCTCAGGCCTATGGGATCGCATCCAAAAAGGTATAGTCTCAGACCCTACCGGTTTATGCCTGGGAGGTTACGCGTTTTTATGGGGACAGAAGCAGGAAAGAACACCAACCTGGTATGGCATGTTCATTAAATCTGGTGAGGCAACTGCCATTGTCGATGAACTCACCAGATACTGGACTGGTAAATATCCTGACAACCAGGCACCAAAAGTCGATTCATTGAAACTTGCGGGAAAAAACGCTGTTGATAATATTTATCTAAAACCAGGCGTTCCCAATACCGCAAAAGTATTTGCTTCAGATCCGGACAATGACCCCTTAACTTTTAAATGGGTAGTTTTGAAGGAAGTTATAGAACGAAGTCAGGGAGGAGCAAGAGAATTGGAACCAGATAGCTTTTCAGTCAAAATCCTGGCTGCCGCCAACGGCGAGATTAAGTTTGTCGCTCCTTCAGAAAAAGGCGAATACAGACTCTTTTCCTACGTCTTTGACGGCAAAATGAAGGTAGGGACAGCAAATGTGCCTTTTTATGTGAAATAGAAATGTCTTTACAATATAGCTCCTGACATAATTAACATATAATAAAATCAGTTATGAAACTCCGAAAAATATTTTTATCATGGTTACTGCTTTTTGGGTTTGAGCTGCTTTCAATACAGGCCGGCCCTAACCAGAGCGTATCTGTTTATCAATTGAAGCCAAATGACTCTGAGGCAATTTATTTCACACCTGAAAAGTATAATATTAAAGCCGATGGGAAAATGGATGTTTCCGTTGCACTTCAGACAGCCATAAATCAGGTAAAAATTGAAAAAGGCTTTGGAATACTTTTTTTGCCTGAAGGTAAATACCTGATAAACAAGACTATATATATACCGGGTTCGGTACGTCTTATCGGCTATGGGAAAACTCGTCCGGAAATTATTTTAGCCAGGAATTCCCCGGGTTACCAGCTTGAAAACACAGTTAGCAGATATCAGGAAAGCTATATGATCTTTTTTACCGGCGGATTAGTTACAGAAGGAAGAGAACCGGGTGATGCAGGAGCAGGCACTTTCTACAGCGCAATTTCCAATGTCGATTTAAGGATAGAAGATGGCAATCCTGGCGCTGTTGCAATGAGAACGCACTTTGCCCAGCATGGATTTGTAAGTCATATGGTCATCAATATAGGCAAAGGCAAAGCTGGAATTTCCGAGGTTGGAAACGAAATGGAAGATGTTACATTCCTGGGAGGTGATTACGGAATTATTTCCGGGCAAACTTCTCCAAGCTGGCCTATTTCGGTTGTTGATACTTATTTTGAAGGGCAACGTAAAGCAGCCATAAAGTGCCACAGTACAGGGTATGCCATAGTGAACATGCATGTAAAGAATGTTCCTGTGGTGGTTGAGATATTGGAAGGTGACATTGACCGTCTCTATATGGAGAAATGTCTTTTTGATAACGTTAAGAATGCCGGCATAATTATAAGCATGGAGGAACATGCCCAGACTCAGGTAAACCTGCTTAATATCGTTTGCAGAAATGTTCCGGTACTTGCAAGCTATCGTCAAAGTGGTAAAAAAGTGGAAGTTACTGATAAGATCTACAGAGTTAATGAATTCACTTACGGTCTGGTAATGGCTGATATGGCTGCGAATTCAGAATTTAAAACTATAAGTAAGATAGAACCACTCATGCAGTTTCCTCTCAAACTTGAAAAGGACATTCCATCTCTTCCTGCTATGGAAACATGGGTGAACATTAAAGATCTTGGTGCAAAAGGTGATGGTGAAACTGATGATACCAGGGCTTTTCGTGATGCAATAGAAAAGTACAAAAATATATATCTGCCACAGGGCTTTTATCGTATCACCGAAACGGTTAAAATGTTACCCGGAACAAAACTCATCGGGCTGCATCCATGGGGTACTCAGCTTATTTTGAAAGAGAGTGAGCCTGCCTTTAGCGGTTTTGGAGGTCCAAAACCTATTCTCGAATCATCAGAGGGCGGGGACGATATATTAAATGGTATAGGATTATCAACTAGTGGTTATAATTACCGTGCAGTAGCCTGTAAGTGGATGGCTGGAAAGAACTCATATATGAATGATGTTAAGTTCGTTGGGGGTCATGGATCCATGCGCAGACCCACACCACAACCTCCTTCCTCAGAAAGGCAAACCGGAGCTCCCCCACAAACAACTGCTTCGACCAGACAAACAGGTGCTTCCACTCAGCCACAGTCTGCTAACAGGCAAGCCGGTGGTTTCGGTTTCGGAATGCAAAGGGCCATCAGTTCCCCTACCAATCCTGTTGCCGATCAAGGCAAGGATCTGGCATGGGACAACCAGTACTGGAGCCTTTGGATTACAAAAAACGGAGGGGGTACATTTAAGGATATCTGGACAGCAAACACTTACGCAACAACCGGACTTTATGTAAGCAACACATCCACTCCCAGCCGTGTCTATGCTATTTCGCTCGAACACCATGTGCGTAATGAAGCACGTTTTGAAAATGTATCAAACTGGAAATTATATGCTTTCCAGCTTGAGGAAGAGAGCCGCGAAGGGAAAGAGTGTCAGATGGTTGAACTGTCCAACTGCAAGAATATCTCTTTTAACAACTTCTGGATTTACAGGGTGATCAGGGTAACTACTCCCAAACGCGTTGGCGTCAGGATCTGGAATTGTGAGAATATTGAATTCCGTAATGTTAAAAACTATACTCAGAAATTAGTGGTTACAGAATTTCCAATCTATGATGTGAACAGGGATTTGCCGGTTTATCCGTGGGAATTCGCCAAACTGACAATAACTGGTAAAGAAAAGGGGAATAAGATCATAGCCAATCAGACGGGAAAGGTTGAGAAACTGGCATCCGGCTTTTATTTTGTCACAGGATCCACCAGCGACAGTAAGGGGAACATTTATTTCTGTGAGACATTGAAGAAAAGAATATATAAATGGTCCGCCGAAACTAACAGTGTTACTATGATCGCTGATTATCCTACACAACCATTTGTTCTTGCAACTGACACAAAAGATAACCTTCTGGTTGTTTTCAGGTATGATCCACAACCAGGCTATATGGTTGGAGGTAAACAGGAAACAGTTAAGAGACTTCCCGATGATAATCCGGGTTACAGTGGATGGGGAAACAGCGGTTGGGCTGCTCTGGCTTATTCGATAAATCCTGATGACCCTGATGAAACTTTTAAACCTTTGCCACGGGTTGCTAACAGTGAGATTAAGAATGTCAAAAAAGCATATTACCCGTCTAGCAGATACAGAAGTGATTTTCTCCGGAATTCTACTTATATTCCTGATTCTTCATTCATCGCCCCCGATGGGGTTACTGTTATTCCGGAAACTTATGATCTAGGACGTTGCGCTTCCTTGTCAGCAGCGATTCCGGGACAGACTTTTTATACATCCAATGAATTACCGAAAAAGTTCTACAGCCTTGATGTTGCTGCAAATGGGCAGCTTTCAAATCTAAAAGAAATTCAAAAAAGAGGCGAGTACGGCTATGCTCTGGATAAGGAAGGTAACCTTTATGTCGCTGACGGTCAGATTTTCGTATATGATAAAAGCGGCAAGGAGATCAACAGGATAAATGTTGAGGAGCGTCCGGTTTCTATTGCATTCGGAGGGAAGGATGGGAATACTCTATTTATAACCACCAATTCTTCCTTATATGGTGTTAGGGTCAAATAGATCAGTAACCGGGAGAAGTAATTTTAGCCTTTAAATACTATATATGAAAAAAACAACTTCAATCATGCGAATCATCCTCCTCCTGATATTTATATTGGGAGTCTGGTTGAATTCTTTCGGGCAGTTAAGAAACAGAGTTATTTCACCTGAGGTAATTACCGGCAATAAGATCGTATTTCGTCTGTTTGCCCCCGAAGCAAAAAGTGTCAGCCTATATGGAGAATGGATAACTGATTATACAAAGCTTGTGATTCTGCAGAGGAATGATACGGGCTTGTTCCAGGTGGAAGTTGGACCGGTTGCTCCTGAAATTTACGGTTATAATTTCATTGTTGACGGGGTTTTGGTTCTTGATCCTTCGAATCCACTTGTACGACGTGACGGCCAGAGAAATGCAAGCCTTGTGCTTGTACCAGGAAATGAATCATCTCTTTACGGTATCGAAAAAGTGCCTCACGGAACGTTGTCAAAAGTGTGGTATAATTCCTCTACTATTGGCATTAACCGCAGAATGTATATTTATACCCCTCCCGGGTATGAACAATCCGATATAAATTATCCTGTCCTCTATCTCCTTCATGGTGCCGGGGGTGATGAAGACGCCTGGACGACTATGGGACGGGCGCCATATATTCTTGACAATCTGATTTCCCAGGGTAAATCCAGACCTATGCTTGTAGTGATGCCCAACGGAAATGCATATCAGACAGCTGCTCCCGGAGAAACTCCTTCTTCAACTACCACAGAAAGGCCTTCTGACTTTGCAAGTTACAGGGGTAAATATGAGGAGAGTCTTGTGAACGATATTATTCCTTTTATCGAAAAAAATTATCATGTGCTGAAAGGGAAAGATAATCGGGCAATTGCCGGTTTGTCAATGGGCGGAGGAAATACTGTAACAGTTACTACCAGCCATCCTGAATTATTCAGTTACATTGGAGTTTTCAGTGCCGGTGTAAGGAATGCAGATGAAGCATTCGATACAAAAATGAAAGCTATTAAAGATAATAAGGTGAAAATGTACTATGTTGGTTGCGGAGTAGAAGACAGGATGGCCTATCAGGGTTCACAATTACTTGTTGCAATTCTTAAAAAACATGGAATACCTTATATTTTCAGGGAATCAACAGGCGGACATACCTGGGCAAACTGGAGAATTTACCTTTCTGAAATGGCCCCTTTGCTTTTCAAATAAAATCTGACAAATAAAATGATTCCATGAAAACACATTTGCTCATGCTACTCTCTTTGGCACTAATATTTACCCTTGTCCCGTATCAGGAATTTCTCTTAAAAGTATGGTATATGATATAACCGAATGATAATTTTACTTTGATGATCAACGGCCGTAACTATTCCAGAATATGTTTTATAACATATTTTCTTACTAGACCACAGGTTCAGATGCACTCTGTATTCCGGTAGCAACTTCAGGAATTATACCCATCCTGATATATACCGGCCGGACAATATTTTTCAATTCGGGAAGCTTCCTTAAGAAAAACAGGGCTCCTGTAACAGATGCTGCACCTCCCAACATTATCATTGCCGGGGTACCAATTATGTTTGCCAGGCCCCCACCCATTAGTGAACCGAAAGGTGCTGTACCCATTATTGCCATAGTATAAAAGCTCATAACCCTGCCACGTTTATCATCATCGGTTACTGTTTGCAATATGGTGTTGCTTGCTGCAGCCTGAATCATCATCCCCAGTCCGATAAAAACCATCAGCACTATTGAAAAAAGGAATATTGTGGAAAAGGATAAAACGATAAGACCAGTTCCCAGAAGTAACGTTGCAAGAGGAATAATTCTCCCCAGCTTCAGGATGGTTTCTCTTGAGGCAAGGTAAAGGGCGCCAAGCAGGGCGCCAAAACCTGTTGCAGCCATAAGAAAACCGTACGTATTTGACCCGCCATGAAGTACCTCTTTAGCTAAAACGGGCATCAGAACCTGGTAAGACGAACTCATCAGACTTACCAACCCAAGCAACAAAATAATATATTTTATGGGTGCAAATCCAAATGTATAGTTGAGTCCCTCTTTCATATCTTTTAAAATCTGAACCTTTTTTTCTCTCGCCTTTTTTTCAGGAACGTGCATCATCAGAAGTGAAACTATTACGAAAATATAACTGACAGCATTGATAAGGAAACAGACACCTTCACTGGTAAAAGCAAGCATTATCCCTGCAACAGATGGCCCGATCAGCCTTGCTCCGTTAAACATCAGTGAATTAAGGGCTATTGCATTCCCCAGATCTTCCTTTTTTTCTACCATTTCTATAACAAAAGAGTGCCTGGCCGGAACATCGAATGCATTAACACAGCCAAGACCAATACTTATAACTATAATACTCCATATATGAATTATGCCTGCAAGACTTAGCCAGGCAAGTATACCTGCAAGAATCATCGACACTATCTGGGTGACAACAAGAACCTTATACCTGCTCCATGTGTCTGTTAAAACTCCGGCAACAGGGGCGAGAATGAAAGTCGGGATCTGCCCGGCGAAGCCTACTATCCCAAGAAGAAATGCAGATCCTGTCAAATCATATACAAGCCAGGGCAATGCAATACGTTGCATCCATGTACCAATCAGGGAAATGCTCTGCCCGCTGAAGAAGAGGCGGTAATTCCGGTATTTCAGGGACCGGAAGATAGTTTTAAACCTTGAAGATAAGTCCATGGCAAATTTGGTACACTTTAAACTTTATTTATTCCCGTCCCTAAATGTAAACGGTGTGACTCCGTGGTTTTTAATTTCTAAAAGAATTTTATAAGACTTAGTTCTCTTCAGAATACTTTTAAAAAATATAATACCGCAATAATTATAATTGTAATTGAAGAAACTCCTATCGGAAACCATACCGGGGCAATCCATGGTTTCGGTATCAGAAACAGAACATCAATAGTTGTCAGTTTTGGGGGCCATTTAATCAGAAGGTAAAGAGATGCATAGTAGAAAAGGTCCCAGAATGCAAAAGTCCAAAGAAAAAAGATTCCCTTTTCGATCCAGGTATTTCCTGTTATTAAAGCTAATACAACAAGCATGATTATCGTTGCCGCTTCCCTTGTCATTTCAATGTACAAATACCTTTTGGTAAACCTCTCCAATGATTCTTTATTCGATTCTGAATTGAGCATTCCCAGCACCTTTCGCAGGTAAACGACAACCACTCCTTCAAAATGTGCCATTGCAATGCCAAAAATTGCAAGAAGCAAAAGTTTAGACATCATAATTTACCCTCCATTTTTTAATGAATATTTGATCAGGTATTTTCTAAAACCTGCTTTCTTATCGTTTGAATAATTATCTGTATTTTTCAATAAAATTAACTACCTCATTGTTAAAAAGTTTTTCATCCTGTAAAATAAAATTATGACCGCTAACAGGAGAAATTACCATTCTCTTTTCAGTTGAACTTATCCCCGAAAAAAAATCATTACCTAATTCCGGAGGGCATGTAAAATCATACTTCCCGTATAATAAAAGCGCCGGAATAGTGATCCTGTATAAGGAAGACGAAAATTCTTTGTTTGCTATCTCTTTATTAATGTCAGAGTTTCCCGAATAGGCCAGGTTCACTAACATTGAAGTCAATGGATAACGGTCGATAATTGAGTTTCCCATGATCAAAGGAAAATATCTGATTTTAGCGATCTCACCAATGTAATTTTCTGCCTGTGAAGCATATTTTTCAAGTCTGCCTGATTCTTCGAGGGTGAAATTTCCGGGATGTGAATTACAATAATCTACTATTATATTCCACTCCTTTTTAAAGTTATTTTTGGCGATCTCCTGAATTCCGGTATTGAGGAGCATCTCTCTTGTAAGTGTATCATTTAAAGGATAATTATGGCTGCCATCAACATTAATATAGCCTTTGAACAGATTCTGATTATCACCCGTTGTCAACAGACCAGAAGCAATAAGACCGCCAAAACTATGTGACATCAGGAAAAGTTCTAAATCTTGTCCATATCTTTTTTTTATAACCAGTATGACCTTACTTATATCATCAACTATCTGATTAAATGTAAGATCATTGCCATTACAATTACCCTGCGAAGCTCCTGAATTTCGTTGGTCCCAGTAAATCATTGCGTATTTGTCTTCGAGGTTGTTGCTGATATAATCTGTATTATAAATATATGCGCTTGCTCCTGGCCCTCCATGAATGAATAAAATGAATATTTTGCTTGCTGTATTTCCTTCAACCAGAACACGCATTGAGGAACTTGCGTTTTCAACATAAAATGTGTCAGAAGCATGATCTGACAAAATAGATTCTTCTTTCTGACATCCTGCCAGCATCAATATCATAATTAAAAGAATCTTTAGTTTCATTTTATTTTGAGATTATCTGATCCAATATGAGATTTGATTTCAGTACGACGGCTGGCCGGAAACCTTAATCCCAGCTCCATAACCGGACGAATGTAAAATGTACTGTTATATGGAAACATTGAGATCAGATTCATTTTAGCGTAAGCAGATAAGGGAACTTTTTTCATGTAATTGAAATAATATCCAATACCTCCGCCTATTGTCACCAGGGCATAATTGTAGCCGGCATATTTTTTAATTGAAACCTTACCATTATCTTCCACCCTGTAAGTTGTTCCTCCAAGAAACGTTCTGCTGTAGCCCGGACCTGCAGAAAACTCCGAATAGAACCCCTTTTTTTTCATTTTTCGTATTACCCATTCTGAGGTCAGGTAAATATTATCGTGAAAACCCGGATGATGATACCAATTTAAATTAAATGTTAAAAGTTGGTTCCGGATCTTCAGATTGGAACCTGCCTTTTCTTTTTTAAGGAACTCAATCCCTGTGCTTATTCCAGGATAAACCAATGAGCTTATGTAAGAGACTTTTATCTTAGGGCTTATGCTGGTTCTCTTTAAAATTGAATCTTGTTGTCCGAAACATATCCGCGATACAATTATTAAAACCGACATAATTATCACCCTTAACATTGGGAAAGAAATAAAATGGTAAAATTAATACGAACTATTACTCATCAACAATTAAGTATTAATTTCCTGTTTAAAATGTCTCTTCTTAAAGTATAATGCCACATTTACAAGGCTTATCATAACCGGCACCTCAACCAATGGACCGATAACAGCGGTAAATGCCTCCCCTGAATTTATACCAAAAACCGCAATTGCTACTGCTATTGCAAGTTCAAAATTATTACTGGCTGCTGTAAATGACAAGGTTACTGTTTGCCCATAAGTCGCTCCTGCCCTTCGGCTCATAAAGAAGGAGAACAAAAACATAATCAGAAAATAAATTATCAGAGGTATCGCAATCAGGATTACATCAAATGGCAATTTTACTATATATTCCCCTTTAAGAGAGAACATTACAATTATAGTAAATAACAGGGCTATCAGTGTAACAGGACTTATTTTAGGTATGAACTTTGTATGATACCACTCCTTGCTTTTCACCCTTATCAGAATGAATCGGGTTAAAAACCCTGCAATAAAAGGTATCCCGAGATAAATAAAGACACTTTTGGCTATCTGCCCGATTGTTATGTTCTCTACAACAGCATTAGTAGGCACTCCGAACCACCCCGGCAAAATTGCAATAAAAACCCATGCATAAACTGAGAAAAGCAGAACCTGAAATATAGAATTGAAAGCTACCAATCCGGCGCAATATTCTGTATCGCCTTTTGCCAGATCGTTCCAAACGATAACCATTGCAATGCACCTGGCAAGTCCGATCAGAATAATACCATACATATATGGCAGATTCGAATTATTTTCTCCCGGAAATAGTTTGAAGAAAAGAATTGCCAGAGTAAACATTAGTACCGGTCCAATAATCCAGTTCTGGAACAGGGAAAGTCCAAGAATTTTAAAGTTCCGGAAAACACCTCCCAGTTCTTCATATTTTACTTTCGCCAGTGGAGGATACATCATCAAAATTAAACCAATTGCGATTGGAATATTAGTTGTGCTTTCAGGTGATGATTTTAATGAGTCCCAGAATGTTGCTATCGCCGGGAAAAAATATCCTGAAAATACCCCTGCAAACATTGCCAGGAATATCCAGAGTGTAAGGTACCTGTCGAGTAATTTTAATCTGGGCTTCATAATGTAATAATTTGAAAATATTAAATAGAACCTTGTATGTATTGAAAGACAAAGAACTTTTAACAGCAGTTGGAATTTGAACCAGAACACCCGCAGGAGGGTTCAGAATTATTAAGAATACCATTTATTATTCCTGCTGCACAGCCAACTCCCGAATTTACCGTTATCGCATTAACAGGGCAATTAAGAGCACATGCCCCACATTCCATACAGTAATTGCGTCTTAGAATGTGTGCCTTTCTCCCCGATAATTCAAACACATAATGCGGACAGACTTTAATACACATGCCGCATCCATTGCAGGTTTCTTCACACAATTTAAGTGTTACAACATCGGGCAGATAAACGAGTTCCTTCATAATTAAAATTAATTAAATTTCCCAATTATCTGTAAAACAATACCTGTTATGGCAAAGCCTATTTGTACAGGTAAAGAAAACTTCATTTCCTTCTTAACTCCCGACAACGAGGTATATGTAGAAGAGCCTGTAAAATTCATTGCCAGGAAAGAAGAAATTGAAGTTACTATAAAAAACCAGGAAATTTTTTCTACAATATTATTACCTGTAAAATTCAGAAACATAAGAATCAGATAAACAAGAGTTCCGGCATAAAAACCTTTTAATGAGAATCTCTTTGCCGGAATATAAGGAAGGAATACGGGAGTTATTAAAATGCCTGACAGGTATGCAAACAGCACATTCAAAATAGCCGGGATTCCTTCACTTGAAAAGTTTTTGTAAGAGATGCCATCACCTGATAGTCCGGAAATTAGAAAGATTACTGCCATTGCTCCCAGGAGATAAAACTTTCCATACATGAAATCGTTTGGAATAAGCTTTATACGATCTGTTAATTTAAAGTGGACCCTCCTCATTTCTTTGTCTGCTCTGTAACCATTGTCGATAAACTTTTTAATGTCGGAAGCACGGACCGGGCCATAGTGAATATTAAAACCGGACTCTTCTTTAACTCTATGTGCAGCAACTCCCGTTGCACTGAGTTGCGGTAGAATGATCCGTTTGTGACTTACAATTTCATCGAGTGAAACAAGTTTCATCCTGTAAACAAGCTCTTTAGTGCTGAAAGTCCCTTTCCCTGCTGCACACCAGACATTAACTCCTTTAGTATCAAGCACAAGAACCCAGCCACTTATCGCTGAAAGATTTTTACGCAAGTGGTCAAATGAGAGTTTATAATTGGCAGTAACGAACACATCTGATGTCGGGTCGGGAGAACCAACTGCATAAAGCCCCGGTTCTATCCTGTAATTATCACGCCTGATCCCCCATCGAACCATGACCGCACCGAGAAAATCTTTAAGATTAAGTTCCGTCGATATTACTGGTACAAAACCATCATTAACCTGAATTTTTCCTATTGAAAAAGTATTATTCATTTACCTTTAATTCTGATTTCTAAGGTCTAATCTTTTCAAACAGACCAATCAATTTTGTTCTGTAAATCTCAGTAATCTGTGATTCGTGTTCACCGATCGGTTTTACAGGAATTAAATCCATAACTTGTTTAGCAGATAAGCCTGATTTGAACATCAGATTCAAAGAAGCTTTGATGGTTTCCTGAACAGAATCCTTGCATTCTTTTTCATTAAGTCCTATCTGACTTCCTATAGTCATCAGCTCATTCCATTGAAACCAGAAATAAGTTGGTAACATTGCTGACATGATTGCATAGCTTTCAAGTTTTTCTTCCTGAACTTCAAATGTATTTCCCAAAAGCCTGAGGAAATCAAGAACCTCTTGCTTTTCATTCACGGTAAAAGCAGTTGAAAAGCAAACCGGATTATATCCTTCGTTAATAAAGGATGTGGCGTTTGGAATCAACCTGGCAATGTTTTTTACCTGATTCAGTTTTGAAGAAATTTTCGCAATAGTAATTTTTGGAGCTAATGAGATAACTACTGAACCAGCTTTAAACTGATTTTTTACCATTTCAAGCGCATCCATAACCACCGGAGGATGGAGGGAAATAAAAACAATATCCTGTGAAGCTGCTACAGAAGAATTTTCAACTTGAATTTCGGGATAAGCTTTTTTCAGGTTAACAGCTATCTCTTCGTTTGTGTCAGTAACAACAATTTTACTGAATTTTGCATTTTTATTTTTAAATGCCTGCAGAAGAATTCTGGTCACTCTTCCGCCACCGATAAAACCAATTGACTGTTTCATAATAATATTGTTTTAATTATCAAAAAGAAAGTCCATCTAATTCAATTTGACACCTTTCATCTGCAAAATCTTTACAAGCTCTTCCTCAGGGAAGTATCCGACATGCCTGTAATATTCCTTACCGGTTTCGTCAAGAAACACCTGGGTTGGGATTGCCTCAATACCATATTTAACACCAAATGGTTTGCCTGCCTCAGTCCATACATCATGGAAGTCGATTTTTACTTCTTTACCATATTTGGCTTCAATTGATTTCATGACAGATTGCATCTGCTGGCATGGAATGCACCTTACCGATCCTAACTCTATGAACGTTACCTTATAATTCTTAGTAATTATTTGATTATCAATTGGAGATTGAGATGCAATTTCTATCTTATCTACCGGATTTGACCTATTACCGCACGAGGCTGTTAAAAACAGGGTTGTCAGAAAAAATATTACTGGTGCTGGTATTATTGCTTTCATATTAGTTACTTTATTTTATCGTTAATAGTATACTGAATTAATTTTTCAGCCTTCTCGAAAATGTCCGATATAGGTTTTTGCTTTATCACCTTTCCAAGTTCTATCGCCTCTCTTGCCTGTTCAACAGTGCAGCCAATTTCAAGAGCTTTTTTGAAATGATAACTAAGACATGTCAGGCATCCTCCGGCAATAGATGCTGATATACCTGCAAGTTCTATTGTTTTAGCATCAAGGTGTTTAAATTTTTCCATAATATTATATCTTAATTGTTTAGATATCTGACTCTTTGTCTACACAACAAGTCACACATAATTTATTAAAATAAAATATTAAACAAATACCCCACAATCATAATTCCAATTCCCACAATTCCTATAAATGTGAAAATCAACGGGAGCTTCAGTACCTTTCGCAGGATTATCATTTCTGGCAGAGATAAGCCAATTACTGCCATCATGAAAGCAAGAGCAGTACCCAGAGATGCCCCTTTTTCAATAAGTACCGATACGATTGGTACTATACCGGCAGCATTTGAATAGAGGGGAATGCCAATTAATATTGACAAGGGTACTGAATACCATGCAGATTTACCCATAAGAGCTGCCATAAAATCTTCAGGGACATAACCATGTGCACCAGCTCCGACTGCGATACCTAAAGCTACATAAATCCATACTTTACCTGCGATATCCTTTATGGCATCATATCCGAGGCTGATCCGGTTACCGAATGTTATTTTTTCTTCTTCTTCACCATTTTTACCCAGATATGTCTCATAGACCCATGGTTCCACCCATTTTTCAAGCTTCATCAAACCAATTATCCAACCGGCAAAGATTGCAATAGCCAACCCCGTTCCCACATATATCGCAGCTACCTTCCATCCGAACATTCCATATAATAAAACTACAGCAACTTCATTAATCATCGGAGAGGAAATAAGAAAAGAAAATGTGACCCCTAGCGGAACGCCGGATTCTACAAAACCCAGAAATAAAGGGATTGCCGAACAGGAACAGAATGGTGTTACTATTCCCAAAGCTGATGCCATTACGTTACCAGTGAAGGTCTTTTTCCCCTCAAGGGCTTTTCTGGTTCGTTCCGGCGTGAAATATGTCCTGATAATTCCTACAAAGAATATGATTAGTGTAAGCAACATCATGACCTTGGGGAATTCAAAAATAAAGAATCGAAGAGCTTCAGTGAGATGTGCCCCTTTTGTCATTCCGAAAACCGAATCAATTAACCAGTTGGTTACTGGCTGGAGATTATGATAAATAAGATACCAGAGAGGTAAAAGTGCAACTGGTAACCATATATTTGTCTTTATGTTTTTCATCTATCTTAAGTGTTGATATTTCGTCATACTACGAAATAAAAGTGCAAATTTTTTAAAAGTAAACCCTGAAAATGTAATAAATACCAACAATGATAAAGAGTATGGCAATGACTCTTCTAAACCATAGTTCAAATACTTTTATCTTATTATATAGTCCTCCTATTCCGGATATTGTATAAGCCAGCACCCATGCAAAAACTATTACCGGAACCCCGGTGGCGATGGCAAAAATAAGCGGAAGATATAATCCCGATGCACTTGATACGGTCAGGGGAATAAGCATTCCAAAGTAGAGCACTCCGCTGTAAGGGCAGAAAGCAAGAGCAAAAACTATTCCCAGTAATACTGCATCAATAAACCGCCACGACTTTCTCTTTTCCATCTTTTCTGAGAGTTTTCCGAAAGCTGGAAAATTAATCCTGAAGATATCGAGCATGAATATCCCGATCAATATTAACATCGGTCCCATGATCTTCTCTCCGTAGCGCTGGAAAAATCCTGAAAATTTGAATTGGTCGGCGCCAAAATATATAATAACTGCGATTAAGGTATATGAAATAGCCCTTCCAAGTGTGTAAAACAGTCCGTTATAAAAGACTCTGTTCCGGTCTTCCATATCTTTGCTGATAAATCCTATTGCAGTAATATTTGTAGCTAATGGACAAGGACTTATCGCTGTTAACAAACCCAAAACCGAAGCAGTGATCCACGGGACATTGGTGCTTTCCAATAAGCCGGTGAGAAATTCGTCCATTTTGGTTTACTTCATTAATAACGCATCAACCTTCTCTTTTATGACCTCTTTAAACTTATCGGGTTTTCCCTCAGCGTAGAGAAAGGCTTCTGTAGTAATATTTATTTTCTGATCACCTTTAACAATGAGAAGAGTCTGCCCGTTAACACCATACTGATCACCCAAAAATTTCCCTGCTTCTTCCTCAATATTCAGTGCGGTGAAGGATATTTTTCCCGAATTAAATTCCCCGGGATAGAGCATTTCAACATTTTTCCTTGCTTCTGCTTCAATTGCTCTGCATGTGGAACAGCGGGTAGTCATATGAAAATAGTATACCTCAATATCATTGCTTGCTGAAACAGGATTTGTTTGTTTCTGAGCCGTCTGTTGTCTGCACGATACTCCCAGAAACAAAACTGTTATAAATAATGTAAAAAGTGAATTTTTCATTTTTCTCAATTTTTTATCCAATTATAAATTGTTTTAGCTCATCTGCGGAAGGAATGCGTCCTTTTACAACAACCTTTTCATCAATGACCAAAGCTGGTGTTGTCATTATGTTGTATTTCATAATTTCCATTATATCTTCAACCTTAGTGATGTTTGCATCTATACCATTTTCTTTTACGACCTTACGTGTAAGTGCTTCAAGTGTTTTGCATTTCGGACAACCTGTACCTAAAATTTTGATTTCCATAATATTTTCATTTGCGATTAAAAAAAACATTAAACATTTCTTTTGCTTCTGCCCAACCTTCTTTATTAATACAATATTTAATATAAGGAGGGTTTATTTCACCCTGTATCAGACCGGCAGCTTTAAGTTCGCTCAGATGTTGTGAAAGAGTGGAGCGTGCAATTGGAAGTTCTTCGGCCATATCGCCGCTATAACAGCATTTCGCTGCATTCTTCACCAGGAAATCCATTATAAACACCCGCACAGGGTGACCAAGCGCTTTTGAATATCTGGCAAGCTTTTCCTGTTTATCAGTGAATACTTTTTCCTTTATCTCCATTTCATTTAGTATTTCGTCTAATTACGAAACAAAAATATATAATTTTTTTATAATGCGTCATGCCAGAACAAAAAAATTTCAGGATCTGGTTAACTCCGTAACATATTTAGTAATATAAAGCTGCTTTTGTTTTGACTTATATTGCATTATGTACCGGGGATGTTCGAGAGGCACAATGTTGTCGAAATACTTCAGTTTTTTATTTAGTTCCGAAATAAATTTAAAATTTTTCCCTGTACCCAGACAGAAACATACATCTCTTTTAATTCCAAATTCAAGCTGTTGTTCAATTGTCCTGATCATAAAATCATAAACAGCTTCAGTGAGCTTTTTACTGTCATAATAATTAAAGTTCACCTCTCTGCCGTTTTTGCCCTCAGCCGTAAACCCGAGCGGAGATACAGAACTTATATAAAAGTTCGAATAAAATTTCTCCGTGCCGCCGAATTCATTTATCATTTCATATACAAAAACAGAAGATGTTTCAAATGTTGTCAACCCATTAATTGACAGGCCACATATATCACTTAATCTTTTTGTATCGGTGAAGGGAATACCTGTCACTCCTGCGCCAAACCGACCGGGATTTATTCCGAGGATAAGGTGCCTTTGATAATTATCGTTATAAAACTTTCCATAGAATTTAGTAATAACCGGAATTATTTCAGAGTTCTCTTTGAAAGGATTCATAATTGAGATACCGGAGGGAAGGGTCCCGTTAAACTCCAGTGTACTATAGAAATCTATAACCTTCGTGGCAAATGTATCCATCCGGAAAAATTTTCCCTAAGAGATAAAAAAATGAATTCAAATTTTAAAGGTCATTAATCTTTTATGCAGCGGACAGAATATTTGTTCGATTTTTCAGTGCCATGTATTTCTTCGACATCATCTTTCCGGGAGAGATCAATAACAGGAGCATCATTGATAATGAGATAACAGAAATACTCTGCATTAGACTTATCATATTCTGTTGATGTCCAGTAATAAGCACTCTCATCCATTTCGGTAAAAGTCCCTTCATAATCCTGCATTCCTGCAAGCTGGATTCCAAATGAGACAGAAGTTGATTCAATCTTCTCCCATACCTGGTCCTGGTCAAAATAATTATTAAGTATCTGAAACTCTCTGCCTGAAGGCAGATGCCAGCCAGCCGGACATGCTTTTATTGCACTCTTCCATTCATATAATGCACCATAATGTGAAATATTATTCAGATCGTTTTCAAAATAACATGACCCGCCTTCCCTTGATTTATATTTCAGGTTTTCAGCCATCCATGTTACACCATCAATCGTAATTGTTTTATAAATATTCCCGTCACGCGGGTCAGTAAATTTTGTCTGACCTGAAAGGCTGCTAAATAACAAGGTTAAGAATAAAGTGGAAAATAGTTTCCCCATAATCTGTCCGATTTCAATAATTTCAAATTTTAACCAGGCATCTACAATCTGCAAATATCATTTCCTTATCGAAGTTGTTTATGAGGATTACGGGAGATACCAAAAAAGAAAATCCAGAATATTAAAAGCCTATAAACCTCTCTTTTGGTGTCATGCAAAAATCACATTTTGCGGTCAAAGTCGGCAGGTCGTAAGTATTTCCGCAGACAGGGCAAACAAACCATTGAAGAGGAAGACTTTTTTCTCCACCTCCATTAATTGCGCCAAGTGCAACATTATAAAATGCCAGGTGTTTCTTTTCAGTATCAAGCGCCCAGGTAAATGATTTAACAGCATCCGCACTTTTTTCGGTTTCAGCAAGTGTATTAAAACCCGGGTACATTGTCTGGATTTCATAAGTCTCTCCCTTTATTGCATCGGCAAGATTCTCTGCAGTGGTAAGAACTGCGAACGTTCCAATCTGGGGACCTTCAATTTTTTCACCAAGCTTTTCAAGAACTTTTCTGTGATTTCCAGCATGAATAGCCTCTGCTTTGGATGTGGCTAAAAACATTACAGCTACGGTATCAAAACCCTCTGCTTTAGCTTTTTCTGCAAATGCTGCATATTTTGCACTGGCTGTTGATTCGCCATTATATGCCGCTTTAAGGTTTTCAATAGTCTTTACAGGCTTCTGTGCACAACCAACGAGAAGACCTAAAGAAACAATCATCGAAATCAATTTAACTACATTTTTCATAATCAGAAGATTAGTTGGTTAGAAAATTAATATGTCTTTTTATTTTATATCATCAAAACATCAGATTCCCAGCATGAAATTATAAACCATTGTTCCACCCATATACCCGGTGAATGTAACTGCAATAAAACCAAGCATATAAAGGCCAAAAACGGCCCATTTAAGATTTGTCTCTTCTTTCTTTTTTGCCACCAGATAAATTCTCAAAGCAGCCCCGGCAATCATTATCAGCATTGTAATAAAGGCTCCGGTTTCATGCTTTTCGAAAACTTTTACTATTGCTCCCTGTGATGGTCCATCGGTAAAAAGTTGTCCCGTTGACCATGCAACAAGGGCAGCTAAAGCTCCAATTACCATCAGATAAAAGCCGGTTTTGGAAAGACATTTTTCACTTTTAAAGAAAAGAGAAAGCACATCGGCAAAAAAACCAATTGTAATCAGTGCGATAGGAAAATGTACAACCATGGGATGAAGATGAGATGTATCAAACATAATTCTGTTTTTTGGTTCGAACTTGTATTTGTATCGAGATTATCTCTAAACCTTTTATGCATTTCAAATATATCGATTTTTATTCTTATTATCATTATGAGAAGTACTGTTTTTTATGAAATAGCTTATTAGTGATCCACAGAAATAAATGTAATTGTTTTGCTTCATTGAAAATGATTAGTATAACTATCTTAAAATAATTAAATTTGAGCGCTTTTGAAACCAGTTCTCATTAAGAAATATGCTAAGCCGGTGGCAGAATTACTGAAACCATATGGTGATAAACAAAAGACCTTTGATAAGCGCTATCTTGAAATGGCTCTCATCTGGGCACAAAATTCATATTGCAAAAGACGCCAGGTTGGTGCCCTGATAGTTAAAGGGAAGATGATAATTTCTGATGGCTACAATGGGACTCCTTCGGGTTTTGAAAATGTTTGTGAGGATGAAAACAATGTAACTAAACCATACGTGCTTCACGCAGAAGCAAATGCAATTACAAAAGTTGCAAAATCGAATAACTCAAGCGAAGATTCAACACTTTATGTTACAACTTCTCCATGTATGGAGTGCTCTAAACTTATAATCCAGTCGGGCATTAAGAGGGTAGTTTATTGCAACAGATATCATAAAACTGACGGACTTGATCTTCTTAAACGTGCAGGAATAGAATTGGTATATATTGATCCCGAAAAAAATATCTATGAAATACAATAACTCAAACAGGGCTGTTTTTCTTCCTCTGATACTCTCCCTTGCACTTGCGCTGGGCGTTTTTATCGGTCTTTATCTTCCTAAAAAAGAAGTTCTTCCGCAACATTCAAATATACGTTCGAGGAATGATAAACTAAACAGCATCCTTAATATTATCGAGTCGAGCTATGTTGATTCTGTAAATCGTAACGATCTGGTTGAAGCCGCAATACCTGCAATACTCAAAAAACTTGATCCTCATTCGGTATATATTCCAGCGAAGGATCTGGCGCGAGCCAATGAACCGCTTCAGGGAAATTTCGACGGTATAGGTATCTCGTTTAATATGCTTACTGATACTATTCTGGTAATAAGTACTATTCCTGGCGGACCATCGGAAAAACTTGGCCTCCAGGCCGGGGATAAGATCATCTATGTTAATGACTCCCTGGTTGCCGGGAAAGGAATCAGCGACGAAAAAGTTATGGGAATGCTGAAGGGCCAAAAGGGAACACTTGTAAGGATAAAAATCCTCAGGAAGGGACACAAGGAACTCCTTCCATTTGAAATAATCCGCGATAAAATTCCAATGTACAGCGTTGATGTGAATTACATGGTAAACAAAAATACCGGGTATATAAGAATCAACAACTTTGCAATGCCAACCTATGATGATTTCATGAAAGGGCTCAGGGAACTTAAAAGTAATGACATGACCAAACTGATAGTTGACCTCAGGGGCAATTCAGGAGGTATAATGGAAGCAGCTATCCAGATCACAGACCAGTTTTTGCAGAAAGGTCAGCTTATTGTGTATACCAAAGGACGGACCCAGCCAAGGCAGGAAGCAAGAGCAACCGGGAAAGGGGAGTTTGAGACAGGGGACCTTGTTATACTTATTGATGAGTGGAGCGCTTCAGCAAGTGAGATCTTTGCAGGTGCAATTCAGGATAATGACCGCGGTACAATTATCGGCAGAAGGTCGTTCGGAAAAGGTTTGGTGCAGGAACCTGTCTCTTTTACTGACGGTTCAGGAATGAGGCTTACAATTGCCCGATATTATACACCTACCGGCAGGTCAATTCAAAAACCATACAATAAAGGATTTGATGATTATTTTAACGACTTTAACCAGCGGTATATCAGAGGAGAATTCGAAGTATCAGATTCAATCCATTTTCCCGATTCCCTTAAGTTTACTACTCCCGGTGGCAGGATAGTTTATGGCGGAGGGGGTATAATGCCTGACAAATTTGTACCTGCTGATACGACAGGCTTATCTCCTTATTTCCTGAAAATCCGGTCGCTGATTTATAGTTTTGCTATGAAGTATACTGAAAACAACAGGGAGACTCTAAAGAAAATTACAGGATCTGGTGAGATGGAAAAATTCCTCGACAAACAAAATTTACTTGATCAGTTTATAAATTATGCTTCATTAACCGGGATTAAAAAAGATCCGGAAGGATTAAAGATATCCGGAAACATTATTCATACACAGTTAAAAGCTTATATAGCCCGTAATATCCTTGACAACAAGGGATTCTATCCTATATGGGAGCAAATTGACACGACACTTAAATATGCGATAGAGTTTCTGAAGAAATAGGACTTCGGCCCCCATCAGGAAATGCTATTCACAAACCCGATAACAGCTTTCAGGGATTTCTCCTCTTCCTCAATGAACCCCATGTGTCCTGAATCTCTCAGTATAGCAACTTCTGCATTTGCTGGTAATTTAATTTTTGACTGAATGAAATCACAGGGGATATAATTATCCATCGAACCCAGTATCCAGAGACAAGGTACTTTTCCCTCCTCCATCTGTTCCAATCTCGAAGACCTTGCCATCATTCCGTTAAGTACTGCAATAATGCCTTTGGCGGGAATTTTTGAGGCTATCTCTTTTGAATGTTCCACAGCTTCGGAGAATTTGTCAAGGTTTGAGGTAGCAAACATTTTCTCCACATTATCAGGATACATCAGGTTTTTTTTGCCTGCTTCCACAAGTCTGATCTCGCGCTTCCGCTTTTCAAGAGCTTCCGGCGGATCGGGAAATGGCTGGGAGTGAAACAGGCAATAACCTTTAAGCAATTCCGGGAAAAATTTCAGGAATGCCAGAGCTACGTATCCACCCAGAGAGTGTCCGGCAAGAAATACCTTCTTGATCCCAAGCCGTATAATAAGTTCTCTTATACAGTCAGCCATGAACTCCATAGTATGCGTATCTCCATAAATATCTGAAAGGCCATGCCCTGGAAGGTCCACACATATAACCCTGAATTTCCCGGAAAGTTTTTCGGAAAAACTTTCCCATACTTCCGACGATTCCAGATAACCATGGAGGAGAACGATTACCTCTCCTGTTCCCCTTATGTTATAATGCACTTTACCTTTTTTGTAATGAACAAATTCTTCCATTTGCCTTGATTGTTCCATAAAGTTAATCAAATACTTTTTATGATAAATATCATAGAAATGCTCCTGTAAATATCATTATAAATTGGATTAACACATAATAAATTATAACTTTAAATGCTTTTTTTGTTCGCCCAAAAAATCTGTAACCATTTCATTACCAATGAATAAAATTCTTTTCTCTTCGATTTCGAAAAAAATTGTAATGGCACTTGCAGGATTATTCCTGCTTACGTTCCTTCCGCTTCATCTAATCATTAATTTAATGCTTCTTAAAAGCGATCCGGACCCTTTCAATGAGGCAGCCCGGTTCATGGCAACTTTTCCTCTCATTAAAATTTTTGAAGTAGTTCTTTTTGGCGCCATCCTGATTCACATTTCCTGGGGTATCCTGATTCAGATCCAGAATTGGCTCGCCCGTCCTGTCGGGTACGTATCCATCAACAAATCAGAAACATCATTTTTCTCCCGTTTCATGATCTGGACCGGAGCCTCAGTGTTAACGTTTCTTGTTCTCCATTTCTTCAATTTCTATTTCATCAAGCTTGGTCTTGTTCCGGGTAACCCTGATGATTTTTACACTATTGCACATAATCTTTTTAAGATCCCATCGTACAATTACATATATCTTGTATGTTTTCTGCTTCTGGGATTTCATCTTTATCATGCCTTCTATTCAGCTTTCCAGACCCTGGGACTGAATCACAGGATTTGGACACCCATCGTAAAAGCAGTTGCCCTGATTTATGCTATTGTACTTCCTGCAGGGTTTGCTTTTATCTCAATTTCATTATGGCTTTTCAGATAGATTCAGA
>Ga0209429_10000641_pt1 | contig 23154 bp, 19 predicted proteins | sample BarGraNGADG00212_3_FD_184493 | JGI IMG/M metagenome (GOLD analysis project Ga0209429, IMG submission 184493) | Arctic peat soil microbial communities from Barrow, Alaska - Barrow Graham LP Ref core NGADG0004-212 (SPAdes) (version 2) | ecosystem: Environmental > Terrestrial > Soil > Wetlands >...
CCTGAAAATTCATGTCCGGTAATAATCGGATATTTTGAATGTCCATCATATTTTGTATAGCCGTCATCATCCTTGCGAAGAAGATGAGCATCCGTTCCGCAGATGCCTGCTGCTCCCACCTTTACCAGTACTTGATCATCTTTGCAATCAGGTACAGGTCTGTCTATTACGGATCCTCTGATGTTTTTCCATATGGAGTTGCCTCGCAAGGCTCGTTTGGTGGACTTTTCTCTTTCTGAAAGAACATAGCCTTCTTTTGGAGCCCAATCCGCTTCGACATAGAATGCTCTCATAAATAACCCTCCCTGCAATTACACAACAATCTTGATTCAAGTGTTTTTCAAAAACAATCTCGCCATAAATTAATTATAAATTAATTATATACGCGTTTTGCCTAGATGTAAACAGGAATAATTCATTTAACATGAATTATTCCGAGCCAATTTTCATTCTGGTTTACTTATAGGTTAAATTCCCATCAAATCAATGTCTTTCCGCCAGCAATCGTTATACAAACTCCTGTTATATAATTAGCATTCGGACTTGCCAGGTATGCAATCAAATCAGCAACTTCATCCGATTCACACATCCGCTGCATGGGAACTGACTCAACTAGTCTTTTTTCGTACTGTTCTGCAGTCATACCTTCAATCGGACCGCGTTTTTTGAAAACTTCCTGCATCATTTCAGTATTAATATAACCCGGACATACGCCGCTCACTGAAATTCCATATTTTGCAAGCTCAAGAGAAAGTACCTGGGTAAGCATTACAATGCCAGCCTTCGAAATGGAATAAGCGCCATTTCCATATTCACCAATACGTGCCGCCTGTGATGCGATTGATACAATTTTTCCATTTGCGGTTTTTTTCTCGATCATATTTCGGGCAACTAATTTACTGATTAACCAGACAGATTTAAGATTAACATTCATAATTCTATCCCAATCATCGTTTTCAACTTCAACAAGTAGTTTTGATGTTGAGATTCCAGCGCAATTCACTAAAATATCTATCGCTATATCGTCAGTGAGAATTTGATGGAAAACAGATTCAATGTCACTCATATCACTTAAATTGACACAAACCGGATAAGCTTTGACACCTGTCTTTTCAATGTTCCGGGCAACCTGAATCAGCAGCTGCTCCCGGTTGTCAAATAAAATAACATTAGCCTTGCCCTCAGCAAACCTTTTTGCCACTGCCTGACCAATACCGCCTGCTGCTCCAGTAATTAAAACATTCTTACCTTCAAATATATTGTCCATATTATATCCTCTCAACAGCTTAATTTTCATCGTATTTGTAATAGCATCCATGATGCTTGCACTAGACAGGCAGTAAGGCCTGTATTATATTTTCGAACAAAAATAGTACTTCCATTTTTCAGGAAGCAAATAAGCTTTATATTTCAGGATGATTTTGTGACTATAAATAAAGTAGCAGAGTAAAAAATCAGGTGTACTGGGACATTTATATATGTTCCGATACACCTGATTACTCATTATTTTGCAACTGCTAAGCGCTTCATACGAGCCTGAAGATTAGCTCTGAATACATCGATAGCAACTGCTATGACTATAACAGATCCGATAACGATTTGCTGCAAATCACTTGATACACCAAGTAAATTACAACCATTTCGAATTACCGTAATCATCATAGCACCTATGAGTGTTCCCCAGATATTTCCTTTACCACCCCAAAAAGACGCTCCGCCGATGATGCAGGCGGCGATTGCATCCAGATCACCATCCAATGATGCAAGCGGAACGGCTGAATTCATTCGGCCGATGTATACAATACCAGCCAGAGCACACATGAAACCTGATCCTGCATAAACAAATAATTGAATCTTTTCAACATTGATACCAGCTAATCTGGTTGCTTCCTTATTTCCCCCAAAACAATATATTTTTCTTCCAAGTGCTGTTTTGTTCAAAAAGAAGTGGAAAATAATAAACATTACAATAACTAAGAGAAAACTAAATGGAATGGATATCTGACCGATGTCAAAATCAAACACACCTGTAAACAGGACAGCTTGTGGAAATCCTGAAATAGCAGCGGCTCCAGTAATTAGCAAAGCAAGACCACGCGCAATATTTTTTGTACCCAATGTTGAAATAAATGGATGCGGCAGATGCAATTTCGTCAACAAAAGACCATTAATGAGTCCAAGTATTGTTCCTGTACATAAGCCAATTAATATAAGAACGATAGGGTTCATAATTTTAAAGTTCTTTATCATAACTCCCATTACAGATATTGAAAGGGCTAATAATGAACCTGCTGATAAGTCGATACCTCCCGTCAGGATAACCAATAGCATGCCAGATGCCATGAGACAAACAATGGGCGCCTGTCTTAAAACATTGGATATATTATTCGTTGATAAAAATTTTCCATTTGTTAAGATTGTTAAAGCAATAACCAATACAACCAGCGCAAGCAACGGACCCAACTTTCCAAGCATCTTTTTTAATGATCTCTTATTGTAGTCAATTGAAGTCATTCTATTGTTCCTCCCCATGCAGCTTTCATGATACTTTCCTGATTAAAATATTCGCTCTGATAATCAACTTCTCCCTTTATTTCACCGCCGCGCATCACTATGACTCTGTCACTCATGCCAAGAAGTTCAGGAAGCTCTGAGGAAATCATAATGACACACTTTCCTGCTTCAGTTAATTTGTTAATGATATTGTAAACTTCGATTTTTGCCATTACGTCAATACCCCTGGTGGGCTCATCAAAAATATAGATTTCAGCATCTGTATTAACCCATTTACCAATAACTACCTTTTGCTGATTTCCGCCGGAAAGGGTGGCGACAATATGATTTAAATCACTAATCTTAATTTGTAAGTCTTTAACGTTTTCATCAGCTCTCATTTTCTGTTTTTTCTGATCGAGAAAGATAATCTTCCTGTCGGCATCGATAGTAGCTAAATTCAAATTATTCAGAATAGAAGCCTCTTGAATCAGACCTTCTGTTTTTCTATCCTCAGTTAGAAAGGCGATTCTATTTTTAATAGCATCTAATGGTTGTTTTATATTGACCTGTTTTCCTTTAATATAAATCGATCCTTCATCATGGAGATCTGCACCAAAAACAGCCCTGAAAACCTCCGTTCTTCCTGCTCCAACCAAGCCGCCAAAGCCAAGAACTTCACCGGCATATGCTGTAAAACTGATGTTTTTAAACACGCCTACACTGGAAAAGTTTTCGACCCTGAGAAACTCATCCGCACGCTTCGAATGTATTTTGGGATATAAATTTTCCAGACTTCTTCCAACCATATCGGATATCAGTTTATCTTTCGTCATTTCTACAACAGGTGTTGTACTTACATGCTTGCCATCCCGCATAACCGTAACCACATCACATATATCAAATATTTCTTCTAGTTTGTGAGAAACAAATACAATTGCAATATTCTTTTCTTTTAATTTCTTGATTGTTTGCATTAACTGAACTGTTTCTTTTTCTGAAAGGCTGGATGTTGGCTCATCCATAATAAGCAGGCGAGAATTGTGCAAAACAGATTTTCCAATTTCTATTGTCTGCCAAACACCAATACTTAATGTTGAACACTCTGCCAATGGATCGAGATCGACACCCATCTCGATCATGAGCTCTTTGGCTTTGATGTTCATTACTTTGTAGTCAAGAAGTATGGAGTTTTTCTTTTTCTTCAAATCTCCTATAAACAAATTGTCCGTTACATTTAGAAAGGGAACAATATTCAATTCCTGATAAACACAACCCACACCATGTTCCATTGCAGAAGCAGGATCACGAAAGACTGTTTCAACACCATCAATTAAAATGTGACCCTTATCCGGCTTATATACCCCGGTTAAAACTTTTATCAGTGTTGATTTTCCTGCGCCATTTTCACCAATCAAGCCATGGACTTCACCGGCACGGATCTGGAAAGACATGTCATTCAACGCAACAACACCTGGAAAATATTTAGTAATATTTTTTAATTCAAAAATTACGTCGCTCATTAGCTTAAACCACCATCTTTCTACGAAACAAGTGGAGATTCCAAAAATGGAATCTCCACTCACCCATGTAATTCTAATAATTAGCTAACTGCAGCAACTTTTGCTTTAAGATCAGCAAGGAATGCGGCTGCATTATCTTTGTTAACAACTGTTGCACCGGAATCAATACGAGTTTCGATTTTCTCGCCATTTGCTGCTTTTACAGCATTCTGAACGGCAAGAACACCCATCTGGTAAGGATTCTGAGCGGTTGTTCCAAGAGCTTTTCCATCTATGACCAACTGGCAAACCGGGATCGTTCCATCAAAGCCCATAACAACTGCTTTGGATCCGGCCGCTTCAATTGCGCGCTGGGCACCTGTTGCCATTGAGTCAGCAGTTGTAATAATCAGATCGATATTATCATATTTTGTGAGCAAATCCTGCGTAACATTGAGAGCTTTCTCCTCAGTGGAGTCCGCAGCCTGAACCTCAAGAATGTTAACACCAGCAGCTTTTAATGCATCTGTAATGCCCTTCTCTCGTTCGTCATGCGTTGTATCACCAAGTCTGCCTCGAAGAATAATGGCATTGGCGCCTTTACCTACAACACTTGCAGCATATTCAGCACCCATTTTACCAGCAGCTTCGTTACCGGTTCCAATGAAGGTCAGTGATTTCTCGTAGGTTGTATTTGTATCAACGGCAAGAACCGGAATTCCTGCCTCGGTAGCTTTGGCAAGTGAAGGAAGTACTGCATCCTGAGATGAAGGAGCAATACAAAGTGCGCTCACACCATCACCAACGAGAGTATCGATCATATCAACCTGTCCCTGAACATCACTTTCAGAGTTCGGTGCAATAAATTTTAACTCTACGCCCTCTTTGTCGGCTTCAACTTGTGCGCCGGCTTTCATAAGAATCCAATACTGATCAGCCAGAGATTTGACAACAAAGCCAACTGTGATTTTTTTACCAGCAGTCGTAGCGGCCGCTGTAGTTGTAGCAGCTGCGGCTGTAGTTGTAGCAGCGGCTGCTGTGGTTGTACCAGCTGCTGTTGTTGTTGTTGTTGTTGTTGTTGTTGTTGAAGCACATCCACCAAGTACCGAAACCAACATTGCAGCGGAAATTGTGATAGCCAATAATCTTTTTTTCATTGATCATTCCTCCTGTTTTTTTTATCTTACTTCTGATTTAAAGTTAAACGGGTAATTATCCTCCTCTCTTTTGTACCAAATCAAACCTCAGTGATTCAAATTTTTCTTCAGACAGTTTGTGTATAAAGAAAAGGGTTGTGACTCCTCTCAATAAAGATACTTATCCAGTATCTTGAAAGCAAAATTGAATATTTTTCATTATTTTTGTGCTTTTTGCACAACCATTTTTTCTTCTCTAATAAATATATTGAACTTATTTTTTACTGATACTTTGAAAGTTGTTGATTTAAAATAATTAAAAGTTAATTCTAAGTTAATAATAGCGCTCTCAGTTAATTTGTAAAGATATTGTTTTACTTTTTTTGAACATCATTAAGGCCTCTTTTTTTTGCATTTCCACGGCTGGCCAATATGGGCTGAGTGTTTTTTAGTGTTGTCTGTCTGACAATCAGTTTTGTATTTAAAGTTATTTTTCGACCCGTTCTGTTGTTCTTTTTTTGCATTGAATCTATTGATAACATTAGCAACTGCATACCGGCCTCCCCCATTTCGCTGCATGGTATTTTAACTGTAGTTAGCTGGATCTGCGGAAGCGACGCATAGGCGACGTCATCAAATCCAATTACGCCAACATCCTGCGGTATATCAAGACCAGCTTCCGAGATAGCCTGCATAGCGCCCAATGCTATCAAATCATCTGCGCATACCAGCCCGTCCGGTCGATGGGATTTGGGTAGTTTCATGAGTTCCTTTGTGCGCTCATACCCACTGATAATGGTATACGATTCCTCTGAAATCAGCCCAGTATTGACTTCAAATCCGGCAGCCCTTTGCACCTCACAAAAGTTTTCCAGCCGTGCGGCATTTGACGAGGAGTAACTTGGACCGCCAAGAAAAGCCAAACGCTTATATCCGCATTCAATCATATGAGCGACTGCCAGCTTTCCTCCCTGCCCATTATCTACTTCCACAAAACTGGTACCTGAAGTGCGTTTTGTGATTGTCTTTCCAAAAATAACCATAGGTATGTCAGAATTGTAAAATTGATCATCATAGATATCGACAGAAGGATAAAGCAGAATCCCGTCGACTCTTTTTTCAGATAGTGCCTTTAGCTCCTTCCTTTCCTTCTCCTTGTCCCATCCTGTATTACATATCAGAAGCAGGTAACCGTTCATATCTGCTATGCGGTTAATGGAGGAAAGAATGTTGGTAAAGAACGGGTTACTCAAATCAGGAAGAACGAAGCCGATCGTATTTGTTTTGCGTGTCACAAGTCCGGAAGCAAGAGTGTTTTTTTCATAACCCATTTCATTCGCAATTCTCTGTATGTATTCCTTTGCCGGATTTCCCGCACTCATTTGATTATTGAGTGCACGTGATACGGTTGCATAAGAAACGCCGGCTGTTTTAGCGATATCTTTTATGGTTACCATAATATGTTTCTCTTTTCCTGATTTTTGGTGAATGCATCTAATCTTTCAAATCTAACAATCAACCCTCAAGGCAGCCTAAACCATCGTGTTCCAAACAATTGAAATTATAGTCCGGTCATATCGCGGATATATTTTCTGGCCTTTAGTGCATATTCAAAAGGATTGGCTTTCGCCGGATCCTGCTCTGCTTCCACAACCATCCACCCTTTATAATTGTTTTCTGCAAGGATATCGAAAATAGGCTTGAAATTAATGTCCCCATCTCCCGGAACCGTGAAAGCACCGGCACGGACAGCTTCAAGAAAACTCATCTTTTCAGTGTGCACTCTGTCCACAACCGGCCGGCGAATATCCTTTAAATGCACATGACGGACACGCTTAATGTATTTCTGCAATGCTTTAACCGGGTCTTCCGATGAAAAGGCAAAGTGACCGCTGTCATACAGCAGAAAAACCAATTCAGGATCCGTCAATTCCATAAACTTATCAACTTCAGCCATGGTTTGAATGCAGGTTCCCATGTGATGGTGATAGGTGAAAGTTATGCCATTGTCGTGAGCGATCCTACCCATTTCATTGAAGCCTTTTGCTAAAATTTTCCATTGCTCGTCATTGATAACAGGCTTTGCTTCGAAGATCGGAAGTTTTGTCCCCTGAATGGAGTTTCCCTGTTCAGAGGCACCAATGATCTCCGATCCCATTGATTTCAAAAATTTCAGTTGTTCTTTGAAATTATGTATGGTCACCTCATATGGCTCCGACATAAACAGCGATGAAAACCACTGATTGCATATTTGAATATTGCGAATATCCAGCATTGGCTTCAGAACAGCAGGATCCTTAGGGTATTTACTGCCGACTTCACTGCCAGTAAAACCAGCCAGGGCCATTTCACTGACACATTGTTCAAAAGTGTTTTCCTTGCCCAGATCCGGCATATCGTCATTCGTCCAGCCAATCGGGGCAATTGCAAGTTTCACCTGATTTTTATCCAGCATACTTCTATCTCCTAATAATCTCTTGCATGATCAATATGATCATGCATATTTTTGCAGGCTTCTTCCACTGAAGTTGAATTGGAGACCTCGGCTATTCCGACACGCCACCAGGATTCATATCCATGGGTCATACTTCCAGGAACAACTTTAATGTCAAATAGTACCGGAACAGTTACTTTTTTCGAATCTTCCAAAGCATCTCTGAGTTCCTGTAATGTACTGATCCTATAACCTTTGCAGCCTAAGGATTCAGCATTCATTGCAAAATTCACCGGAATGTGCGGTGCCGTCAGCCGACCGGTTTTCTGATCGCGGGAAGTGAAAACCGTACCAAAACTATGACCACCATTTGCATTTTGAAGATTTTCAATACAGCCCCACCCTTGATTGTCAAAAAGGCAGATATTTACTTTGAGATGTTCCTGAACCATTGTATATATTTCGCTGTTTAACATCAGATAACCGCCATCACCGACCATAGCAAAAACTTCAGATTTCGGTGATGCGATTTTAACACCCAACGCACCGTTAAGGTCGTAACCCATGTTGCTGTAACCATACTCCACGTGATATGATCCAGGATTACCCGGTCTCCAGACACGCTGCAGATCACCCGGCAGACTTCCGGCAGCACATACAACAATGTCCTGCTCGCGGGCAAATTTGTTGATTTCACCAAGGACAAGAACCTGACTTAACCCATTAGGAAGTTCTTCCTTATACAGGTTATCAACCGTATCGTCCCATTCCTTCTTTGCCTTGGAAAATTCATCGATATATCTGGTCTTATAGCCATCAAGGGCTGTATCTATTGCAGACAAGCTTTCCCGTGCATCACCGATGATAGCCTCGCCGTTCATTTTATATGCATCAAAAGGGCAGATATTCAGGGACAGAAACTTGACATCAGAATTTTGAAAAATCCATTTTGAGCCCGTCGTGAAGTCAGAAAAACGAGTACCGACTCCGATAACAAGATCCGTTCCGCTACCTATCTTATTTGCTGCAGACGTACCGGTTACGCCCAGGCCGCCAAGGTTCATCTTGTGGTCCCACGCAATCATGCCTTTCCCTGCCTGTGTTTCCCCGAAAGGTATATTATGTTTCTCTGCAAATTCGGCAAAAACCTTCTCCGCGCCTGAATAACGTACGCCGCCGCCGCAGACGAGCATCGGTTTTTTACTGGATTTAATAAGTTCAACCGCGCGCTGTACTTGACTTGCTGTCAACGGACGACGGTCCATATGCCAAACCCGCCTGTCGAAAAAGTATGTAGGATAATCATATGCTTCCGCCTCTACATCCTGGGGCAATGCGAGGCAGACAGCACCGGTATCTGCAGGATCCGTCAAAACTCTCATTGCATTCAGCGCTGCGCTCATCAACTGTTCCGGACGAGTCAGGCGGTCAAAATACCGGCAGACTGCCTTGAAAGCATCATTTACGGTCGTTCCCAGACTTGAGAATATCTCGACTTGCTGTAAAACAGGATCAGGCTGGCGGCAAGCGAATGTATCACCCGGAATTACCAGGAGCGGGATCCGGTTAGCCGATGCGCAAGCAGCTGCAGTTACCATATTGGTAGCGCCGGGGCCGATTGAAGAAACACATGCGATAATCGACTTGCGGTTCATCTGTTTTGCGTAGGCCATAGCGGCCAGAGCCATACCTTGCTCATTCTTTCCCTGATAGAATTTCAGGTTGTGCTCCATAAATTCAAGAGCCTCACCAACACCGGTCACGCACCCATGTCCAAAGATACCGAAAATGCCGTTTACAAATTTCGTTTCTACGCCATCCTGCTCCACATACTGATTGTCCAAAAATGTGAGCAGTGCCTGAGCCATTGTTAATCGAATTCGCTTAGTCATCCTTTTCATTTCCTTCCTAATTATTGGTGTGACCGACACCAGGACATTAAAGCTTTATGGTACAGCCTTCCCTGAGTGACCTTCCTGCTGCAAGTGCTATTTCAACTGCCTTCAGGCCATCCTCATCATCAACTACCATAGGAAGATTGTTATTAATTGAGTTGACAAACGCCGTGAATTGACCAACAAATGCACCTGTATACCGATCCAAGAAGAAGAAGGGAATCTTATCTGTAGTCACGCTGTCGGCTGTGCTGACTTCTACTGTTGAAGGTTTGTCATTCATGGCGACAGCAACACCCTTGGAGCCAAACACCTCCACACGTTGATCATATCCATAAACAGCCTTACGGCTGTTGTCTATCACTGCCAATGCTCCATTAGCCATTTTCATCGTAACGACAGCCGTATCCACATCTCCGGCTTTACCAATTTCAGGATCCACCAGGCATGCGCCATGTGCAGTCACTTCCACGACTTCGCTTCCGCTGAGATAACGAACCATATCGAAGTCATGAATCATCATGTCACAAAAAAGTCCTCCGGAAACTTTTATATAAGATACAGGCGGCGGCTCAGGGTCACGGGAAGTAACTCGTATAATATGGGGCTCGCCTACTGTACCGTCCATTACGAGATCATGGACACGCTTAAAGTTATGATCAAAACGGCGGTTGAAGCCTGTTTGAAAACGAACACCTGACTCTTTGACTGCCCTAATAACCTCTTTAATCCGGTCAGTATTCCAGTCAATTGGTTTTTCACAGAAAATATTCTTCCCGGCCTTCGCGGCAGCGATAGCAATTTCGGAATGCGTATCGGTAGAAGTTGCGATAATTACCGCATCAATCTCAGGATTAGCAAGAAGATCCTGATAATCTTTATAAATAAACTTTATCCCTTTAGACTCTGCCCATTCCCTGCTGGAATCAATAAATATATCGGCTGCTGCAATGATTTCCACACCTTCAACAAGTCTCATCAAATTATTAATGTGGTGCTTGCCGATCCTACCTGTTCCTATGACACCAATTTTCATCCGATCCATTTTTTCTCTCACTTTCATAAATAATTGATTCGTAATGCGATTTGGGATGACCTCTGCAAACGTTTACAGTCACATTTTATTGATTGAAAATGTATTTGTCAAGTTATTCAAAACATATTTTTGTGTGTTTTTGTGTAGTTTCAACAAAATATATGTGATTTTTCTGTTTTTGTTGTTTTTTATGTGCGAATCTATATAGATTATAAACTATTTATCATGGTCATTATATCAAAAAGTTATTCTGCAACAACTATAACATTAGCATTATCTTCACATATTCCACTACTACAAGTGCGATAATAGTATATTTTGATCATCTAACGATAATATTATGAATTCCTCATCACGAACCCGACGGTCATTCAACTGGCCTGCGGCTGGAATATGTAATAGAGTTGTGTTTGTAAATAACACAGATATATGTTTTCTCGTTATTTGCTCATTGACGTCTGTAATTGATTGAAATATGCTGTTTTATATCCCCCCCACAAAGGAGTCTCATCATGTCAGCTACAATTAAGAATATTGCGCATGCATTAGGGATCACTCATTCTACTGTTTCCCGGGCCTTGAATGGCAAAACAGGCGTCAGCCCGGTTTTAAGAAAGAAGATTATTGCAACAGCTGAAAAATTTGGTTATTCGCCTAATGCTATTGCACGCGGACTTGTTATGAAGCAGAGTATGACGATCGCTTTCATAGTTCCTGATTTTTCTAACCCGTTCTTTGTCGAGATTGCCCATGCTGTGAATTCGACTGCCTCCGCGAGAGGGTTTAACACAATAATGTGTGATACGCTTTGGAGCCATCAGGAGGAGCTGCAGCAAATCAAGCTTATGTCGGAAAAACGTGTTGACGGAATAATAATCAAATCATTTGGTGATGATGACTCGCATCTGCTTAGCCTTGGAATTCCAGTGGTAAAGCTGAATCCGGCACTTGACCCAGAAATTTCTTCTATAGATATTGATAATGTCCTTGGCGCATATAAAGCAACTAAACATTTGATACAATGTGGTTATGAGCATATTGCGTATATTGGAAGTACACAGGATGCACAGACAACGGAAGGCAGACTGAAGGGCTATCATTTTGCGATGAAAAAGTTTCATCGCAAAATTGAAAGTCGATTGATCTCATTTGGTGAATATTCACTTGAATCAGGAGTTCATTGTTATGAGGAACTTCTGGCAACAGGTCTGACCTTTGACGCGGCTTTGTGTGAGAATGATATGATTGCATTAGGCGTTTTCGATCGTGCCTTAAGAGACAACAAGAATATCCCGGATCAGTTTGGTCTTGTGGGGTTTGATGATATGTTTTTTGCCGGATTACCAATGACTCGACTAACAACAGTTGCACAGCCAAAACAGAAAATCGGCGAAAAAGCAGCGTCTTTGTTGCTTGATCTAATAACAGAACCGGAAAAAACAAAAAACAGATCAATCATTTTAAAACCTGAATTAATTATCAGATCAACAACAAGGCAGATATCCGGATAAATCATAATATGAATTCAATAAATCCGCCTGTTTCATAGGTTTGCACAGGTTCTCATACTTTTGCATAGAGGTTCCTATTGGTTATGCATATGGTTTTGCATCTGCTCGCAAGTCTGCATATGGCAGCATATCGTTGTATATTTAGAAATTTGTATTGACAGGTGACAGAGTTGTTCATACAATAACAGAAGAACGCACACGTGTGCGTGCCGGATATTGGAATATATTCTTGACTTAAAAACGATTCAGAATCATAGCCACGGCAAATCATTATTTTTCACCGTCAAACATATTATTAAATTAAAATTGGGAGGTACTAACATGAAAATTGGTATTATCGGCGTCGGCCGCATCGGTAAGGTCCATGCAAGGAATATCTCGATGTTCGTTCCGGAATTCGAGATAAAAATGATCGCTGATCCCTATGCAAACGAAGAAACAGAAGCATTTGCCAAACGCTATGGTATCCCTCATGTTAGTAAGGACGCAGATGATATCCTCAATGACAAAGAAATAGAAGCAGTTCTCATTTGTTCTTCAACAGATACGCATTCCAAGTACATAATTGAGAGCGCCAAAGCCGGAAAAAATATTTTCTGTGAAAAACCGATAGACTACAACCTTGACAATGTTTATGCTGCCATCAAAGCTACTAAAGACGTCGGCGTCAAGCTGCAAATTGGTTTTTGCCGCCGGTTTGACCATAATCACCGTGCTGTGTACGATCTTGTACAGGCTGGAAAAGTTGGCACCCCCCACATTATCAAGATAAGCTCCCGTGACCCTGAGCCGCCGCCGATTTCCTATGTTAAAGTTTCCGGTGGCATCTTCTATGATATGATGATTCACGATTTTGATATGGCCCGATTCCTGGCTGGCAGTGAAGTGACAGAAGTCTATGCCCAGGGCTCCGTTTTGATCGATCCGGCCATTGGTGAAGCGGGTGATGTGGATACCGCTGTTGTCACTCTTCGTTTTGAATCCGGCTGTATCGCTGTCATCGACAACTCCCGTAAAGCTGTTTATGGCTACGATCAGCGAATTGAAGTCTTCGGCTCAAACGGCTGTGCTCAGAACGAGAACGATATCCCATCCACTGCAAAACTCTTCGGTGCCGACAGCACCACTTACGGCACAGCATACAAAGTAATGTGGGATCGTTATACCGGAGCGTTTGTTGCAGAAATGAAAGCCTTCGCCGATGCAATCATCAATGACCTTGAGACACCTGTCACGGGTATGGATGGATTATATCCTGTTTTAATGGCTGCCGCAGCCACAAAGTCGCTGCACGAAGACCGTCCGGTGAAAATTTCCGAGATAGCAAAATAAGGAGGATACTGAGATGAACTTTTGTGCATGTATCGACACACTGTTTACTGATTTGCCGTTCTACGACCGTTTCCAGGCAGCACATGACGAAGGGTTCGAGTCGGTCGAGTTCTGGAATCGTGATGATAAGGACCCTGCGAAGATTAGTCAGATCGCCAACAAGGTCGGAATCAGTATCTCTGGTTTCAACGGTGATGCTGCCTATTCACTGGTTGATCCGACACACAAGGAAAAATACTTGGAATACCTGAGAGGTTCGGTGGAATTTGCCAAAACCATCGGTGCAGCCAGTGTAACCATCCACTCCAATGCCCTAAGTGACGGTGGTATCGTCGTCAACCATTATGATGAACTCTCCGACACGGTCAAAATCTGCTCCATGTATGACATGCTTTTATCATGCGCTGATATCGCCGGCCAAAGCGGCATCAACATGAACCTGGAAGCACTCAACATTACAACTGACCATGTAGGGAACTTCTTGAAAACTACCCAAATGGGTGCCGAAATGACTCGTATGATCAAATGCAATCGACTGAAGCTCCTCTATGACGTCTATCATATGCAGCTTAATGAGGGCAGCATATGTGACAACCTGACGAAATATTTTGACCAGATCGGTCATATTCATGTCGCGGATGCTCCCGGACGACACGAGCCCGGTACTGGCGAGATCAATTACAGAAATGTTTTCGCCTGCCTGGAACGCCTGGGGTATCAGAATCGTATCGGTTTTGAGCTATTCCCGGAATTCAACAACGCCAGGGCTGTCAAAGCCATCATGACGCTGAAATAAGATCAGATTTCTTTATCCTTGATGACCGGATCCTCAAAATAAACAGCCTGTTCCGATGCACTATCGGACCAGGCTGTTTTATTTATTACATTATGTTTTTTGTAAAGAGAATCAAATTTAGGAGATTGGTGTTATCTACTGGCTAATCGTTTGTAAGAGCGAGTCAATGGACGTTTTTATACCGGCGTCCACACTCATTGTCAAGTCTTCCATTTCCAGTGAAACATATTCATTATATCCCAACATTCCAATGACGGAGAAAAATTCTTTCCACCACTGCAGATCTTTGCCGCATCCGACAGCTACATAATTCCAGGTGCGGCTTGCAATATCAGTGACGGGCCCATATTCAAACAAGCCGTTTATGTCACATAGACCACGCTCGATCCGGGCATCCTTGCCATGGACATGATAAATCATCCCCTTTAATGCTCGTGCAGCCGCAATCGGATCAGCACCCATGATCATCAGATGCGAAGGATCCAGATTAATACCTATTATATCGCCAATTGCACTGCGTAAACGCATCAGTGTTTTAGGATTATAAACAAGCTGGTTGGGGAACTCTTCAATTGCGATGCGTTCAATTCCCTGGTTCTTTGCATACTCAGAAAATTTCTTCCACCATGGAACAGCAACCTGATTCCATTGGTAGTATATAACACTGGACATGTAATCCGGTAATGTTATAGTAGATGTAATCCAGTTTGGAGTCTTATCGTCAACTGAACCTGCGGGCAGACCCGACATCATTACGATTTTTTTGACGCCCAGTTTTCCGGCAAGTTCAGCAGTTTCATAAGATGTTCTGGTATGTTTTTCCCCCAGATCCCCCGGTGCCAAAGGATTTCCGGAACAATTAAGTGCAGCTATTTCCATACCGCGTTTTTCAAGTTCAGCAAGGAATGACTTACGTTTGCCTTCGTCAGACAGCAGTTCAGTTGTATTGACATGGGGACAGTCTGCCCAGCCGCCGGATGTCATTTCCACTGCGTTAATTCCCAAGGATTTCACTTTATCCAGCATGTCTGGATAAGGTAAGTTTGCTAATACATCCGTGCATATTGCTAGTTTCATAATTTCATACTCCTCTAAAAATGACTTCTCGATTATTTCTGATAAAAAGCCGGGCAATCATCCAGTGTAATCGACACGATTGTCTGGGTATCCCTGGCACGTGAAGCGGCTTTGGCAGTAACCTGGGCCGCATAGCCGTCCCAGGCATTGGGGCCATCCACCCGACCTGCTATGCATGCATTAATCCATTCCTGGAACTCGATATTATATGCATCGACAAATCTTTCAGACCAGTCCATGCATATTGGGGTAATGCGGGCGGCCTTCGTACGCACCATGGCATTGCTGGGCTCCGGCAGATTAATAATACCTTCCTCGCAGCATACCTCACACTTAATGTCATAGCCGTAGTGGCAGTTGATGAATGCTTCTATATCAATGCGAACACCCGATTTTGTGGTTAACATCATTATCTGGGGATCCTGCAGAATGGCGCTTGCATACTTTGTCTTTTTGGGAAAAACGACTTCTGCAGTGGCATAATCTTCATTCAGCAACCATCTAAGAACATCGATCTCATGAATCATAGAATTCTCAACCGCCATGGGAGTATCACAGTTGTCACCCGAGGAAAAGTTTCTATGTGCGCAGTGCAGCATCAGGGGCTCCCCATATGTACGGTCCTCAATCAATTTTTTCATCTGCCTGTAACCTGGATCAAACCGCCGCATAAATCCAACCTGCACCAACATTTTTCCTCCGGAAATTTCTGCAGCAACAATTCTTTTACAGGCTTCTGCTTCAGGAGCAAGAGGTTTTTCGCAGAAAACGTATTTTCCTGCTGCTATTGCCGCTAAAACGTATGGCTCATGATCAGGATCCAGCGTAGTGACAACTACGGCATCGATCCCTTCGTCCGCAATCATATCTTCTCCGTTTTCAAAAAAACGGAGGCCATATTTCTCGGCAACTGATTTACCAAATTGGATATTAATATCGGAACAGGCAAGTACGCGTGCCCCCTGTAAATGATTATTGATACGATCAATATGGGTCCTGCCAATTGCACCTGTACCAACCAAGCCAACTCTTAATGTCATAATTTTTCTCCTTTCGTTGATCCGACAGCATGTTCCTGCATGTGGTTTTGCATAATAATCACCTTATTCAAATTTCTTATTCCATGTCTATATTTTCACTAAGCCGGATATCAATTTTCGTTGTCAATTGCAGCGATTCGGGGTTCCTGTTGAAAAATATGCGATCATACATAATGTTTAAACTTCTGTAGCCTTGGCCGAAAAGATCTTGTCCAATGGTGAAATCGATCACACCGTCATTAATCAGCCTGACGATTTCCGGATAGAAATCAAAACAAATCATTTTGATTTTTTTGGTAGTGCGACTGGACAAGAGGGCTCTGGCTACTTCGGCGACGTTGCCGCATGTGACAAAAATACCATCCGTATCCGGTTTATTCTTAAGGAGTTCCAATGTACTTTTATATGCAGTAACCGCCTGCTCATATGTTTCCACAATGTCATTGATTTTTATCCGGGGATATAATTCACCCACGATTTTAATAAATCCGAGTTGACGTTCTTTGGCACACATTATTTGTGCTGCACTGGTAACAATTGCCACATTTCCGCGGCCGTTGAGGACTTCACCCATCAGCTTGCCGGCTACCCGGCCTGCACGTTTTGCATCTTGTCCAATGAAACAAATTTTCTCACAATTTTGCAAATCCGTATTGACCAGTATGACATGCTTATTCTGAGCGGCTAATTCGTTTATCGCCCTGGCAATTTTTTCGTCATCAATCGGGCTGATGATTAGACCGGCAATATTTATATTCTCCAGAGCCTTCAATGTTTTCAGCTGATATGCTAAATCGTTGTCATTGCTGATATAGTACTTAATCGTTAATCCGTAAATACTCAGTTCACTGAAGGCTGCTTCTACACCTCTTTTAATCTCATCAAGAGCGTCAACTTTTAGCAATACGACGGCGATGACCAACGGATTTTTTTGAAGTGCCAAGGCTTTACCAACAGCGTTCGGCAGATAGTGAAGTTCGTCAATAATCTTATGCACGTGTTCCCTAACCTCCCTACTAACACCTATACGATCATGCAAAACCTTATCCACGGTCGACCGGTGTACACCCGCGAGTTCTGCTATTTGTTTGATTGTCGTTTTCATATTTCGTCAACCTCACTTTACGAGCCCGTGCTCGTTGATGAATCTATTGTACATTTTGACCAAATTTTCAGCAAGATCCAAACTATGGATTCGATATTTTGTCAGATTTATTTGCATGTGTTTTGTGAATATCGAATAAATCGACATTTCCGCCACAGTCACGTTTAACTTGGGTCTTTACTATATTGATAAAAAAGCTTTAATCAAAACGCTGATTCCTCCTAACATGAACAGCGAAATAATGACGCGTCTGATTACTAGATCACTCAGTTTTTTATCAACATGCGAACCGAGAGTAAAACCAAGAAGCATTCCCGGCAATGCTATTAAAACTAAATAGAAAACATCTTTTGTAAAAATACCGGTTACAGAATAGACAATACATCTGAAAATATTCTCGATCAGAAAAATGAAACAAATATTGCCGCGGAATGAATCTCTGTTCTTTGAAGTCCTCTCGATATATGCAACAAAAAATAGGTTAATCCCGAAAAGTCCTCCGGTCACACCTGAGAAGAACGAAACGATGCATAAAACAATTTTGTTTTCTTTAAAATCCTTGGATCGATTTCTCGTGAACATCTCTATTCCAATTCCGATGATTACGATACCCAGTAATGCCTTCAGAATCCAAGGCGTCCCATATTTTAAAAGGATCGTACCTGGGATAACACCGCATAAAATGCTGACTGCGACTGGAATTGAGTTTTTGATTGAAAAATTTTTGCGATTTTTCCACGAAATATATGCATTTGTTGGTATTTGAAGGCAAAGATTCATCGGTGAAATAACTTTGTTATCCATCATCATAGAGAAAAGCGGGTTTGAAATAAGGGGGTCGCCGAAACCTGCCAGCCCTTTGATGAAAAAACATACAAACTGTATCAAAAAAACCAGAATGATAATATCCCACGAAAATGTCATGTTAAATGCTCCCGTTTAGTAATTACTAATGAATCATTTACCATTCCAGTAGGTAGGATTCTTTTCAAGAAGCCATGCAAAAGTCGGATCATCAATTCTCGTTTTTATCCACGGATTACCGGGCAGATGCCGGATTCCCCACATATAACAGCAGGGATATCCCGGTGCCATCACCTGGGAATGTGTTGAGCTGTCCGTAATAATACAGCAGCCGTTATGATGAATTTCATGGACTTCACCGCCTGACCAGCCCGCCCCGAATCCTTCGGGCCGTTCAAAATGATAAAAATAGACTTCCGGCTGGGGATGATAATGGGGAGGATAACTCGACCATTTGCCGGGAAGGTTGATGACCTCACCCAGAACCATATTGGAGTATGGGGCAGAATCATAATCAAAACAGGTGCGGACATCACGCTCCATCATTCCATCTAACTCACCCTCTGCGCCTCTTCGCCAGGTATCCACCTCGTCCGGAGTATACAGATGTATTGGAAAGGATTGGTCATTCAATGTTTTCTGAACATAAATCTCACAATGTTTATACGCTTTCAGGGAACAGCTTTTTCCGGCCGACAGCAGCATGCAGTAAGGGTTGTATGTGAAAGGATTTGGACGGTCCATTTCTATTGTTTGGCCATCAAATATAGCCGCTGCATGTCCTTCAATCAACAGCCATGATACTTCTTTGTCTTTTTCATCAAAATTAAACTCATCACCGTCTTCCATGACCAATAGCGCAATGTCCATGAAAGTACCTTCTCCATTATTGATTTCAATTTGTGTATATACGTTATATCCGCGTTTCACTTCTTTTTCAATATACATAACAATATCCTCCGCTGTATATCTTGTTTGCCGGTAAAAAATGATTTGTTTTTAGTATAATAACAAATACTGGTGGGTTTTTCAGCAATATTCCAATACAAATCTCGATTTTATCAAAAAATACCGCACATTTTTGAAAATTCAGTTAAAATATATATAGTTTAGCTAATAATTGGATAACAGACTATAAATTATGACAATATTTTGATAGTGTGTTGACATGTTTGGCGCATTTTGATTTAATGATTCTATCTTCTTTATTCTTTCCTTCTCTATTTTTTATTTGCTGTCCGGTCATTCTTGCTTCACAGGAAGTAGACGCCGGGCAGCAAATGAAAAAAGACGTAATGCAGTAATATGATTGATTCAAATTAATTTGGAGGTATGAAAATGGCAAAAATCAAAGTTGGTGTAGCCGGTTATGGTACAATTGGGCAGCGTCTCGCTGATGGTGTAGCGCTGCAGGGTGATATGGAACTTGTAGGTGTCGCGGATCTCGCCCCTACACTCTCAATCCGCGCACTCAAGGAAAAAGGGATGCCCTATGATCTTTATCTGGTAAGCGGAAGCAACAAAGCTAGTTTTGATGCTCTGAACATTCCAATTACCGGGACATTTGAAGATTTGGTCGGCAAAGTGGATATTATGCTTGATTCCTCCCCGGCAGGCATAGGCGCCAAGAACAAGGAATTGTATGCATCCAAGGGCGTAAAAGCAATCTTCCAGGGCGGCGAGAAAAATTCAGTTGCCGATGTTTTTTTTCACGGATATGCAAACTATGAAAAAGGATTGAACGTTGATTTCTTAAAGCTGACAAGCTGCAACACGACCGGACTGATCCGTTCGGTGGACTGTCTTGACCGCGCTTTTGGAATTGAAAGAGTTGCCATAACGATTGTCCGCAGAGTTGCAGACCCGGGTGATTATCACCGCGGCCTGACCAACGCCTTGCAGATTGACAAGGCACCCTCCCATCAGGCGCTCGACCTGATGACGATTATGCCGCATGTCGAAGCAACAGGCATTTTAATACATACGCCTGTGACGCACGGTCATATCATTACCGTAGTTGCCAAGGGCAAGATCAAAATCACTAAAGAGATGGCACTTAATGCCTTTTTGAAGCACGACCGTATCCGTGTCGTAAATATTGATGACGGATTCCTGGGTAATGCCTCCTTCTTCAAATATGCCCGTGACTTAGGCAATCCCCGCGGTGACATGTATGAAATCGGCCTCTGGACCGATTCCATAGTAGAATACGGCGATGAGATTATGTATGCTATCAACATCCCGCAGGAATCGGTAACCATCCCGGAAACAATCGATGCCATCCGTGCATCCATGGGTATGCAGACAGACCGTCTTGAAGGAGTTGCCGCAACGAATAAATATCTGGGGATTGGAAAATGGAAATAAAAATTCAATCAGTAAAAGACTTCGATCTTAAAAATAAAAAAGTACTGTTTCGTCCGGATATTAACTCACCTCTTGATCCGCAGACAAAGTCGATTGTTAACGTCAATCGTATCCAAAAGAATACTCCGACTTTGAAGTATCTTCTGGATAATGGCGCCGCTGTTGCCATTATTGCGCATCAGGGTGATACCCTCGATTATCAGAATCTGATTTCGATGAAGGAACATGCACAGAAGTTGTCTGAAGCATCCGGTTTTCCGATACGGTACATGGATGATGTCTGCGGTGACGCTGCTGTTGAAGCTGTAAAGAACCTGAAGAGCGGTGAATGTGTGCTGCTTGGCAATCTTCGCTATCTGACAGAGGAAGTATCAACATTTGAAAAGGATGTGAAACTTACACCCGCGGAGATGAAGGATACATATCTGATCAGAAGGCTCTCTCCCCTGTTTGATCTTTATGTAAATGATGCATTTTCAGCAGCTCACAGGAATTGTCCGAGCATGACCGGATTTCAGCAGGTTTTACCTTCTGCTGCAGGCTTTCAGTTTTTCGATGAGTATTCTGCGCTGAGTGCAGTTCGGGACAATGCAAAACATCCGGCTGTTTTCGTTCTGGGCGGCGCCAAGATCAGCGACGCTTTCGGGATGATGGAAACTGTCCTCAAAAACGGCACGGCCGATAAAATCCTTACAACCGGGATAACCGGAATCATTATGCTGATCGCATCCGGAGTTGATGTCGGCAATAAAATGCGTACGTTTCTCAAGGACAAAGATTTACTCGTATTTGTAGAGGATGCCAAAAAATATCTCAGTGAATATCCGGATCAGATAGAAATGCCGATCGATGTCGCTGTCAAAAAAGATGATGCACGCGTTGAAGTACCCGTTTCTCAAATGCCTCTCGATGCACTTTACCCTGATATCGGTAAAGCTACCGTAGTGAAATATGCAAATATCCTGAAATCAGCCGGTACGATATTTGCCAACGGACCTGCCGGGGTGTATGAGGAAGATTTGTTTTCAAATGGTACACGCGGGATTTGGCAGGCCATCGCCGACAGTGACGGATATTCCGTTATAGGCGGAGGCGACACCGTCAATTCAGCCTCAAAATTCATTGACATCAGGAAAATCAGTTATGTCTGCACGGCCGGCGGTGCCCTGATCCGATTCATGTCAGGCAAAAAACTACCGCTTGTTGATGCTATGGAAAATGCTTATGGAGGTACGAAATGACAAAGCTTACAGTTTTTGCGGCACAGATCAGAAGAGAAGAAATGAAGGAATTCAAGGAACTCGGGTTCGGCCACGTTGGCGGGTCTCTGTCGATAACCGATACCATTGCCGCTCTCTATGGTGAAATCTTGCATTATGATCCCAAAAATCCGCAGTGGGAACAACGGGACCGTCTCGTGTGTTCAAAAGGACACGCAGGGCCTGCAATCTATGCAACACTGGCACTTAAAGGCTTTTTCCCGATGGAATGGCTGATGACACTCAACAAGCCGGGCACCCGTCTTCCCAGCCACTGTGACAAGAATTTGACACCCGGTATTGATATGACGACTGGTTCCCTTGGACAGGGTGCGTCAACTGCTGCCGGACTTGCCCTTGCTCTTAAATATGACAAATCCGATTCCAGAGTCTATCTGATCATGGGAGACGGTGAATGCAACGAAGGCCAGGTATGGGAAATGGCGCTGTTTGCAGCACATAAGCAGCTTGGCAACCTTATCGCTTTTGTCGACTATAACCACAAGCAGCTCGATGGGACGACTGATGAAATCATGAATATGGGTGACATCGGTGCCAAGTTTGAATCCTTCGGCTGGTATGTCCAGACCATTGACGGGTCCGATCCGGACGGTGTGGTAGCAGCTGTAAGTAAGGCACAGAAGGAGCAGGGCAATAAGCCGGCCATGATCGTTCTGAATACAATCAAGGGTGCTGGTGTTCCCGCCGTTGAGGCAATTGAATTTAACCATCATATCGTTCTCAGCGCTGAAATGGCGGATGAGGCGATTGCCGCGCTCAACAAAGCAATAGGAGGATTCTAAGCGTGTATAAAGTAATTTACAATGGTGATAAAGAAAAAATTGCAATGAAGGATGCCTTCGCTGCAGCAATTGAAAAACTAATTGAGCTCGATCCCCAGGTAGTATACCTTGACGCGGATCTGATGAACTCGATGTCTACAACCAAAGTCCGTAAAAAATATCCCGAAAGGGCGATCGACTGCGGTATTCAGGAAGCCAATATGGTAGGGGTAGCTGCAGGAATGTCCGCCGTCGGTAAAAAGCCTTATGTACATACATTCGGTCCTTTTGCATCAAGACGCTGTTTTGACCAAGTCTTCCTTTCTGTCGGATATGCCAAAAACAATGTCCGCATAATCGGGTCGGATCCGGGCGTAACCGCAGCATATAACGGCGGAACACACATGCCGTTTGAAGATGTAGCCATGTATCGCGCTGTACCCAATGCAGCCATTATTGATATTGTCGATTCCGTCCAGCTGCAGGATGTCCTCATCAGGACAAAAGACAGACCAGGTGTCACATACATCCGCACACCCCGCAAAAACAGTGTTGCCGTCTATGGGGAAGGCAGCGAATTCGAAC
>Ga0209429_10000642_pt1 | contig 23128 bp, 21 predicted proteins | sample BarGraNGADG00212_3_FD_184493 | JGI IMG/M metagenome (GOLD analysis project Ga0209429, IMG submission 184493) | Arctic peat soil microbial communities from Barrow, Alaska - Barrow Graham LP Ref core NGADG0004-212 (SPAdes) (version 2) | ecosystem: Environmental > Terrestrial > Soil > Wetlands >...
TCGCCTCCAATACGTCATACCTCAACATCGACGACATCGCTGCCATGACAAAACGGCCAGAAGACGTCATGGGCATGCATTTCTTCAGTCCGGCCAACGTCATGAGGCTTTTGGAAAACGTCCGTGGCGCAAAGACTTCTCCCGAAGTATATGCCACAGCGATGAAGGTCGGCAAAAAGATCAGCAAGGTTCCTGTTCTGGTAGGCGTATGTGACGGTTTTGTCGGCAACCGAATGCTGGCTAAACGCAGCCGCGAATGCGGCTTTATGCTGGAAGAAGGCGCGCTTCCCCAGCAAATCGATAAAGTCATTTACAGTTTTGGTTTCCCGATGGGTCCCTATGCAATGGGCGACATGGCCGGTCTGGATATCGGCTGGCGCAACCGTAAAGCCAAATTTGACACACTTTCTCCCAGAGAAAAGGCTAACAATATCCTCGATAAAATCTGTGAGCTGGGGCGTTACGGTCAGAAAACCGGCGCGGGCTTTTACAAATATGACGACAAACGCAATGCCACAACGGATCCCGTAATTGAGGAACTGATCATCAAACACTCCCGGGAAGTCGGCATAACCAGACGTGTTATCACCGACCAGGAAATTATCGAGCGGGCAGTCTATTCTATGATCAATGAAGGAGCTAAGATTCTGGAGGAAGGAATCGCCGCACGGCCACTGGATATCGATATTGTCTGGATCTATGGTTATGGATTCCCTGTATATCGGGGAGGTCCCATGTTCTATGCTGATCAGGTCGGATTAAAGAAGATTTACGAAGCGATTCTGAAATATAAAGACATAGTCGGAGCCCAATATTGGGAACCTTCGCCACTGCTGGAAAAACTGGCTAAAGCAGGGAAAGGGTTTTACTCCAAATAGTCTGCATCAGGTGTATTGGATTATTACGGGTAAAAAAAGAAAACCCTCAGTCGTCAAAGATAAGCGGCTGAGGGTTTTTTATGGTTCATTTCAAACCTATTTTTTAAAAATCAATTCATCCACTATCTTAAGAGCCGCATCGATATCCGTTTTGTTCCACGGATTGCTTGTATCAGTATACCTTAAATATTTGATCTTTTTGTCTTTGCCGATCACAATCAGCACCGACTTGTCTTTGCAATTTCCCAGATTCCAGGCTTTGGCAAGCGTAAGATCAGGATCGGTAAGAATTGTACTTTTATATTTTTCGATCTTGTTCTTGACTGCTTTTCGAATAATGAAGTCTGGAACTCCACTGGAGTCCTTCATATTAACAACGCCCATTCCCGTGTAAACGTCCTTGGGGTATTTCTTTGCCTTCATCGCATCGTTCATCGGATCACCGAAATCACCTGCCTTTTTGTTGGCATAGGTTAACGCGATGACGTGAGTGCCGAAATCCGCAATGGTTGCCGGATTATCATTCGCATCCCTGATTTGAGGATTAGATACCACCTGTCCCACTGCAGCGGCGTTTACAGATCCTACCCCGGCAGTAAAAGCAATAATTGCACATCCAAGGACAACAACCAGACTTTTCCATAAAAATGATCTACTCATAACAAAATCCTCCTTTTTATTTTGAAAATATTTTTTTCAATTTGTTGAAGTATAGGGGGTCTGTTTTTGCTTGTCAAGGAATAGTTTGCATCTTTTTTTGCGGGAGAAAATTGTCGCTAATCATAGCTTTTCATTTCAAATAACTTTTTATTCTGAATGGATACGATGTGGTAAAACCTGTCTTGAGGGATATATATGTAGGGGACATCTTCTTCACGCCGGTAAAGAAAATGAGAAAGGATCATCCTGTTTACAGCCTGATGTCCGATGATCATAATGTTGCCGGAGTGCCGGTTCAAATGAAAGGCCTTCTTAATCCCCACCTCGATTCGCGGTTTCATTATTTCATAACTTTCACCATTGGGATACGCATAGTGGTATTTATCCGCTTCTCTTCCCTGAAATATTTGAGGCATTTGCTTTTCAATGCGCTTATATGTCATCCCTCCGCAAATACCGGCATTGATTTCATCAAATTCCTTAATGGGAATAATTGTGCAATCTTCTTGCCCGGAAGCGATTAATTGAGCCGTTTGCATCGTCCTTTTTTTGCTGCTTGTAAAAATATAGGGCACTCGGATCTTATGGAAAAAACGTCCCAAAGACTGCGCCTGCGTGATTCCCTTTTGCGTTAGTGAAGGATTACCGCCGATGCGATTGGCAATGTTGTAGCTTGTTTCTGTATGACGGATCAAAAAGAGATTCTTGACCACATCCGTGACCAGATAATCCCGAATTCGGGGATAGAGGCTTATCGTGTCGCTGTGCTTTTCCTCGAGAATCTTATTGTGCAGAGAATCCAGCCGCAGATAGTTTCTTTCCACCGCAAGCGGCACATATACCAGGCGATAGTAATCAATCCGTTTTATAAATTCCGTTTTCGCCCTCTGGCGGTCGAGATGAGAAAAATCAGGCAGTTTAGTCTTTTCCAATATGTTCAGGTTGAGTATTTCTTCATCATCATTTACGCATTCAATAAAAAGAATAGGATAATCATTCAGAAAATCCTCAATCATTTTCCTACGTTTCCTGCTGGCGTTGGTTGCATCAATGATAGCAACCTGGCCTGAGCTGCGCAGATATGTTCTGGCCATTTTCATGTTTGTTTTGGCAAATCCTTTTCTGGCCTCTACAGCTGAAATATTTTCTGGAGAATAAAATTCCGACAGGGAAGTCTCTTGCAGCGGACTGTACAATCTCCGGAGGTTGCCATTATTAAATATCCTTGTGGGGATGCTATCTCTTCTGAAAGCATCCCGTAAACGCATAGCCAGAGTGGATTTACCTCTTGCCGGCAAACCCATCATGACAATGTAAAGTTTTTCATCATTCATGGTTTTTCATCAGTAATTGATAAACATCTGAACAATCCCGCGAAACGGAGTGTATATTACCCCGCAACGAGCTTTGGGGCTCATGTCCGTGGTTCAGGGGACGTTCACGATATTTGTCCATCAGTTTACAGCGGCCTGAAATGTGACAATCTTACCCTGGGCGTCTCTTTTGATTCTTCCTTCACTCTCCAGATAACGCAGGTGGGCGATGGTTTCGCCGGTGGCAAACCACTTCTGGGCTATGGGAAATTCCTCCCATGTCGCGCAATCAATATCCCAGGTCATTCCCGCGGCAATTTCATAGGCATTCTTTATTGCTGATCCCACAACATCCATAACTTCATCGGCACGTTGCTGATGATGCGCCTTGAGCTCGTCGATCCTGCCTTTTAGATCTTTGAAAAAATTCCTGTGGCCGGGCAGAACTATATCAACCGGCAAATTATAGACCATGTCCAGGCTATTTAAGTAGTCGCTCAGGGAGTTGACCAGATAAGACCATGATTCTATGTGCGGTGTTATGTCATAGAGAATATGATCGCCGGAAAACAGAATCCGTTTCTTTTCCTCAAAGAGACAGATATGTCCCTGGGTATGCCCGGGAGTCAGCAGACACTGCAAGCGGTAACCGCCGATTTCGATAATACTGCCGTTATCGATTAGATTGAATTCGGGTATTTTCGCCGGGCTATATTTAAAGCCGGGGTGGCTGTGCAGAGCCTTCAGAAGTTTATCGGCAGGAAAACCATTGATCAGAGCATAATCAATCAGGGGCTGCCAGCTATTGCCTTTGTCAAAGACCTTGGAGTCAATTCTGCTGAAATATACCGTGCTGGTCTTGGTAGCCAGCCGCTCAATCAGGCCGATGTGATCGGCATGCATGTGGGTAATCATAAAATCTGTTTTCGATAAATCTACATTAAGATCAGCAAGTCCTTTGTGCATAGCATCATAGCAGACACTGCGATTAAATCCGGTATCGATAATCAAATTCCGGTCATCTCCCTTGATGATATAAGAATTTAGTTCTTTGAGCGGACTATTGGGCAGCGGCACTTCGATACGGTACAGATTCTCCATCACTTCATCAGTCATTGATATATATCCTTTTACTGCTAATTTATGTCAGTGCTCTTAACATTATTGCCCTGAGGAAACAAGTTGACATTATATATAGTTCACTGCATAAATATAAATATCCAAAAAACAAGGATGAAATTCAATTATGAAGATAACCTACTACGGACACTCGGCATTTAATATAACAACCGATAAAGGGACCAGAATTATTATCGATCCTTATGAATCCGGTGCTTTTAACGGAGCATTATCGTATGGTAAAATAAATGACGAAGCCGATATTGTGATAACAAGCCACAGTCATGCGGATCACAGCTATACAAAAGACATTCAGGGTAAATTCAGCCTTATATCCAGGCAAGACGCCTTGGAGATGAATGGTGTGAAAATAAAGACCATCAACTCTTATCATGACAATTCCGGGGGGAAAGAACGGGGGCATAATTTAATTTCGGTAATTAACGCTGATAGTTTAGTTTTGGCGCATCTGGGAGACCTGGGGCATAGCCTTGATTACTCAATGCTGCAGGAAATGGGCAAAGTAGATATATTGCTAATACCTATTGGCGGAGTCTTCACAATCGATGCCGCTTTGGCCGTAAAGGTTATGAACGATATTAAGCCCGGCATTACAATTCCTATGCACTATAAAACAGCCAAGTGCGCTTTTCCTATTGCGCCGGTAGAGGATTTTACAAAAGGCCAAAATAACGTTCATGTGCTTCAAGATTCGCAAATTCTGATTAAAAAAGAAACTCTGCCGCGGGAGCGGGAAATTATCGTCTTGCAGCATGCCTTGTAACCGATATTTTCCGCATGCCGCTTGTGAAAAAAATGAATTATGTCTTTTGAATTGCCTGGGGGGAATCATCAATGGAAGTAAGAGATAAGGTAATCATCGTGACCGGCGGCGCCCCTCAAAAAGTAGCGGCACAAAAGCAGCATTAACAATTATAATTTCTGATCTGATCAAGGAGGAATTTTTATGAGTGCGGATGATAAATGTGCATTAGTCGAAAATGAAACTGATCTGGATAAAGCATTAAAGGATAAGGATAAAGTCATCGCTTTTGTTTATGCCACTTGGTGCCCTTTTTGCAGAAAAATTTTACCAGCATTTCAAGAGCTCGCCCAAGACGGGCGGCGGAATTTTCTTCTTGTCGCTGATGACGAGGAACTTATCGCGGAGAAATACGTAATCGATGTTTTCCCGACGCTGTTGTTTTTTAATAAAGGTGCTGTTGCCCTGAGGCTGGATGGAAAACCTGGTGTGGGTTTGAATGAAAAACAAATAAAAGACTTCATTAAGTCTTGCCCTCTGCCGGAAGCTTAATGCCATTTCTAAATCAAAGATGATATATGGTGATGAACATGTATGACGATATAAGGCAATTTCTTCAAAAGAATAAAAATCCCGTCCGTGGCATAAAGGAAAAGGCTTACCTCAAGACCGAGGAGGAATCTCTTGGTATCCCCCGCGGCATCATCCGTACCCATATAAACAAAATTATCCGCGATGGCGGAACCTTGACGATAAAAGAACTGAAGAAGCTCTGGAGCACCCATATTGTTGACGCGCGCTTCGCCGCAATTATATATGCTGAAGCTCGGCCTGACCTGTGGGATGAAAAATGGCTCAGCTTATTTCTCAACTGGGCTCAAACCAGAGATACCGGCTGGCATAACACAGATATTCTCGGACCACATCTGATCGGTACTGCTTATATGAACGGGCTGTGCCAAAGTGAAGAACTTTTGGAATTGAAGAACTCAAGCTTCCTCTGGACCTGGCGTACCTCAATGACCGCGCTCATTCCATCACTAAAGACCAGTAAGCAAGACTGGGCTTTACTGTGTGCATTCGCCGATGACTGCGTAAAACCAGGAAGTAAATTTCATAAGCAGTATTTTGCGCTCAAAGGTCTTTCGATGACGATGCGCTGGGCTATCGGCGCGAATAAAAATGAGCTTCCTTAATGATAATGAAATGTATCTATCAAAGACTTTCGTAACGGAAGTACGCAACAAGGCGACAATCGGCAGGAAGCGATAAGATCAGGACTTTAAAAATCAATATCATTTTTTCATAGAGAGGAGACGCAATGGACTGGAAATATTTATTGCTGGGAGTGGACGCGAAAGTAGCGACGGTAACGATCAACAGGCCTGATAAAGGCAATGCCCTGGCACCGCAAGTACTGAATGAGATTGATAAAATTTTTACGGAGCTGAGCTTGCGCAAAGATGTCAACGTTATTGTTTTTACCGGCGGGGAAAAGTATTTTTCCGCGGGTTTTGATTTAAATGAAATAAGAAAACTGGAAAAAGTATCCAACGAAGAATATATAGCGCTATTCCATCGGGCATACCGGTCAATTATGTTCTGCGCGCAACCGGTGATCTGTGCGGTGGGCGGTGCGGCCATCGCCGGTGGCTTCGATCTCACCATGATGTGTGATATCCGTTATGCATCAGAGCGCGCAAAATTCGGTCAGCGGGAAATCGTTTTGTCACTAACACCGATAATGGATCCTCTCTGGAGAATCATCGGTCTGGGACGAGCCAAAGAAGTAGCTCTCACCGGCAGAATTTATGATGCCCATGAGGCGGAAAAGATGGGTTATGTTAGCAAGGTCTTCCCTGAAGGTAAACTGCTGGAATCAGTTGGTCAGATTGCCCGCGAAATGGCCACGTATGACCGTGGCTGTTTAAAGGAAACTAAGCAGCTTGCCAATAAGGTATTGAACGAAGATCTTGATGGGGCGATGCAGATTCAGGAATGGCTCTTCCGTTCATATATTGGTTCGGAAGATAATCACCAGAGAATTGATGCACTTCAGGCGAAATTGGCGGCGATGAGAAAAAAGTAGTCTGTTTTTGGGGGTGTTTCCCTATTTAGGCATTCGTATCTAAGGCAGGTAACGTTCGCCCAGGCATGCGCAGGACAGGCTGACCGTTCCCTACCTTTATTCTTTTTAATATTAAACACAAGTAGATAGACGTGTATTTTTATTTGACTATGATTAATTACTAAATAAAACAGTCAGACTATGAAATAAAATAATACTTGACAGTGAGACTATGATCGTGTAGCTTATGCCAAACTTGTAAAAGGGTGTGTTATGGCAGACCATGTCAAAACAAAAAGCAGAAAAGACCGTATTATGGCCGCGGCTCTGCGCATCTTTGCTGAAAAGACTTTTCAGGATACGACAATTTCCGAAATCAGTAAGGAGTCAGGTGTTTCCGAAGCCACCATTTACGAGTATTTCGGCACCAAAGAAGACCTTCTCTTCGCTATTCCCGAAAAAATATCCAACGATACTTTAGCAGAATCACAGCTGGTTTTGCCTTTCATCAAAGATGTGGAAGGACGGATGCGGGCGATCTTACTAAGCTATGTCCGGCTATATCAGAACGACCCTCATTATTCAGCGCTGGTTTTGCTGCAGCTTATGTCCAACAAGCGTTTCCGGCAGACAGCCGCTCATGAGCCTATTCGCCGTTCCGCCCATGGCCTGTTGGATTGTATTCGCGATGGTATCGCTGACGGCACCTTCCGTAAGGACGCCGATGCCTATCTGATTCGCTCTATGCTGATGGGGACCATCGAGCATTTATTCATCCACTGGCATATGCAGGGAATGCCTAAAAGAGAAAAGAATATTCTGGATATGCTTGATCCTTTTCTGGAGCTGGTCTTAAGCGGCATTCGATCCAGGAAAGAAGAACCGGGGTTGACTATACACTTGAAGCTGGAAGACGCCAAGGCCCTGGGGCAAATTCTCCAGATCAAAGAGATATTGCCGGAATCAGAAAAACAAAAAATTAATAGCAATAAGAAAACCAAAAAATAAGAGGAAACATAAAAGAAAGGAGAACCACCAATGAGAACAAAGCAGGATTATATCAACGGATTATCCAAGATGAAGCGCAACATTTATTTCGACGGCCAGTTGCTCGACCGGACGGACGAGTTGCAGATGGATTGTATCAATACCATCGGTACAACGTACGACGAAGCGGCCAAGCCGGAAAACCAGGATCTGTGTACGGCTATTTCTCATCTCACGGGAGAACGGATCAACCGTTTTACTCACATTCATCAAAACAAGGAAGACCTGCACAGAAAACAGGATATGACCCGTATGCTCTGCCAGAAGGTCGGCGGCTGCATCCAGCGGTGCATGGGCATCGACGGCACGAACGCCATTTACAACGTCTCCTATGAGGCGGACAAGGTAAACAAAGGCGCCACTAAGTACCATGAGAACTTCAAGAAGTGGCTCACCCGCTTTCAGACAGAAGACCTCATCGGTTGCTGCGCCCAGACGGATACGAAAGGCGACCGGATGCTTCGCCCCGCCGAGCAACCGAACCCCGGTTCCTATGTGCGCATCAAGGAGAGACTGAAGGACGGCATCATCGTTGATGGCTGCAAGGTGCATATCTCCGAGGCCTCCGTGGCCGATGAAGTTCTTGTCGTCCCCACACGCGCACTGCGTCCTGAAGACAAGGATTATGCCGTAGCCTTCGCCGTTCCGGGTGATTGGGATGGTCTCAAGCAGGTTGCGACCATGCATAATTTTAGACCGAGAGAACACTTTAAGCGCGGATTTATGCCGGGCGCCACCGATTCCTATATGATTTTTGATAATTGTTTTGTACCATGGGAAAGGGTTTTTCTGGCCGGCGAGTATCAACACGGCGGCGTGTGCGCTCTCCTTTTCGCCCTGTTCCATCGTCATTCCTATTCCGGCTGCAAACCGGCCATCGGAGATGTCATCATGGGAATGGCCGCCCTGGCGGCCGAAGTGAACAACATTCATAAGCAGCCCCACGTTCGGGAAAAGCTGGCGGAGCTGATTATGACCGCCGAACTTGGTTATGCCGCCGGATACACCGCATCTGATCTGGGCAAGCCCGAGGTTTACATACCCGGTCTCGGTTTTGTGCCTTACGGTCCCGGTTCCTACATTCCGAATTCGATTTACTGTAACGTCGGCCGCTGCCTGTCGGGCGAGGCGGTCTTTCGTGAGGCGGAGATTCTCTGCGACATCTCCGGCGGCGTCACGGCGACCTTCCCCCACGAGAAGGACTTTACCAATCCCGCAACAGGCGAGGCGCTCCTTAAATACACGAAGCGCAATCCGAAGATGTCCGTTGAAGATCAGGCCCAGTTCTGGAGATATCTGGGTGACTATCTTTGTTCCGCTACCGGCGGCATCATGAACGTGGGTAATTATCATGGCGGCGGTTCGCCGATTATGGAGCAGATTGCCATCACGACACAGTACGACATTGAATCCCGCAAGAAGCTGGTGAAATACATCGCCGGCATGAGCGGTGGCGACCGCGATGCCTTAAGCCCCGTGGCGAAAAAGGCGAAATAATAAAGCACCTCAAAGTCTAACCAACAAAACTTTTCCTCCCCGGAATCCGAAGGAATTCAGGGAGGAAAAGTTTGTATCCTCACTATGAAAGGAGTACTGCTATGTTTGATCTGTCCAAATTTTCCTTAAAAGATAAAGTAGCCATTGTCACCGGAGGCAGTCGCGGCATCGGCCAGGCTATAGCCTATGGCTTTGCCAAGGCCGGGGCCAAGGTGGTGATCACCAGCCGCAAAGCCCAGGATCTCGAAGCCACGGCAGCTGAAATCAAGGCCTTTGGCGGTGAGGCGCTGGTACTTCCCGCTCACTTGGGCAAAATGGAAGAGATAAAGAAAGTCGTTGATACCGTCATGGCCAAATACGGCCGGATTGATATTCTGGTCAACAATGCCGGCGCCAGCCCCGCCATGGGGACAGTTCTGGATTCCGACGAGCGCCTTTGGGACACCATTATGAATCTGAACATGAAGGGGCTTTATTTCCTCAGCCAGGCCGTAGCCAAGATCATGAAGACTCAGGGTGGCGGGAAGATCATCAACGTGGCCTCCATCGACGGCTTCAAGCCGGAACCATTTGTCAGTGTCTATTCCATTTCCAAGGCGGGCGTGCGTATGATCACAAAAGCTTTTGCCGCGGAGCTGGTCTCCCACAACATCCAGGTGAACACCATCGCTCCCGGTCCTGTCAGCACCAAGATGATGGATTCCCATTTTTTCCATCTTCCTCCGGAAGAAGCCAAAAAAGCCAAGGAAGCGCTGGAAAAGCTCCTGCCGATGCACCGTATTGGACAGCCCGATGAAATTGCCGGAGCCGCTATCTATCTGGCCTCCGCAGCCTCCAACTACACCACGGGAACCGAAATCATCATTGATGGCGGCTTTTTATTATCCACCATAGTTTCCGGATAAGGACACTACTCTAAGTCAAGATAGATATTCATCTACAACAGAGAGGACTTATGAAGACATTAGAACATTTATTGGCGCCCATCCGCGTCAGATCCTTAGAAATTCCCAACCGGCTGGTGATGTCCCCGATGGGAACAGCCCTCGGCAATGATGACAGCACTGTCAGCGAAGCGAACCTGGCCTATATAAAACGCCGTGTTCAGAGTGGCGCCGGGCTTATTATTACCGAGATTACGGAAGTGCACCCGCTTGGATCCGCTTCACGAAACTGCCTTGCCGTCTGGGATGATAAATTCATTAACGGTTTGAGCAAACTTGCCGATGTGGTACATGCTCAGGGCAGCAAAATCGCCATGCAGCTGCACCATACAGGCCGCGAAAACTACCTGCTCCAACGGAAAAACAAGGCTATCGGGCCTTCAGCAATACCCAGCTATATCTTCGGTTTTCTGGGAGCGCCGCGCGAGATGACGCTGGAAGATATCGAGGAGACCATTACTGCTTTCGGCAGCGCGGCCGTTCGGGCAAGGAAGGCAGGGTTTGATGCTGTGGAGCTTCACGGAGCGCATGGCTATCTGCTCATGCAGTTTCTCTCGGCCAATTGCAATCAGCGTACGGATAAATATGGCGGCGATTTTCGCGGACGGTCGCGCTTTATGATCGAGTGCCTCCGGGAAGTTCGTAAGCAGGTAGGCCCTGATTTCCCTATGTCCATCCGGATTTCCGGTGAGGAGTGCATCAAGAACGGCTACACCATCGCTGATATGCAGACCATTATCCCCGATCTGGTGAGCGCCGGCGCGGACATCATTAATGTGTCCTTTGGCACTCATGGCAGTCCGGAAGTGAACATTGACACACCAAACCCGAGCGCGCCTATTGAATACGACCCGGGTTTTAAGGCATGTCTGGCCCGGAAAATCAAAGACGTGACGAAAGTCCCCGTCATTTCCGTAGGTCGTTATGTCGATCCCTATGCCATGGATGAAGTCATTGCCCGTGGGGACGCGGACCTTATCGCCGTAGCAAGACAACACCTGGCCGACCCCGATTTTCTGAAAAACGCCCGGGAAGGACATCCCCAAGACACTCTGGAATGCCTCGCCTGCAATCAGGGATGCATTGAGCGCCTTTCATTAGAGCAACTCCCGATTCGTTGCGCCATTAATCCACAAACTGGTCAGGAACTGCTTTACCCGGTGCGGCCGGCGGCAGTCCGCCGCAACGTTTGGGTTATCGGTGGTGGACCGGGCGGGCTTACTGCTGCTTTTGAGGCAGCACGCCTCGGGCATCAGGTAACCCTCTTCGAGCAAGAAAGACAGACAGGCGGGAATGTTCTTTATGCCGCAAAGGCGCCCCACAAAGCAGTGTACGGTAAATATATTTCGACCCTCACGGCCAATTGCCAAAAGAAAGGTGTGGTTATCAAAACGAACACGAAAGTCACCGAGGCCATGATCGAAGCGGGCAAACCCGATGCAGTCATTCTGGCCATCGGTGCCGACAAATCCACTTGCGTGGCCGAGGGCATTAACTCATCAGTTGTTTGTGACGCCTGGCAGATCCTTGATGGCGAAGTTCAGCCCAGGGATCACGTTGTTGTCATTGGCGGCGGCCTTGTTGGTATGGAAACGGCTGACTTCCTGCGAGAGAAGGGCGTCAAGGACATTACCCTGGTGGAGATGCTGGCCACTTCACCCGTTCACGCGTTTGCTGCGCATGGCTACATGCTGCATAAACGTCTTCGGGCAGCCGGGATCAAACTGATGTTCGGCACAACTGTAAAACTTATTACCGAAGGATCGGTTTTTGTTACTCAAAACGGCGCAGAACTCCAGATTGAACCGGTTAATCAGGTTATTGTCGCTATCGGCGTGACGCCAAGAAATACACTCAAAGACATGCTTTTGAAAAAAGATATTCGTCATTTCATCGTCGGTGATGCCGTTGCGCCCCGCCGGATTATTGAAGCTACAACTGAGGGGGCGAAGGCGGCTTGGGAAATATGATTTAACAGACGAAAACGGTCACCCAGTATTCGAGACTGTGTCGTAACTAGAAAATGACAAATAAAAAAACTATGTTGAAGATAAAAAACATAAACACCTTCTACGGTCAGGTACACGCGCTGAGGAATGTTTCTCTGCACTTAGCGGAAGGTGAAATTGTTACGCTGATCGGGGCAAACGGCGCCGGTAAGACAACTCTTCTTAATACCTTGTCGGGCATTGTCCCCCCAAAAAGCGGTGAGGTTATATTTGATAATACTTCGATTGCCGCGCTTGCCCCACACAGTATCGTTAAACTCGGCGTTTCTCAGGTACCGGAGGGAAGGCAGGTTTTTAAACCTCTGTCCGTAGAGGACAATCTGGAACTGGGCGCTTACCTGCGGTATAAAATGAAAACAGGAAAGGCAGAGGCCAAACAAACAATTGAGATGGTGTACGGCTTATTCCCTATTCTGCGTGAGAGACGAAAGCAACTGGCGGGAACTCTCTCCGGGGGTGAGCAGCAAATGCTGGCTATTGGCCGGGCGCTCATGGCTAAGCCCAGGTTGCTGCTTCTTGACGAACCTTCCATGGGGCTTGCGCCGATGATCTCTCAGGAAATTTTCAAGGTTATCGAAACTCTCTCACGCCAGAGTAATACTACGGTTCTTCTGGTCGAGCAAAACGCGCGAGCCGCCTTGAAGATGGCCAATCGTGGCTACGTCATCGAAACCGGCCGCCTGATTCTGGAAGGAACCGCGGCCGAGTTATTGGAAAATAAAGACGTTCAGCGGGCATATCTCGGAAGAGATAAGAAAGAGATCTGGGAAAGATAAAGAGAAAGGGATCATTATGAATATTTGGGATACTAAAAATGAATGCATATCACGCGATGAACTTGAACAGTTGCAGTTGGAGAGACTGCAAACGACAATCAACAGAGTTCACAAGAATGTTACCCATTACCGGAAAAAATTTAATGAGCTGGGTATTGTCCCGGAAGATATTCAAACTCTCTCTGATTTGACAAAACTGCCGCTGACCACCAAAGAAGACTTAAATCTCAACTATCCTTATGGTATGTTTGCTGTTCCTCTGCGGGAAGTTGTCCGTATTCATTCTTCCTCCGGAACCACCAGCAAGCCGATTGTCGTCGGCTACACAAAAAATGATATTCGCCTTTGGTCCAATCTTGTAGCGCGCTTTATGACCGCCGCCGGCGTCACTTCTGATGATTTAGTGCAGATAGCCTTTCATTACGGTCTTTTTACCGGCGCGTTTGGCGTGCATTATGGCGCGGAAACTATTGGCGCGTCTGTTATTCCCATGGGTACAGGAAACACAGAAAAGCAAATCATGATTATGCAGGATTATAAATCAACGGTACTGGTCAGCACACCAAGTTACGCTTTAGAACTGGCAGCAAGAATGGAGGAAATGGGCGTAAATCCCGAATCACTTTCGCTTAGGTTTGGGCTTTTTGGAGGAGAACCGTGGTCGGAATCGATGCGCAGAGAAATTGAGCGGAAGCTTTCCCTTAGCGCCACCGACAATTACGGTCTTTCCGAAGTGATTGGCCCCGGCATCGCCGGTGAATGTTCGCACAAAAATGGCATGCATGTATATGAAGATGCTTTTTTACCGGAGATTATTAATCCGGATACCGGCGCCGTGCTGCCGCCCGGTGCCCAAGGCGAACTTGTGATTACCACTTTAGCCAAGGAAGCTTACCCGATGATTCGTTACCGGACAAGAGATATCACCAGCCTTGACTATTCTATCTGTCCCTGCGGCAGAACTTTAGTACGCATGAAAAGAGTAATGCGGCGTTCCGATGACATGCTCATAATTCGAGGAGTAAATGTTTATCCTTCACAGATTGAGGAAGCAATTTTCAGTGTCGCTGGCGGCGAATTCCCCTATCAGATTGTTGTGCAGCGCAGCGCAGCAATGGACAGCATGGAAATCGTCATTGAGATTACGGATAAAATCTTTGCGTTGGAACTGCAAAAACAGCGGTCTTTTCTGGAGCAGGTTAAAAAACGCATCAACTCTGTTGTCGGTATAAATGTTTCTGTAAAGTTGGTTGAAGCAAAAAGCTTACCCAGAAAAGACGGGAAAATTGCCAGGGTGTTAGATAAAAGGAAAATATAAGGTTCGTGGCGGCGGATTGAGGAAGTCAGATAACTCCCCAGTTACGCGTGACCTTCAGGTTATGCCCAGGCATTTGCCGGGGTTCCCTTCCGGGCTGCGTTGCCAAAAAATGATAGCGGCTTTGATTTAGAATTGGAATAACTGCATTTGATAACAACGAGAGAGGACGGACAGCTATTATTGCCTCTTACGGAATGATTGGCTATAGATTCTAATACGTATGCAGGAAACTACGAAAATGCCCCGCTTATTCCTTGCGGCCATCTACCGATGGCCGTTTTTTCTCCCGTCTTTTTATTCCGTGATTTCTTTTCGCAATTGGATCGGTTCTATTTGTTTTTTACGCAAACGCAGATTGATCATTTCCACCGCCACGGAAAACGCCATCGCAAAGTATATGTAGCCTTTCGGGACATGCACGTCAAAACCTTCGATAATCAACGTAACCCCCACCAGTATAAGAAAGGACAAGGCCAGGATTTTTATGGTTGGATGACCATCTACAAAATTGGCAATTGGTTTGGCGGCAAATAACATGACGCCCACCGCCAGAATAATCGCAATCGCCATAATCGAGATGTGCTGGGCCAGACCTACTGCCGTAATGACGGAATCCAGTGAAAACACGATATCGAGAACGGCAATCTGAAAAAGCACCGCCGCCATCTTTGTGGTCTTCAGTTTCGGTTTATCCTCCTCAATGCCCTCAAGGCTGTTGTGAATTTCATGGGTTGCTTTGGCCAGCAGAAATAATCCGCCGCCAATTAGAATGAGGTCGCGCCCGGAGATATCCTGTCCCAGGATGGAGAACCAGGGTTGGGTCAAGTTGGCTACCCAGACAATAGAAAATAGAAGTGCCAGACGAGTGCCCATCGCTAGCAGCAGGCCTATATTGCGGGCAATATTTCTTTTTTTGGCTGGCAGTCGCCCCACCAGAATGGATATAAAAATGATGTTGTCGATGCCTAGGACTATCTCTAGAGCCGTCAGGGTTCCGAGAGCAATCCATGGGACTGGTCAACCATGTGAACATAATCATTCTCCGCTTATTTAAAGGACGTGTTATTTAATACTCGATCCCCCCGCGGCCTTTGATGACGGCGGCATAGTGTTGTCTGATTTCTTTGACTTCGCTTACCGTCTCGGCTAGTTTTGTGATCTCTTTGGCCGCTTATTTGATAAGGTATTGCTTTTGATGGAGGATGAAGTATAAGCAGCAGCGGTCTTGAATGTCAAGGAAATATAGACCGCAAAATATGTGCCTGTGTGTCGATATTTATCATCTGGCGTAAATTGTGTATTTTACGGATTGAAGTCTTGCATTTTTATCGAGGTTGACGGTTTGTGGATTACAGGAAGCAGTGCTTGCTGTAATATTACGGACAGCGCCTTTTTTTCAACCATCGACGTGTACCCGGGATCGAAATTCGCCAGGACACTCCGAGGCGTCTTGGCGATAAGCTCGTTAGCGGTAGCAGTGGTATAACCGCTGGCATCGATGGAGTCCCCGATTTTATATCGCTAAACGAGTCCTGGTAATGATCTCCTGTTTTGCCGAATCAGGCAAATCATTAAAATATGCGCAATACCCGGCAACCCGGACTACCAACCCGCGATATTTCCCCGGATTAACTCTCGCATCTTCTAACATCGCAGGATCAAGTACGTTTAATTGCATTTCCATCCCTCCTGAATCAAAAAACCCTTTTACCAAAGAGGACATGATATCTATTCCCCGATCACCTGCAAGAGTGCCAGAATCGAAACGGAGATTCAGGGCATACCCATTTGGTGCTAGGGTAGAGTCTATGTGAGCCACTGAATTAAGAAGTGCCGTAGTGCCTGAATGATCTTTTCCATTAGCCGGTCCTAAGCTGGATGCAAACGGTTCTCCTGCTCGTCTTCCACTGGGGATAGCCCCAACAAGCTTTCCGAAGGCAACATGACTTGTGACGGAATAAAATCCCGGTACATAAGGTCCTCCTCGCGTATTGCGATATCGGGCAAGGGCCGCATGAAATATGTGAACCGACAGATCTGCGTAGCTATCTGGCAAAGCATGATCGTTGCCATACTTGGGGGCCTTGAGCAGTTCGGCATGGATTATAGGATCAGAAGCAAAATTGGTGCGCAGGGCTTTTAAAACCTGGGTCATGGTGTACTTATGACGCGTAAACACCACATCATCCAACGCGGCGAGTGAATCTGCAATGTCTGCCACCCCGATACCCTGTATGCCACTGGAATTATACAAGGCTCCTCCCGCCGTGAGATCTTTACTTGATTCAATGCAGCCGTCTACCAGTAAGGAAGACAGAGGAGTTGGATGGTAATCCCTGTTCCCTTTCTCTATCAGTTGCTGGTAACCGATCATGCGTGTCACCATATGCTCTACTTGAACCTTGAAGGCATCAATCACCTGATCAATGCTGGTAAAAGTTTCAGGGTCAGGCGTAGCAGCGCCTACCCGCCTGCGGCCATGGAAACGTTTCCCGCCATTAAGGGCGAGCTCCAGGCAAATCGGCAGATTGAAGAGACCGGCATCAGTAGAAAAAAAACTTTTCCCGGGCAAGGCCAGCTCCACGCACCCTACCACCGCATAATTGCGTGCTTCCTGCAGGGGATAGCCATGGCGGGTGAGAGATGCGATAGCCGCCTTATCACTGAAGAGAGCCGGCGCTCCGCCCCCTTTCCTTGCCACATCTATCACTCGGTGCAGGTAATGTTCAGGCGAACCGGCATGAATCCGCACCTGATAATTGGGATCACGGAGGCCCGATTCTTCCATAACATCGAGGAAGATGTAGGTAAGATCATTCACCGCATCCTTTCCCTCTTGATTCATTCCTCCCATTATCGCCGCTTGGACTACAAGAAAACCACCGTGATACTGGCTTGTTCTTTCTGAAAGTAGAAAGACGTGCTCTGTGGCCTTGGCTGAGAAACAAAGCAGAAGCTCGCGGGCGCGCTGGGGAGTTATTCTTCCTTCCCTTAAGTCACGTTCATAATATGGATACAGATATTGATCCATCCGTCCAAAAGAGATAGCAGAGTTAATGCTTTCCAGATTCACTGCCAGATGAGTCAGCCATAAGGATTGCAATGCTTCATGAAACGTCTGGGCCGGTTCCTGGGGAACTTTATAGCAGATGCGTGCTATTTCCTTTAGCTCATGAGCACGGATTGTATCTTTTTCTTCTGCGGCCAATCTCTCGGCTTCCTGCGCAACGCGGGCAGCAAAACCAACCAGTCCCTCACAGACGATCCTGGCTGCCTGATGCAGGTCTCCATCTCTTCCGTCCATTGACTTCAAAAATCCCTGACACCCCAGCTTGAGCATTTTTTCGTAGTTGGGGAGAAAATGTCCGATACCACCTGCCTCGTGAATCAAGTAGTATTTTGCGTTAAGTTGATCTGCAGCATACCGTATCAGTTTAAAAATATGAGGGTAAAAGGAACGAAACGCCAGATTGCGGGTAAGCCAGTAGGGGAAAACCTTAAAAAGTAACTTTAAACGATCAGACCACGGGATCTGAAAAGGTGTGGTTTTTCTTTTATCTATCCAGAGCAACTCTTCGCTCATAAAAACTCCCGACAACTCGGGCTGAATAAGGGCTGAGATACTTCGGCTGCCTATGTTTCCTACTATAAGCTCGTCAGGGTAAATGTGTACTGATTTATGTCCAAGGATATGACGCAGTGCCTTCGCCTTACGAATCACCATGGAATTTTTCACATCATCGTGATGCTTAAAATAGTCGGTGACAAGGTATGCCCGTTCCGGACACAAATAAATCGGGGTGGAAAGGAGAACCTTTTTTATACGGTCGAACCGCTCAGACTTTTTTATTGCCCCGAAAGAATCACTGACACTATTATCACTATGGGTGCTTAGGGACTCCATCGTTTTCTCCTGATAGATGTTTTTTGATAAGACATTGCTTCTTCATGGGTGGACTATATTTTACCGAGGCCGGAGATTGCGCGTTTTTGATAGCACATTGCTTGTCTATGATTAAACCATAAGACACTCAGATTTGTATGTCAAGGAAATATAGACCGCAAAATGTGGGGTGTGGTGTCGATGTTTATCCATCTTTACGCCTTCTGTTAAGATAACTTCGTCCTATATCACATCAGCACAGGAATAAACTTAAGCTGTCATCCTTTTTCTTATTCCAATTCTAAATCGAAGCACTATATTTGATTTAGAATTGGAATTACTGATCAGGATTATTCGGCTGGTCATTCTTTTTATTTTTGAGTATTTCCAGTAAGCGATCACGATAATAATAGGCAAGGGCAAAAACAGCTATTCCCGCGGCAACGACTATAGCAAGGAGAAGATACTGTTCATGTTCCGCGATGTTGCCGGTGATGGAAAGCATCATCGTGCCAAAGAAACGGCCAATGGTGGAAATAATAATGAATGTCAATGCCGGAATGCGGCTGACGCCCATAATGTAGCATAAATAATCTTTGGGAAATCCCGGAATCAAAAAAAGCAGAAAAGAAACAGTCAGTCCTCTATGTTCCATAAAGTGGTCAAATTTTTCAAAGACTTCTTTTTTGACAACTTTTTCCAGAAGCGGCTCGCCAAAAAATCTTGCCAGCATGAAAGCCAGCCAGGAGCCCAGCGTCAAACCGATGGTGGAATAAATCGTTCCCCAGATCGGGCCGTACAAATAGCCGCCGATAAAGCCGGATAATTCTCCCGGTATCGGCGCTGCTACAACTTGTACAATCTGGATAAAAATAAAGATCAGTTCATCGTAACGGTAAGACTTGATGAGTTGAATTATTTGATGCCTGTCCCGAAAGAATCTGAACAGGTCAAAGTGGATAAGAAGATAAACTGTCAGCGCAACCAGTAACAATAATACCGAGATTCTCAACGTCAATTGTTTGTTCATTAGCGAATCCGGATTTTTTATTGTTTGGTTTGATCGTCGATCTTTTTTGTTTCCTCTTCCGGTTTTTTCTCCGGTTCATTCATCGCCTGCTTAAACCCTCTGATCGCTTTACCGATTGATCCTCCAAGTTCCGGCAGTTTACCCGGACCAAAGATAATCAAAACTATGACCAAGATGATTATGAGGTGCGTTGGTTGCATAAGTCCTTCAAACATACAAATACCTCCTATACCTTTTATTGAGTCGAAACCTATCTTATTATTTAATATTCGTCAAATGCATTGTTCCCTCTGAATTTTTAAGCCACTGTATTTTGCTTTAACCAAAACAGTTGACACAAACAAATCAATATGTAAAAAATAAATCGTGAAATTATTTCCCAATCGTGGCGGACTTCGCCGCGACATTAAGTAATCATTATAGCAGGATAATACAGGAGGTGGGATTATTATGTCTAAAGTGCCGCAAAAACTGGATAAAACTAAAGCAGAGATTTATAAGAACGCGCCCATTGCGAAGTTTGGTGAAAGAAAACCGGACTTTACTACAATGGGCAGAAAAATAAAAAATCCGCACAAAAAATTCCGGGAAGTGGTTTGTGTGGAAGCCTGCCGGACGCCTTATGGCCGGGCGGGCGGTGCGCTCAAAGATTTTTCGGCAATGGAACTTGGCGCGATGGCGATCAAGGAAGTTTTGCGCCGGACTGAAGGCAAGGTAAAACCAGCGGATGTGGACTATATCTTTATGGGGCAGGTTGTTCCTGCCGGTTGTGGCCAGGTTCCCAGTCGCCAGGCGACCATTCTGGCGGGAGTGCCAGAATCCGTACCTTCCATTACCGTCAATAAAGTTTGTTCTTCGGGCATCAAGACGATTGATCTTGCTTTTCAAATGATCCTCTTGGGACGTGCGGATATTTGTATTGCCGGTGGTCAGGAGAGTATGAGCAATTGCCCGTTTGTCCTGCCGGATATGCGCTGGGGCACCAGGATGGGCTTGCCCAATGGCCGCGTCGTTGATGCCATGGTTTACGATGGCTTGTGGGATGCCTTCTATAACCGGCATATGGCCATTCACGGATCGGAAGTGGCTGATGAGTTCGGCTTTACGCGCGAGGAACAGGACCAGTGGGCTTACAATTCACAAATGAATGCAGTCAAGGCGATGAACGAGGGGAAACTCGATGCTGAAATTTTTCCGGTGGAAGTTAAGCAGGGCAAAAAAGTAATCGTCATGGATAAAGATGAAGGGCCACGGCCGGAAACAACCCTTGAAGTGCTTGCCAAACTTCCGCCTGTGTTCGGCCATCTAAGCACAGTGACCGGCCAGCCGGGAAGTGTGACTGCCGGCAACGCCCCCGGCGTTAATGATGGCGGTGATGTTTGCCTTTTGATGAGCAGGGAGAAAGCCGATGAACTTGGTCTTAAGCCTATCTTTACCATTATTGATTATGCCGAAGTATCACAGCCGACCAAAGACATCGCTACCGTACCGGGTTTAGCCATTAAGAAAATTTTGGAACAAAATGATATGACGCTCGATCAGATGGACGTGATCGAAATTAATGAAGCCTTTGCCGCGGTGGTACTGGTGAGTTGCCGTTCGATTCTGGGCATGTCCAAAGAAGAAATGTTTAAAAAGGTGAATATCAATGGCGGAGCGGTTGCCTATGGTCACCCCATCGGGGCAACCGGTGCCAGAATCGCCATGACGCTGGGTTATGAGTTGAAGCGCCGCGGTGGCGGGTGGGGCGTCTGCGGTATCTGCTCCGGACACGCGCAGGGAGACGCTATGCTGATTAGAGTGGATTAGAAAAACGGCAATTTTTTTCGCGCCCGGCGGCAAGTTGCATCCAGAGATTTAGCGAGTATCCGCCCCGCGATTATTTCCCTTTAAACACAGCATCTCTGCGCTCGATGAAGGACAGCAAACCTTCTTTCATGTCCTCGCTTTTCATGACCTCGGCCACATCCTGAAAAATGATGGCCTTGGCGGCTCCTTCACCCTGAAGGGCGGCCACACGGCATGATTTTAAAGCATTGCTTACACCCAGCGGAGCGGCGCTCGCCACGCGCCGGGCAAGCTCTAAAGCTTTGTCAAACTGCTGGCCCGGCTCGGTCAGATGTTGAACCAGCCCCAAACGGTAGGCCTCTGCCGCACTCATTTCATCACCGGTCAACATATAACGTTGGGCATTTGCCCAGCCTATTTCTTTAGGTAGCCTTAGCGTTGCACCTCCGGCGGGGAAAAATCCACGGCGTACCTCCAGCATGCCAAAACGGGTATCCGTAGCCGCTACGCGAATATCAGTATTGAGCATCACCTCAAAGCCCCAGGTATAACAATAGCCCTGAACGGCCATGATGATGGGTTTGCGGCAGCGGACATTGCTCATCATATAAAATGGATCAATTTCATTTTCTTTGTCGAAAGGAAATCCTTTACCGATGTCAAATGTTCCCGCCCAGTCGGTTAATTCCAGACCGGAGGTAAAATGAGGGCCTATCGCATAAACAAGACCCACACGCGCGTCAGCATCCGAATCCAGCTTGAAGTAGGCCCGAGCCAGCTGATGATACATTTCCTGATTCATGGCGTTATGCTTTTTGGGCCGATTGACTTCAATCAACAGAATGTGTTCTTCGGTTCTAATATTAATTGTCATACTTAATACCTCTTTTTGGTTATGATTTTACAACTGAAATATACGAAAAGGTAATCGTTTGTTAATGCAATATCGAAATTCGGCCTTTTGGTTGTTTTTTTGAAATAGTGCGGCTACATCTCCATGCCTCTTTTCTTTGCCTCTTTATAAAGCCTCCAGACGCAAAGACCTATTGCTATAAAGAAAGAACACAGCATGAAATTAGGTGTGGTTCCCAGGATTTCATCCACAAGGTAACCTATGTAGAGAAATAGGAAAGAAGACAGCACCATCGCAAATCCCCAGGCCGATAAGATCAAAATTCCGCTGAACTTGTTAAACTGCTCACGGTCTACCTTGAGTTTTTTATCCGGCACGGTCTGTTTTTCCTTTCTTTCCTCTTTTCTAAACAAGTTTGCTTGGCTTATACGAATGGAATTATTGTGCCAAACTTACAGCAATCATTATTTTTTACTCGGAAACGGAATCACGGGTATAAACATCAAAGCGCGCTTCGCAAATGGTTTACACCTGGCGACTATACAGGCGAAAGTTACTGCAATTGGATAAAATTTATAAATCTTTTTACCATGTCCATTCCGGGATCTGTAAAGAGGGCAACTAATATAGCAAAGAGAATGAATATTATGATCAATTCGCTGTTGCGCATTTTCTTATATTTTCTTTTTATTATCCAAAGTATAATGACGCCGACAACCAACGCGATCAGATGCGGGAAATAGTTCATTTCAACCTCCTTTTCTTTGTAGTAAAATACAATTAATAGAATGCAAGCTTTTGTAGTTTATATATAAATTAAGTATAAAAAGTATTATATATTATGTTTGATTAAAGTCTATTCTATTTTTAAAAATAATAATAACGGAAATAAAAAAGGCCGAATCGAAATTCGGCCTTTTGGTTAATTGACTAAATTAAGTTTAATTATTTATCATCGTCATCATCATCGTCGAAAGATGAGATGCCTTCCGAACCTTCTGGAATTTCCGCCTTTAATGAACGGCTAATTCCACGAACCAAAAGCAGCATAATTAAGAACAGAACAATCATGGAGGCGATAAGAATAAAGATGATCGTCGCAGTCCATGCTTTTGATTCCTTCTCAATATTTTTCGATACCTTTATTGCCTCTTCGTTATATTTCTCAACTTCCAGTCCCAA
>Ga0209429_10000645_pt1 | contig 23110 bp, 21 predicted proteins | sample BarGraNGADG00212_3_FD_184493 | JGI IMG/M metagenome (GOLD analysis project Ga0209429, IMG submission 184493) | Arctic peat soil microbial communities from Barrow, Alaska - Barrow Graham LP Ref core NGADG0004-212 (SPAdes) (version 2) | ecosystem: Environmental > Terrestrial > Soil > Wetlands >...
GTAAGAGAGAAAATCGGTATTACGGATCGTTTGATCCGTATCTCCGTAGGTATTGAAGATAAAAGGGACATAGTGGAGTCACTCGGTGCCGCATTTGCGCACGCACGAATGTGACGCACTCGCAGAAAGGAAGGCAAAGCTATGAAGTACTACGAGGATATTCGTGAACTGATCGGACATACGCCGATTCTGCGTCTTTCGGAGATAGGAATCAGGGAAGATGTGAATCTTTTTGCAAAGCTGGAACTTTTCAACCCGGGCGGAAGTGTCAAAGACCGTATGGGTGTCGCCCTGATTGAAGCGGCAGAACGGGAAGGCCGGCTAAAGCCCGGAGCTACGATTCTGGAGGCAACTGCCGGAAATGCCGGAATCGGAATAGCACTGGCAGCCCTTGGTAAAGGATACCATGTAATCTTTGCTGTTCCGGAGAAATTTTCCGTCGAAAAGCAGATGATCATGGCCTCTCTCGGTGCAAAGATAATCCACACACCGCGTGAAGATGGAATGCAGGGGGCGCTTGTAAAAGTGAACGAACTTCTGGCTGCCATTCCTGACTCCGTCTGCCTGAGTCAGTTCACCAATCAGGCAAATCCAGCTGCTCACTACCGTACGACCGGTGCAGAGATCTTTGAAGATCTCGACGGTCAGATCGATTATGTAGTAGCGGGAGCCGGAAGCGGAGGAACGATCACAGGTATTCTGCGCTATCTTAAAGAGAGAATACCGGCAGTCAAAGGTATCCTGGCAGATCCTATCGGATCGACAATGGGAGGCGGAGAAGCAGGTTGCTATGCGATAGAAGGAATCGGAAATACATTCATGCCGGAGACATATGATTCCAGTCTGATCGATCAGATTATTAAGGTCAGCGATGAAGAGGCCATCCGTGAAGTTCGATTATTAGCGCTAAAAGAAGGAGTTCACGCAGGCACATCATCAGGAGCAGCTCTTTTTGCAGCAAGGAAGCTTTCGCAGACTGTAAGTAACAAAAATATTGTGGTCATTCTACCGGATCGCGGAGACCGTTATCTGAGCAAGAATCTTTTCCCGATAGAAGACTGAGCCGGCCATCTAAGACTTCATTCATACTGCCGGTTCGATATCCGGACAGGTCTGCCGCGGTATACTGAAAACCAAGATTCCGGAAATACGAATAAATTCCCTCAGCTAATGAAGGATCAAAAAGGCGGGGCAGTTCCGCAGGCAAAAGTTCAATTCGGGCAATTTGCCCATGATGCCTGACCCGGACCTGGGTGAAGCCGAGATCAAACAGATATTGCTCGGCTTTCTCTACCTGCCGGAGCTTATCAGCGGTTATAGCCTCGCCGTAAGGAAAGCGGGAAGATAAGCAGGCGAAAGACGGCTTGTTCCAGGTTGGAAGACCATAATTTTGGGACAGGATGCGGATCATTTGCTTAGTCAGCCCGGCCTCGCGCAGTGGGCTTCTGATGCCCAATTCTGCAGCGGCCAGAAGTCCAGGCCGATAATCACCATTATCATCAAGATTGGAGCCTTCCATTACCTCGCTGACTCTTAGTTCCCGGGATAGATTAACTAACTTTGAGAATAATTCCTGTTTGCAATAAAAACAACGATTGCGGTCATTTTGTGCGAACCCCGGAATATCCAATTCTTCTGAATCGATTTCCAGATGCCGTATACCGATCTGCTTTGCGAAATCGCGTGCCTCCTGCAGTTCACGTACCGGATAAGTCGAAGAACGGGCAGTCACGGCAACAGCTTTAACACCCAGAGTCTCAACTGCAGCTTTACACAAAAACGTGCTGTCAACGCCGCCGGAATAGGCAATCAGTACACTGCCGTAACCGCGTAAGATCTCCTTCAGACGATTCAGACGGTTCAGGGCTATTGATAATTCGTTTTCGTTAATACTCATTATTAATCTCCTATCAAATTCAAATAAAATATTCAATTGTCCTATCAGGTGTTTTCTGTGTGTTTCCATTAAACAAAATAATGGCCTCTCTTGTATCTATAGGACCGAGCGCGTATGCTGTTTTCTCCTCACTGTTAAGAATTCTGTTCGCAACCCGCCGGTTCATTTTCGCTGGTGCGTCAGTTATTAACTCCAGACCATCTGTGGTAAAAGCTCTCTTGCGGTAATATGGATCAAACAGGTAAACGGATTTTTCATCAGCACCTGTCAGCAGAGCGTAATGCCAGCAGCCATACATCAGCCGAACCACAACTGCACCGCCCTGCTGAAGGCTTGCGGATATTTTGCTTGTCTGCCCGATAAATACATCATTACCGGTCAGAAATTCTCCGTGAATCGGAAATTGTTTGACTCTTCCGAATTGATTAAGCCAATTGGAAATAAACATCATAGCCATGGCAGATGTGCCGCTTTTGCCGAACTCGCCCTTTTCGTTATAGGAATCAAGGCTATATAAGACGATATGCTTAATAACATCAGGCGGAATTTCTTCCCGTCTGAACAAATAGCTGATTGCGTTTATCAATGTAGTTGGTCCGCAATCGTATTCAGTTGTTTGATAGTTAAGCGGATTTTTCATTGGGAATCCCTCGCATTCATTTATTTATCGTCATTAGAAAAATGTTTTACTCACCATTGCATTACAGCTCCGGGAAAATGGATGGATATTCTTTTTTCTCATGAAGTATCTGTTCGCCGATGGCCGCCATAAGGAAGGCAGCTTTCGGAAGGGCGCTTTTATCAGCTGAAAATTTCGGATGATGAAGGAAACATTTACTTCCGACACCAATTTGCCAGATTACGCCGGGGATCTTCTTTTGAAACACCGCAAAATCTTCGCCGCCCATCGATGCAACAGCAGTTTCCACCTGATAACCGAGGCTGTCGGCAGTTCTTCGAACAAATTCTACGAGTGCAGCGTCATTATTTGTTGCGGGAGTACCGGATAACCAGCTGAATAATGTTTTTACATCATAGGAAATGCCTATACCTGCCGTAATTGTCTCAAGTCGATTCTTTATAAGCTTTCTGGTATCTTCGTCAAATGTTCGCATCGTACCCTCAAGCTGTGCCTCGCCGGGAAGGATGTTCCATGTCGTTCCGGATGCAATGCGTGTCACACTGACAACAGCTTCGCTGACCGGATCGACATTACGGCTGACAACCGTTTGAAAGCCCTGGATAAGTGCTGCAGCTGCTACGATTGAGTCCGTGCCGAGATTGGGATGTGCTGCATGTGCACCTATACCCTGAATGTCAATCAGGAAACGATCAACTGCGGCATGGTCCGCACCAGGCTTCACATATATGGCGCCCGGGACAGCATCTGCACAAACGTGCAGACCAAATATCACGTCAACATCATCAAGAACACCTGCTGCAAGGACTTTCTCAGCTCCGCTGGCTGTTTCTTCAGCGGGCTGAAACAGAAGCTTGACTGTTCCCTCGAGTTCATCTTTGTGTGATTGTAACAGAAGGGCAGCTCCAAGCAAGGATGTCGTGTGAAAATCATGTCCGCATGCATGCATCCGCCCGGGATACTCCGATTCGTAAGGCAATTCTGTTTTTTCCTGTAAAGGCAATGCATCGATATCCGCACGAAGTGCAACGACCGGGTATGAACTTTTTCCCCGGATGACGGCAAGCACACCTGTCTCAATCGGAAGTTCAAGTAACTCAATACCGTGATTTTGCAGGAACTTCTTAATATGATCTGTCGTTTCTATCTCCTGAAGGGCCAATTCAGGGTGGCGGTGCAGCCATTCGAATTCTTCATGCAAAATTTTATCAAAATATTTTATGTCTGCCATAATGTGCCCTCCCATTGTAATTATCAATAAGTTTGGTTAATTCTTACTAAACCTATATGATATAAAAGATTAATGCCTTTTATACGTTTTGTCAACACCAAACCAACCCTGTGCAGCTATTTAATTGAATACTCATATCATGAAGCAGTAAATTAAGGAGTTCCGCTTGGATATACAAGATTTTGCTGAAAATTCTTGACAAAAAGAGTCGGGCAGTTTATATTCTAACAAATACTATGGGAATAGTAAGAATTAATAACATGCTTATATAGACTAAACTGAAATGGAGGCGTACAGTGAAAAATATTCTTTGCTTCGGCGATTCCAATACATATGGCTTGATTCCGGATGGTTCCGGCAGATATAGTTTCGCTGGCCGGTATCCCGGCATACTCCAGTCAATTCTGGGAGACGAATACCACATTGTCGAAGAAGGCTGCCCCGGAAGGACGACCATATTTGAAGATGGACGTCGTCCTTACACAAAAGGTCTGGACTATATCTCGCCTTGCCTCAAATCACATACCCCGCTTGATTATATAGTAGTTATGCTTGGAACAAATGACTGCAAATCAACTTATAGAGCAACATGCAGCCGGATTGCTTCAGGTGTCGCTTCAATAATAGAAAGAATACAAAATGAAGTTGTCCCTTCGCCCAAAGTATTGGTTATTTCCCCGATTCATCTTGGCGATGACATTGGAAAATCCGGATTTGATCCCGAATTTGATGAAGCATCTATCGCTGTATCAAAAGGCTTATCAGAAGAATACTGTCGTCTTGCACAAAGAAAAGGCTGTGGTTTTTTAGATGCGTCGACGCTTGCGAAACCAAGCCCGATTGATCAGGAGCATCTCGATGAAGCGGGCCATCACAGCATTGCAGAGGCTGCTGCGGCAATTATTTTAAATTGGGGGGTTGACAGTCCGCGCTGAGTATTATACAATTCTACTCACAAAGTAAATTAAAACCATATGATTACTAGGAATTAAAAACGAACAACTAAATAATTATGTTGACCAGAAAACTGGAGACAAAATGTATACTTCCTCATTCGAGTGGGGGATATGGATTTTGTCTCTTTTTGTTTTTTGCTCATATGAATCGGAAGAAGGAGGAAGTCAGGATGAAGAATACAGCAGCACACATTCATATTAACAATTTTCAGTCTGCTTCTTTCATGCCTTGCAGTATTTTACTTGATGCAGGCTTGCTGTGCATGGGTCTGTGTCGAATGCTCAGCGTCCCAGTGCGGTTGTCGATCCTTGCCTAACTGGGGCGCAAAGCTATTTGGATGATGTCTTCGGCAGGCCTCAGACTCTTATTCAGAAGTAATGAAGTGCAAACTGTCCCGGATCGTTGTAGTGGGACAGCACGAAAGAGGGATCATATGAGCAGCGCTTTTCTTGAAATACAGAATCTATATAAGACTTTTCATAGTGAAGACCAGACCATCGATGTACTTCGAGGAATTAATCTTTCTATAGAGAAGGGAGATATTTTCGGGATCGTGGGTTTTAGCGGAGCAGGTAAATCAACACTCATTCGTTGTCTGAACCGCCTGGAGGAACCGGATTCCGGAAGTATAAAGCTAGGTGATGTAGAAATTACTACGCTGCCCAAAAAGGAACTCAATCTGCGCAGGCAGAAAATTGGAATGATCTTTCAGCAATTCAACCTTTTTGATTCCATGACGGTCCGGCAGAATGTAGCGTTCCCTTTGGAGAATGCCGGAATCCCCAAGAAGGAAATCAATAAAAGAGTAGAAGAAATTCTCGATCTGGTTGATTTGAATGACAAGATTAATTCCTATCCGGGACAGCTATCCGGCGGTCAGAAACAGAGAGTCGGGATTGCGCGGGCACTTGCCAATCGGCCTGACATTCTCTTAAGCGACGAGGCAACATCGGCCCTGGATCCGCAGACGACAGTGTCCGTCCTGGAACTCCTGAAAGACATCAACCGTAAACTCGGACTGACCATTGTTCTGATCACGCATGAATTGGACGTGATCCGTTATACATGCAATAACATGGCAGTTCTTGAAAACGGGGAGATCGTGGAAAAGGGAAGTGTGAGGGAAATATTTCTTAACCCTACAAGTGAAACAGGAAAATTGTTTGTAAAAATCAACGCGGAATTCCAGACAAACCAATTTGTGGAAAAGGGGGCGGGAATATGAATATGAATAACAGCGATCTTTTTCAAATCATTGCAAGTGCCTTCAGTACAAAGACCTGGGCTATCATCATTCCTGCCATATGGCAGACACTCTACATGGTAAGCCTGACCACAATTTTTACATTATTCTTCGGTCTGTTTCTGGGTGTTGTACTGGTAGTCACAGACAAAGACGGTGTACATCCGGTTCCTCTTCTTAACAAAATCCTGGGAACCATTGTGAATATGTTCCGGTCTCTGCCGTCGATGGTTCTGATCATCCTTACACTCCCGCTTTCAAGGCTGATCCTTGGAATATCATACGGTCCCAAAGCCTGTATCCTGGCCCTTGTCGTGAGTGCTGTCCCCATGTTCGGAAGACTTGTGGAAAGCAGCATCCTTGGAGTGTCCAAGGGGAAGATCGAGGCAGCAAAGGCACTGGGTACTTCGAATCGAAGAATTGTACTGAAAGTTCTTATTCCGGAGGCATTTCCCACACTCATCAGAAGCTTTACAATTGCGATCATTGCGATCATTTCCATCACCGCATTAGCCGGTTCATTTGGCGCAGGAGGAATTGGCGATGTCGCCGTTCGATTTGGTTATCAACGATTCAAAACGGACATTCTTATAGCGGCCGTACTTGTATTAATTGTACTCGTTCAAATCATACAACTAGCCGGCGATTTGTCGGCAAAACATATCAGCAAAAGAAGACATCTAATTTAGGAGGAAAGAATTATGAAAAAGAAAATTGCAACGCTACTGATCATTCTTACGCTATTTGTGGTGCCTTTGACTGCATGCAGTCAAAGTGACAAAGTTGATGCCGCTAATACAACGGCAGCGGCAACTGCTGCCGAAACCACCGCGGCAGCCGAAACGACCGCTGCTGCAGCCGAAACGACCGCTGCAGCAGAAACCACGCTGCCTGCTGCAGATGCGTCAACGGCAGAGACAACTGCACAGGTTATCTATACCGGAGAACCGGTAACACTAACCATCGCAGCCGATGCGGTTCCTCATACAGAGCTTCTGGAGTTCGTTAAGGACGATCTTGCCAAGCAGGGGATAACACTCGATATTATTACACTCAGCGGAGATAGTTATGCTACTGCAAATGAGCAGACAGCAAACGGCGAATTTGATGCAAACTTTTTCCAGCATGTCCCTTACCTTAATTCTGTTGTTAATGAAAAAGGATTCAAACTTGTAAGTATCGGCGGTATCCATGTCGAGCCAATTGGTTTTTACTCAACAAAATACAAATCCGTCTCGGAAATTCCTGAGGATGCAACATTCGCCATTCCGAATGATGCTACAAACGAATATCGGGCACTCAAAATTCTGGAGCAGAACGGCTTTATCAAACTGAAGGCGACAATTGAAAACTATTCGGCAACCATTGCGGACATAGAGACATATATTAAGCCTATCACCCTCGTTGAACTGGATTCGGCAAACATCATCCGGGTAAACGATGAGTTTGACGGATATATAACGAATACCAACAAAATCCTGGAGGCCGGAATTGATCCGAATTCAGCACTGTTCAGGGAAGGCGCCGATTCCCCCTATGCCAATATTCTTGTCACGGCAACTGACAGAGCAAATGATCCTGCGCTTCTGGCAGTAGTTTCCGCTCTTCGTACAGAGAAAGTCCGTACTTTTATTGAGGATACCTACAAGGGTGCAGTCATTCCTGCATTCTAAGTTGAACTCAATTTAGTGTTAATCAAAATTGTTCCTTTTAAAACAAGCCTTCCGCCGTACTTATCAGTATTGCGGGAGGCTTGTTTCCGGTTAGCGGACAGGACTATTCATTGACTCCATTCTCATGAAAACATACAATAAGATTAAGAAAATATATGCACTGTTTGATGTAAGTAGGAGTGGTTTATATGAAATTTATTGGGATGATTAAGGACAGGATCAAGTCAATTTCCCATACATGGATCCGTTTCCCGGTTGTTTTTGTCCTTCTATTCGTAATGGCTATTTATGCAAGTATAAGTATTGAGACAAACAGTGACCATACACCGGAGATCTATGCTCTGATCCTTGGAGTTTTTTTATCGACAGCCATGACTTTCGGGTTCGAAAAACGCCCCAATTCGCTGATGTGGCTGGCTCTTTCGCAGGCTGCCGCCGTAGGGCTTGCAGCGGCCTACTATTTTCTGGTGCTTGGGTCTTATACAGGCAGTGTGGTGGATGTTCTGCGCATTGTTATCCTGTCCTTTGCCTTACTCTTCATTAGTCTTTGGGTTCCATGCCTTCGCTGGAAAACGGACTTCAACGATTTTTTCATGACATTCTTCAAGGCGTTTTTTACAACAGCATTCTTCATCGCGATCTTCTGGGGCGGTATTTCGCTGGTACTCAGTGCGGTGAATATGCTTCTTTTCGTACTGCCTGATACTCTGTTCGGACATGTGGCGGTCTGGATCTGGGTCTTCATTGCGCCGATGCTTTTCCTGTCGCTGATTCCTGTCTTCGGAGGAACGGAGGAAGACAAGGAGAAGCAGGAACATCTTGCACGGATTCCGGGCTTTTTCAAGGTGCTTTTGTCTTATGTCCTTATTCCGCTGACGGCGCTGTATACATTTGTGCTGCTTGCCTATCTGGTTAAAACATTTGTCGGCGGGGATCCGGGGGATTTGCTCCGGCCTCTTATTCTTGCGTATTGTATTGTTGTAATTTTGCTCTATGTACTTGTCAGCAACGTCGACAATAAGATTTCGCAGCTGTTCCGTATGATTTTCCCAAAGCTAATGGTGCTGATCGCACTCTACCAGGTCGTGAACCTGATTACCAAAATTCCCGGGGAAGGCATCGTCTATGGACGCTACTTCGTGATCCTGTTCGGAATTTTTTCGATTGCTGCCGGAATACTGATGTCACTGCTTCCGCTCAAAAAGAATGTAATCCTTGCGATTGTACTGACAGGTTTTGCACTCGTCTCGGTCACACCTCCGGTTGATGCGTTTACGATAAGTACAAACAGTCAGCTTGGGATATTGGACCGGGTTTTGACTTCCAACAGCATGATAAAAGACGGCTCCATCGTACCGAATAAGAATCTTTCCGAAAAAGATCAGGGGATCATTACGGCCGCTATGCAATATCTGTACGATGTAAAAGAGACAGACAGAGTTCCGGGTGTACCGGCTAAATTTGAGCTGTATAACGACTTTCAAAATACATTCGGATTCGCAATGTACTATCAGACAACTACTGCGAAGCCTACGCAGATACAGTCGCGCTATTATGCACTTGACTCATCGAAGCCAATTGAACTCGGATCTTATCAGTATTTGATTATGGTCAATGCCGGAAAATATACTTCCAATGATCCGGATATAACAGCAGCAACGGTAACGGATAAGGGAAAAACATATGACGTCGTTGTCGTTACAAAAGACAACAAACTTGATCTGCAGCTTCGTGATTCACAGGGCAATATACTTGTGTCTGCTTCCCTGCGTGATATGATTGACAGCATGTCCCGGACCACAGCTTCGGAAGGCAAAGAAATGGTACCCCCGGACAAAATGACATTTGACATTGCCGGTGACACAGCGTCTATGCGCATTGTGTTCCAATATGCATCTTCCAACACAGACGGGTCCCAGAAGACCTACAACTCAAACATGTATCTATTACTTCGATTTGAATAAGAAAGAATAATCTGATTCCTTGATGCAGTGCATCAGTTTTCTTTCACTCTCAGGGTGCTCATTAAGGAGGAAAAGTATTTGTTTCACTTGCCTGTTGACAAATCATTTTTCTGGATATATAGTAAACCTATCGCTTTGGTATGAATAGCCTGTTGACGGCGATAGCATATGCGGCCCCTTCATGGCTGAGGAGGTGCGTCCGGCGGTTAAATTGAACACCAATGAAAGTTGTACAAGAGAAAGGACGTAAAGATTATGGCGAAGAATTATAAATTTGAAACACTTCAAGTACATGCAGGACAAGAGGTAGACCCGACTACCCGAGCAAGAGCCGTTCCGATTTACCAGACAACATCCTATGTTTTTGAGAATTCCGAAGATGGTGCAGACCTTTTCAGTCTCAAAAAGCCAGGCAATATTTATACCCGCATCATGAATCCGACGACCGATGTTTTTGAAAAGCGCGTAGCAGCCCTTGAAGGAGGCGCAGCTGCTCTGGCCGTAGCATCCGGATCCGCAGCGACAACATATGCAATCCAGAATGTTGCATCTTCCGGTGACCATATCGTATCGGCAAGCACCGTATACGGCGGCACGTACAATCTTTTTGCACATACTTTCAAATATCAGGGAATAACGACAACTTTTGTCGATCCCGACGATGTGTCCAATTTTGAAAAAGCGATCCAACCTAATACAAAAGCTATTTTCATTGAGTCGCTGGGCAATCCCAACGGCAATATTATTGATATTGATGCTTTGGCTGAAATTGCACACAGAAACGGTATTCCCCTTATTGTTGACAACACTTTTGCAACACCGTATCTTTTCCGTCCAATCGAACACGGAGCGGATATCGTTATCCATTCCGCCACCAAATTCTTCGGCGGCCATGGTACAAGCATAGGCGGTGTTATTGTCGACGCAGGAAAATTCGATTGGGCTTCAGGACGATTCCCGCAGTACACAGAGCCGGATGCCAGTTATCACGGCCTTGTACCAGTTGATGCCTTCGGCAATCTCGCATTCATCCTTCGCGCCCGGGTTATTCTGCTTCGCGACACAGGTGCTTCCTTGAGTCCGTTCAACTCATTCCTCTTTCTTCAGGGACTTGAGACCTTATCCCTTCGTGTGGAAAGACACAATGAGAACGCCATCAAAATTGCACGTTATCTTGAAAAGAATCCTCACGTTGACTTCGTCAACCACCCCGGCCTTGAAAGCAACAAATACCATGCCCTGGCCGTGAAATATTTCCCGATATTTGCCGGTTCCATATTTACATTCGGCATCAAAGGCGGCGCAGAAGAGGCCAAGAAATTCGTAGATAATCTTCCTATTTTCTCGATCCTTGCCAATGTAGCCGATGTCAAATCCCTTGCAATCCACCCGGCAAGCACAACACACTCCCAGCTTACCGAATCTGAGCTTAAGGCCGGAGGCATCCTGCCTAATACAATACGTCTTTCGATCGGAACAGAGAACATAGACGACCTGATCGATGCACTTGACGAGGCATTCGCGGCAGTGTTTGGCTAAGCATTACGGATTCAATTGATTATTCACAAAAAAGAGATCAGGGCGAAAGCCCGGATCTCTTTTTATTCACTCATTACATCCCAGATGGAGCAGGCTTCGTTCGCAGTTATTTCGCTCAATGCCAGCAGAAGGAATTAAGAAATGAAGATAGTATCACTGGTCAGCAGTTTTAGATTGGACGGCAATACCAACAGGATTGTTAGGATACAGTCGATTACAAATACTGGCAGAATATGGGATGGCTTGAAAAAGACTGCAAATACTACATGCCAAATAAGGCGAGTTTTTTGAGAATAGGATTTGCCAGAATTATTGGAACTGTTGCGGCGGCTTTTTTTATATAAATGAGTTAAAATACATGAATAGACCTAATTAAGGAGGACAGGCAAATGGGAGAAGATTTCGTAATACTTACAATTGGTAAACAGAAAAATATTGCCCTGATCGCCCATGATCAAAAAAAGGAAGATTTGATTCAGTGGTGTATTCAGAACAAAGAGGTGCTGCAAAAGCATTTTTTGTGCGGAACCGGTACAACGGCGAGAATGATTACTGACAGGACAGGACTTCCGGTAAAGGGATATAACAGCGGTCCTCTCGGCGGCGACCAGCAGATCGGTGCCAAAATAGTAGAGGGCAGGGTGGATCTTGCCATTTTCTTTTCTGATCCGCTGACAGCCCAGCCGCATGATCCCGATGTGAAGGCACTTCTTAGAATTGCACAAGTCTATGATATACCGATTGCCAACAATCGGGCCTCTGCCGATTTTATCATTACATCACCCTATATGGATCAGGAATATAATCATAAAATTGTCAATTTCAAAAAGTCTGTTCAGGATAGAGCACAACTGCTCTAAGGCAGAGACGAGTTAAGTGCACATTGTAATTCGCTGGAAAATAATGAGGTGATCTTATGAAATCTATATTTGTAAGTTTGAATTCTATTGACAAGGTTAAAAAATTTGAAAGTGATATATGTAAAATGGAAGGTGATTTTGAGTTAGTAGCAGGAAAATACATCGTGGATGCCAAATCAATGATGGGTATATTCAGTCTTGATTTATCAAAGCCGGTTCAGCTGAATATTCATCAGGAAACAGAAGAAAAGATGAGCGTTCTGGCAAAATATACAGTTGAGAATATCTGAACCCGGTTAACAGGACTGCAGAATATTACCTGAGACTAATGGGGTTGCGCACTGGTTGCTGCCATGCGATAATATTAAAGCCAAGTGAAGTGATAGGAATTGTTTGCTTCCTTTTGGAGGAAGCAATGAAGATAGAGGCGGGATGGTTATTTATGGCTGAAGATACGAAGTTCACAACAGCGCAGGTGCTGTCATGGATTGCGGGACAAAAAGATAAGGCACTACGATTTATAGGTGGAACCAAAGACGATATGTCTGTCGTTTTAGCTTCGAAAAATGACCTTACTTCCATGATTGCTTTTTTTGCCAACAAAAATAGTGATGAAGACGCTCAGGATGCGCGAAAAGCGCTGGCCGCTGCGGCTCTGGAAGTGCGTCACAAAGCTTATGGGAACCGTGTGTTTTTCCGCGGCCTCATTGAATTTACCAATTATTGTAAAAATGACTGCTATTACTGCGGCATCGGCCGGAGCCAGAGCCAGGTTCACAGATACCGCCTCTCCGATGAGGAGATTCTTTCCTGCTGCAGGACGGGTGAGAAGCTCGGCTATCATTCTTTTGTGCTGCAGGGCGGCGAGGATCCGTCTTATACCGATGACCATATGTGTGCTATTATACGGATGATCCGCGGCGCTTATCCGAATACGGCGATTACATTGTCGCTCGGCGAGAAATCGCATGAGTCGTATCTTAAGTATTTTGAGGCCGGTGCTAACCGCTACCTGCTGAGACACGAGACAGCAACGGATGAGCATTACAGACTTCTGCATCCGGAAGAGCTGAGCCTTTCCCACCGCAAGGACTGCCTGTATGATTTGATGAGTATAGGATATCAGGTAGGGGCAGGCTTTATGGTCGGTTCTCCTTTCCAGACGCCGGAGAATCTGGCGGCGGATCTTGTGTTTTTACAGGAACTGGCACCCCATATGGTCGGTATCGGACCCTTTATACCATCAAGCGGCACGCGGTTTGCCGATTTTCCTGCCGGTTCGCTGCAGCAGACGCTGGTTATGCTGGCACTGACACGGCTTCTTTTGCCTGAAGTTCTTCTTCCTTCTACAACAGCCCTCGGGACGATTGATCCCCTTGGCAGAGAAAAAGGATTCGGATATGGTGCGAATGTTGTGATGCCGAACCTTTCGCCGACGAGCGTGCGTGCGGATTACGCCCTTTACGACAATAAGATTTGTATCGGAGATGATGCCGTCGACTGTCAAAAGTGCCTGAACGGGCGCATCCTGCGGTCCGGAAATATGCCGGATTACACCAGAGGCGACCACCGGGACTTCTTACCGGAGGACATACAGACGTCTGATATTGTATAATGATACGGATTAGTAATTAAATAAGGAGAACCGCCATGGATCAGTTTTCAAGGACACAACTTCTTCTGGGACCGGAGGCTATGCAGACATTGTCAACTTCTATGGTTGCTGTTTTCGGAATTGGCGGCGTCGGATCCTTTGCAGCAGAAGCCCTTGCAAGAAGCGGAGTCGGCGGGATAGCGCTTTTTGATGATGATACTATCTGTCTGACGAATATCAACCGGCAGCTGATTGCGACCCTTTCGACAGTGGGCAAGCCCAAGGTTGAAGTAATGAGGGACCGCATTCTTGATATTAATGCCTCTGCCATAGTTGAAGTAAATGCTGTCTTCTATGGAGCGGATAATGCCGATGAATACGATCTGTCCCGCTATTCCTATATTATTGATGCAATAGACACGGTTTCCAGTAAGCTGATTCTCATCGAACGCGCTCATGCGGCGAATGTTCCAATCATCAGCTGCATGGGCGCCGGCAATAAGCTCGACCCTACGACTTTTGAAGTCTCCGATATATATAAGACGTCTGTTTGCCCGCTCGCCAAGGTAATGAGAAGGGAACTCCGTGCCCGGGGGATTGAATCCCTCAAAGTCGTGTATTCCAAAGAGATGCCAACCCCGCTTTCGGAATCTGAAGAGATCAGCTGCAAGAATAATTGTATCTGTCCTCCTGACAGCAAGAGAAACTGCGCCGTAAGACGCCAGGTTCCCGGCAGCATCTCCTTTGTGCCTTCTGTCGCCGGGCTGATTTTGGCCGGGGAAGCAATAAAGGACCTGACAAATATTCATTCCGCCCGAATGTGATGCAGCTCGTTGTCGTTGAATGATTTCAACAGCAGGGGTTTTACATGAAGCGAATTATTCTCACAGACAGGCTTTCCTAAGTGTAAGCCTGTAACAGATAGAGAGGGATGAATATTTATGAAAGACGATACTATATTAACCCATGGTTACCGGGGTCCTGACCCTGTTACAGGCGCCATTAGTTTCCCGATTTTTCAAAGCGCCACTTTCCGGCATAACGGTCTTAACCAGAGTACGGGATATGATTATTCGCGTGCGGGAAACCCGACGCGCGAAGAACTGGAAAGAACTTTGTCTCTGTTGGAACAGGGTGAGAAGTGCTGGGCTTTTGCATCCGGCATGGCTGCGATTTCAACTGTTTTTCGTCTCCTGAAGCCCGGTCAGCACGTACTTTTGTCGGAAGATCTGTACGGGGGGACGCACCGGCTTGCCGAGGAGATCTACAAACCGTATGATATTAATTTCGAATACATCGATACTTCTGATATAGATTGCCTGCCTGCATTGATCCGCCAAAATACATCGATGATATTTGTCGAGACTCCGTCAAATCCAATGATGAGGGTGACATCTATTGCAAAGGTTCGCGAAGTAATTGCACAAAGGGACATTCTGCTTGTTGTCGACAATACATTTCTCACACCTTACCTTCAGAAACCGATCATTCTGGGAGCCGATATTGTCGTGCACAGCGGAACAAAATACCTGTGCGGGCATAATGATGTTCTTGCAGGCTTTGTGATTGCGGGAAAGCACGACGGCCTTGCAGAGCACCTGTCGCGTATTTCCATGTCGGAGGGAGCCATATTGGGAGCTTTTGACAGCTGGCTGATGATTCGAAGCCTGAAGACGCTTTCTGTGCGGCTTGAACGGCAGGAGAAAAACGCGATGGAAATAGCCCGATTTTTGTCAGGCCGGCCGGAGGTGACCGATGTTTATTATGTCGGACTGCCCTCTCATCCGGGTTACGATACAAACAGAAACCAGGCAAAAGGGGCCGGAGCGATGATTTCTTTCCGGCTGAACTCACGGGAGCTCGCAGTTCACGTCCTGGGAAATCTTCACCTGATATTTTTTGCCGAAAGTCTGGGCGGCGTGGAGAGCCTTATCACGTATCCGATCGTTCAGACACATGCAGAGACGCCCGATATCCTCAAGGACAGGGTAGGAATAGACGACTGCCTTCTTCGCCTGTCGGTAGGGATTGAGGATGTATCAGATCTCATTGAAGACCTGTTCCAGGCCTTGCTAAGCTTTGAAAATCCGGGCAGAGGGGAAGAATAATATGACAACAGAAAAAAGCATATTCGACAAAAATTCTTTTGATGAAGTAATTGAACGCAAAAACACCCGTGCGATAAAATACGACTATGCTAAGAAAATAGGCGTCCCTGAAAACGCACTGCCGCTGTGGGTTGCGGATATGGATTTTCGTTCTCCGCCGTGTGTAAATGAAGCAATTGCGGAGCGTGCACGGCACGGCATCTACGGATATTCCGACACAACACCGGAATATTATCTTGCAGTACAAAATTGGTACCGCACCCGATATGCCTATGATATCGATGTTTGTAACATTGTTACATCACCTGGTGTTGTCTTCGGACTGTTTACAGCTGTCTCTGCACTGACCAATGAAGGCGACTGTGTACTCATTCAAAGACCGGTATACTATCCGTTCTCTGCAGCGGTCAATGACCTCGGGAGAAAACTTGTAAATAGTCCGCTTGTGTACAGGGACGGATGCTATTCAGTGGATTATGAAGACTTTGAGAGAAAAATTACGGAGAATCATATTCGACTATTCATCCTGTGTAATCCGCATAATCCTGTCGGGCGTATCTGGTCCAGGGAAGAGCTGCTGAGGATGGGAGAAATTTGTCTGGCACACGATGTGTATATTGTCTCGGACGAGATTCATTCGGATTTTGTATATCCGGGACACAAGCACACAATCTTTGCATCGCTCTCCCCCGAGCTATCCAAAAGGACGATTACCTGCACGGCTTCAAGTAAGACATTCAATCTTGCGGGCCTTCAGATTTCCAATCTTTTCATCACGGACAGGGACCTGCGAAAGCGTTTTCTTGCCGCTATGAAAAAATCCGGCTGCAGTCAGCCGAATCTGATGGGCATGATCGCCTGTCAGGCTGCTTATGAAAACGGAGGACCATGGCTTGACGCGCTGCTTATATATTTAGAGGAGAATATCCGCTATGTCAGGGAAATAGTCAATAAGGATTTCAGCGGAGTCCGCCTTGTTGAGCCGGAGGGAACATACCTTCTGTGGCTCGATTTCTCAGGACTTGGGTTATCCGATACCGAACTTCGTGAAAAAATCGAGAAAAAAAGTCTCGTCTGGCTTGATCACGGAACGATGTTCGGGCCCGAAGGTGCAGGATTTCAGAGAATAAATATTGCCTGCCCGAAGGCAACGTTGGCAGAAGCACTTGACCGTATGAAAAGGGGGATCTATTTATGAGCAAAAAAATAGACCGGCAAGAGGCCTGGGAGTTGCTCAATAAATACAACAAAGATGAGTTTCATTTAAGGCACGCGGAAATCGTCGAAGGCGTAATGCGCTATTTTGCCAAAGACCTGGAGGCAGGTGAAGAAGATTTCTGGGGCATCGTCGGACTACTGCATGATCTGGATTTCGAAGAATATACGGACCAGCACTGCATCAAATCGCAGGAGATTATGCGGGAAGAGGACCTCGACGAACGCCTGATCCACGCGACGGCCAGTCACGGCTTCTCGATAACAGTTGATGTCGAGCCAATCGACCTGATGGAAAAGGTGCTTTTTGCTACGGATGAACTGACCGGTCTGATCGGGGCGGTTGCCCTCATGCGTCCCTCTAAAAGCGTACAGGATCTCGAGCTCAAATCCGTTAAGAAGAAATTCAAGACAGCGAATTTTGCTGCAGGCTGCTCGCGGGATATAATCCAGCGCGGTGCAGACATGCTCGGCTGGGATGTTGATGACCTAATCTCCCGGACGATTCTGGCAATGCGGACGATACCGGGCTGCTGATTTCTGACTAGAACGGTCTGCGGGCGAAGACAAAGTGATTTTTCCAGTATGATGTTACACACGACCGTTGAACAACTTCCCCGTTGGATGATGAAGCATCAATCATCTCTCCGTTCCCGATATAAATGCCGGTATGACCGACGTTTTTGCCGCCTGTACTGAAAAACATAATATCTCCCGGCTTCAAATCATCCATGGAGGTGATTTTCTCCCAATCCTTATCCTTTGAAAATCCGGATGCGGTTGTGCGGCTGACAGATAATCCTGCCTGATTTAAGCAGTAATATACAAGTCCGGAACAATCAAAGGACTTAGGGCCGGTACGGCCAAAAACATAAGGCTTGCCGATCTGTTCAGCTGCGAGATTCAAAAAAGCGGATATGTCGGTATTTGTTTCTTCTGCCTTCATGAGCGTCAATAGAACGGTGTTTCCAGCATCTGCTGTATTGGCAAGATATTCAACAGGAGGGGTTTGTTCGGGCTTGGATGTGCCGTTGGGCTGGCTGATCGGGTCATTACTTCCTGTTTGCGAAACCACAGATGAAGTATTATCAGCTGCCGCTGCGACATGACTTGTCAATGTGACAGCGGTCAGCGAAATTACAGCTAACACAACTGCTGTCTTTGACAGAATGAAACGAAATTTAATTTTCGGGTGGAAAAGAGCTTCTATAGATCTATATAACCAATTATTTTGATGCCCGCTTAGTAGTTTGTTGTACTTAATATTCATTTTATCCTGCCTTTCAAAACATAGATTTTACCACGCATTTTTCTTGTGATGTTAAAATTATGTGAAGAATTTATGAAGATTCCAGTTTTTTATATTGTTCTCTTAGAATACGGGAAACCGACCTGGATGTTGCAGGCCGGTTTTTTGCTGTAAAGAGCTATTGTAAGTAAGTACCAGTGCTTGTATAATCTATTTAAAATGCATACAACATAGCAACGAATACAATTAATGAAATATCAACTCAGACAAAGGGTCATTATAATAAATACGGAGGATAACTATATGACAAAAATAGTATTAATTGGTGCCAATCATGCTGGTACTGCATCGGCCAACACCATTTTGGACAATTATCCGGACAATGAGATGGTCATTTTTGACCGTAATTCCAATATCAGCTATCTGGGCTGCGGTACGGCTCTTTGGATCGGCAGACAGATTGACAGTCCGGACGGGCTTTTCTATTCATCAAAGGAGAAGATGGAAGCCAAAGGAGCCAAAGTTAACATGGAAGCGGACGTGAAGGAAATTGACTTTAAAGCCAAAATCGTACATGCAGCTGACAAGGATGGTAATGACATATCCGAACATTATGACAAGCTGATTATTGCTACCGGTTCGCTTCCGATTACACCGGATATTCCAGGCATTGATCTTGAAAACGTGCAGTATGTGAAGCTCTATCAGGATGCACAGAAAGCACAGGCCTGCATGAATGAAGCAGCAATTAAAAATGTTGCTGTCATCGGTGCGGGATATATTGGAGTGGAGCTTGCCGAGGCGATGCTCCGGAGAGGCAAAAACGCAAAGCTGTTCGAATTTGTTGACACTTGCCTTGCCAATTACTATGACCCGTGGTTTTCACACGATATGGACAGGGTTCTCGATGACAACGGAATCGAACTCCATTACGGGCAGAGGGTGCTCGAACTAAAAGGCGACGGACGCGTCGAATCTGTTGTAACCGACAAAGGAGAATACCCGGCCGATCTTGTCATGCTAGCAATCGGTTTCCGGCCCAATACGGAGCTTGGCAAAAACGATCTGGAGCTTTTCACCAACGGCGCTTATAAAGTGGACCTCAAACAGCAGACCAGTATCCCTGATGTCTATGCAATCGGCGACTGTGCAACAGTTTATGATAATGCCCGTCAGGCGATCAACTATATTGCACTGGCCACCAATGCTGTAAGAAGCGGTGTCGTTGCAGCCCATAATGCCTGCGGAACATTTATTGAATCAGTCGGAGTGCAGGGATCCAACGGAATATCCATCTATGGTTACAACATGGTTTCCACCGGCATGTCCGTAGCGGCGGCCCAGAAAGCAGGTTTCGATCCGCTATATTCCGATTATGAGGATCTGCAGAAACCGGCCTTCATCAAGGAGAACAATCCGGTAAAAATCCGGATTGTCTATGATAAGGCAAGCCGCCGGATTCTCGGTGCCCAAATGGCATCCTTTGAAGATATTTCGATGGGAATCCATATGTTTTCCCTTGCGATTGAAGAAAAAGTCACGATTGATAAGCTTAAGCTACTGGATATATTCTTCCTTCCGCACTTTAACCAGCCATATAACTACATTACAATGGCAGCCCTGATTGCAGAATAGTTTTACGTTGAGAACCAACGCACTGTGCCAAAGGTGCAACTATAGACTCGATGAAAGAGAAGTCCCGGAATGCTTTATGTGCGTTTCGGGACTTCTTTGAAAAATGCTTTGTATGTCCGGATATGATTTTCGCATTATCTCAAAAACTTCTTAAAAACATTTGGTCAACCTGTTGACAGATTTACGTACAGGTATTATTATATAAATATCAATTCGTACTAAATCAGTATGAATAGTACGAAATAATAGGAGGAATGCAAAATAGAACTGAAAAGCAAATGCCTGCACCGGGAGAAATTCATGCGATGTTGTATGGCTTCCGGACGAATGTGAATTGTTATTCGGAATACAAAAGCACAGAGGAAGATACGTGCAAATTAGCTTTTGGAATTGCCGGCCTCTCAGCCAAGGGCGGCAATTATCCGGCTCAGTTGCCCTAAGGATGTATGCAGTGGGTTTCAATTACATGTCGCTGACCAACTATCTTTCTTCCGTGCGATGAACCAATAGACTCCACAGCAGCGCCAACCTATGCTAACATTATATTAATATATCCGCAGTACCTGTATTCCATGCCTGACAGCAATACAATTCAGTAGAGAACACCCCGCCAACACGATATTTGAATGACTCTCAACATATTGCAGAATCACAACACATGAACACCATTTTGACCGCGGCATATACGCCGCATGTACCCTTAAGGAGGATATCACCATGACAAAGATTGCAAAAACACTAACTGACCTGATCGGCAACACACCCCTTCTGGAACTGTCCCGTTACAACATAGAGAACAAGACTGCAGCGACCATTATCGCAAAGCTTGAATATTTTAACCCGCTCTCATCCGTAAAAGACCGTATCGGCTTTGCCATGATCAAGGATGGTGAGGAGAATGGTAAAATCAACAAAGATACTGTCATTATTGAGCCAACCAGCGGCAATACAGGTATTGCACTGGCTTTTGTAGCAGCCTCCCGTGGTTACCGTCTGATTCTTACCATGCCTGAGACAATGAGTATCGAAAGAAGAAGTCTTCTGACGGCACTCGGTGCGGAACTTGTCCTTACTCCCGGACCGGATGGAATGCCTGGTGCCATTGCAAAGGCTGATGAACTCGCAAAAGGAATTGAGAACTCTTATGTCCCGCAGCAGTTCACAAATCCTGCCAATCCTGAAATTCACAGAAAGACAACAGCCGAAGAAATCTGGCGGGATACGGACGGTGAAGTAGACATTTTCATCGCCGGTATCGGTACAGGCGGAACAATCACCGGTGTTGGAGAAGTGCTTAAAGCCAAAAAGCCCGGCGTCAAAATAATCGCTGTTGAGCCTGCCGGATCCCCCGTGCTTTCCGAAGGCAGAAAAGGCCCGCATAAGATTCAGGGTATTGGTGCCGGCTTTGTACCCCAGGTACTCAACACGAAGATCTATGATGAGGTCTTCCCTGTGGAAAATGATGATGCTTTCGCAACAGCCCGTGCTGTAGCCAAGTCGGAGGGACTTCTTGTAGGAATCTCTTCCGGAGCTGCGTTATATGCTGCTACACAAATAGCCAAACGTCCTGAAAATGCGGGTAAGAAGATCGTTGTATTGCTGCCTGATACAGGTGAGCGCTACCTGTCTACGCCGCTCTTTAAAGATCTGTAATTGTACCCGGCTCGTTAAGCCAGTGTAATTAAGCTTCCTCATGGGGAGACATACTCCAACTCTTTGCAGATTGCCGGAAACGATAAACCGCTTCCGGCATTTTTGCGTTCCGTGTGAGCAGGTATATCTTTCTTGCGCTCAGGTTCTCGGGCTGCAAGCCCGAGGACCTGGGGAGCAAAATTCCTTAGCACCTGCAGGGTGCGCATACAGGGAAGGGTAATATTTATCGAGCGACCTTACGCAGGGCTGCAAGCCCGAGGACAGGGGGAGCGAGATAAATATTACCCTTCCCATTTGACAAGATATTCAATAGATGATTCACTTATTAAATCAACAGTGTTTTTTGTTTTTTGTTTTTTTAAGGGAGGTGCGTTCGTGCTCAGAGAAGAGACTCTCCGCTATCTGCGGTATTCGGATCAGACCCTGACAGAGGAACACGACGAGCTGATAGATTCAGCCATCGCAGAAGTAATCGCGTACGCTGCACCCCGCACGGTGCATCGTATTTTTGACCTTAAGAATAAAAATGGATTGCTTGCCGTTGATGCGGAAATTGACCTGCATTTTGCAGATCTTCAGAAACTTTTAGCCGGATGCGTCAGCTGCCTTCTGATTGCAGGGACGCTCGGAATTCCGCTTGATCAGCGAATGCGGTACTATGCAAGTTTTGATATGGCGAAGTACGTTATTATGGATGCCGCAGCCAGTGCACTTGTCGAGGAGACATGTGATCTCCTTCAGGTGTCGCTGCCGTTTTCTCCGCTAACCTTTCGTTTCAGCCCCGGATACGGAGATGTTCCGATTACGCTGCAGAAACAGCTTCTTATGGTACTGGATGCAGGCAGAAGAATTGGGCTTACACTTACACCCACTATGCTGATGACACCGCAGAAATCGATTTCAGGTATTGTCGGAATCGGCAGGGATAACGTTAAAAAAACCTGCAGCGGATGCCTCAGACATAATAATTGTGAATATAGGAGGAATAACACGGTATGTTATCAGATCAAATAAACACGAGTTCAAATGCCAGGGAAATTCTCCTTACAAAACTTGGACAGACACCTCTGATTTTTGACGGAGGTATGGGTTCCCAGTTACAGGCCAGAGGTCTTGTGCCTGGCGAGCTTCCGGAGGCGTACAATTTGACTCACCCGGATATCGTCATCGATATCCATCGGGAATATCTTGCCAGCGGTTCTTCCTGTATCCTTACAAACACATTCGGATCCAATCGCTACCGCATAGAAGAGAGTCCCTTTTCACTTAAGGAGATTATTACCGCAGCCATTCAAAACGGCCGGTCGGCAATCGCACTTGAAAAGAACCGGTGCATTAAGGAAGGTATCGAAAAGGACTGTTTTCTGTTTCTGGATATGGGGCCGATCGGCCAACTCATCGAACCGATGGGAACCCTTTCGTTTGACGATGCCTATGAGACTTTCAAGGAGCAGGTCGTTTGCGCGGGGGAGCAGGTTGATGCAATTCTGATCGAAACAATCAGTGATCTGTACGAGATGAAAGCTGCCGTTCTTGCTGTCAAAGAAAATTCTGATCTCCCTGTTTTTGCGACAATGACATTTGAGGCGAACAGGAAGACACTGATGGGTGCAAGCCCTGCTGTGATGGTAGCTTTTCTCGAGGGGATCGGC